>Ga0134127_10002644_pt1 | contig 12868 bp, 9 predicted proteins | sample KB31753_FD_96459 | JGI IMG/M metagenome (GOLD analysis project Ga0134127, IMG submission 96459) | Terrestrial soil microbial communities with excess Nitrogen fertilizer from Kellogg Biological Station, Michigan, USA - KB3-175-3 | ecosystem: Environmental > Terrestrial > Soil > Unclassified ...
CACCATGAGTTCACTTTCGGGCGCGAGGATGCCTGGCATGCGCTTCCGGAAATGGTCTGGCATCACGATGAACCGTCGCAGTCGCTGATACAAACCTACTTTGTTTCAAAAGCCGCACGCGAGCGAGTAACGGTGGCGCTCTCAGGATTGGGCGGCGACGAGCTGTTCACCGGATATCCAAGCCACGTGGCTGCCCAGCGATTTCACTACATCGACAAAGTGCCCCGGTGGGCGCTGCGGTCTCTTCGCGGCCTGGCCGCCGCCGGGGGCGAGCGGGGGGCGCGGGCGAAACGCTTTCTCGACTCGACGTTGATGGCTCCCGAAACCCGATTCGCATCGCGCTATTTGCACGCGACCGAGCCACAGGATCGTTCCGATGTTTTGTCGCCTGAGTTGCACGACCGGGTAAATATCGATGCGGCTACCGACTACTTAATGGAGCTTTTCGGTGCGGCAAACTCGAAGGACTTCCGCGGTCGAGTGTTGTACGTGGACCAGAAGGCTTATCTGGCAAATGAGTTACTGCGCACTACCGATTCGATGAGCATGGCTCACTCGCTGGAGGTGAGGACGCCGTTCCTGGATTATCGAGTCGTAGAGCTTGCCGCGCGGATGCCCATGAGCATGAAAATACGCGGTTTTACAACCAAGTACGCGATCCGAAAGCTTGCCGAGCGCTTGCTGCCCGCGGAGATATCGAAACGCCCGAAGAGCGGGTTCAATGTTCCGCTTGATAACTGGATCACCCCGTCCTCCGAAGGTTTCGTTCGCGATCATCTCGCGCCCGACGTATTGAAGCGCCGCGGATATTTCGATTCCGCGCGGGTGAGCCGGATGCTCGACTCGCATTTCGAGGGGCGGTCAAATAGCTCCCAGTGGATAATGATGCTGCTCACGTTTGAAGTCTGGCACAGGCAGTTCATCGATCGGACGCCGGCAGTTTCAGTACGTCAACCCGAGCCGGCCCTGGTGTGATGGTGGCTTCGACTCGTTGCAAGATGTCAGTGCGCGGCCTGTCCGTTCGGAACATAAAATGAATGAAGTGACTCTATCGATCATCATAGTCAACTGGAATACCTGCGAGATAACGCGCAATTGCCTGACCTCGGTCCGCGACCACGTGGAGGGATTCAATTACGAGGTGATTGTGGTCGACAACGATTCCTCGGATTCAAGCGTCGAGATGATTCGCGCTGAGTTTCCCGATGTCAGGTTGATAGTCAACGATAGCAACCTGGGATTCGGCCGTGCGAACAACATTGGAATGCGGCTGGCACGCGGGCGGTACTTCTTCCTGCTGAACAGCGACACGGTAGTGTTTGATGACTCGGTGCAGAGATTGGTGGCTTTCATGGAAGCTGATCCGGGGATAGGCATCGCCGGCTGCAAGCTGCTGTTTGAGGACCGGACGCTTCAGGGGTCGTGCTCTCGTTTTCCATCAATCAAGCTCGCCCTGCTTGAAGACCTGATGCTTTACAAATTCATGTCTCGTCGCCGGCAAGGGGAAGTCCTGCTGGGCGGCTATTGGGAGCACGATCAGACGCGCGATGTCGATGCTGTGTGGGGCGCTGCGATGCTCGTGAGGCGAGAAGTCTTCGATCAGACCTCGGGCTTCGACGAGCGGATTTTTATGTACGGCGAAGACCTGGAATGGTGCATGCGAGTTTGCGATCTGGGTTGGCGTATAACATTCGCGCACGACTGTCGCATAGTTCACCTCAATCACAAGAGCGCCGAGATCAAGTACGGCGACGAGCGTGTGGATCTTTGCCATAAACGGGCATATGAGATCTATGCCGCTCGAAGCGGGGTCGCGGCGATGAGCGTGTTGATGCTAATTAAGACTCTTGGAGCATTGATTCGCGTATGTTATTTCGGTTTGCGCGCGGCGTCCCGGAGCGGCGCAACAGATTACTTCAGTTCGCAGGCCAGGTTCTACAATCGCTCGCTCAGGTATCACCTTCGAGCGATCTCAGGCCGCAAGCTTGCCGTCGAGTAAAACTGCGATGGATAGAGTAACAACAGGCGCCCCGATCGCCATCGAACAAGGCGGGCCAATCACAAGCCCGAGCGACAAAGCGTCCGACTACTATTTGGAAACCAGGCCGGACATCCAGGCGATTGTCGATGCGCGCGGCAAGCGAGTACTCGACGTTGGCTGCGCAGCGGGCGAGCTTGGACGCGCCATCAAGGAAGGTGGCGCGCTCGAAGTAGTTGGCATAGAGCGCTCGAAAGAAGCCGCCTCGCTCGCCAAAGAATGGCTGGATCAGGTAATCGTAAGTGATGTTGAGGCGTCGGCGTTGCCATTCGAGGATGCGAGGTTTGACTGCATCATTTTCGCTGACATTCTGGAACACACTGTGAATCCCTGGGCGGTGCTCGCTTCTTATCGGCGCTATTTGAACAGCGAAGGCCGCCTGATTGCGAGCATCCCGAATGTACGCTTTTATGCGGTAATTGCTCGGCTGCTATTCAACCGATGGGGCTACCGTGAGAGTGGCATACTCGATAACACCCATTTGCGCTTCTTCACCTTGCCGACTATACGAGAAATGTTCCAGCAAGCCGGCTACGAGATCGAGAGAGTCGAGTGTAAATACCGTCTGTTCGAAGACCAAAGCCGGATTGGCCGCGTTGGCGCGGTTGTGAGCCGTCTGTTTTGCCGTTACATCGCGCCATTGATGTGGCGCCATTTTTTTGCGTTTCAATACCTGATCGTCGCGAAGAAAACTAAATGATCGATTGCTTGCTGATCGGCCCGCCTCAGCAAGGCGGCGAGGGCGTTTACGTCCGCGAGATGTTCGAAAACCCGCCCGAAGGTGTTAGCTATTTCTTGAGCCAGCAGTTTCATACCGGCAACGAGCGCGCCAGCTGTAACGTCGCCGAAGAAGTTTTGCTGAATCGCTTTGTCCATCCTCTTTTGAGATACAGCTTCGGCTTTCGAGTGTTAACCGTTAATAGTGGTGTCGATTTGATTCACGTGCATTCGCATCCCACACGCATCCATGCGAAGCGAAGTGTTCCGGTCGTTATGAGCGCGGGCTCGAGCCATTACATCAACGTGCGTGACTACGAAAAGTGGAGCGATGGCAAGATTCGCCGCCGGTATCGGCTGGCACGCGCGATCTACCGGCCGCTTGGAATTCACGACGAGCTGCTTAATGCGGGGCGCGTGGCGCGCATCTATACTTTTTCGAACTGGGCCCGCCAGATCTACGCTGATCACGGTGTGCGGCGGGACAAGGTTGATGTGATCTATCCGGGTTTCGATGTGCCCTCGCTTCCGGCCCTCAGACCTGCGCGTGAAACGATTAACTTTCTCTTCATCGGCCGGGAGTTTGCACGCAAAGGTGGTCCGCTAGTGGTGGAAGCCTTCAAGCGATTGAAAGAGAGTCACAAAGATATATCGCTCACCATAGTCACTAGCGAGCCGGAGAGGGTAAAGGAAGTGACTGGCATTACCGTGCTGCCGTTCATGAGTCGAGAGAAGCTCTATGCCGAAACATACAGCGCTGCTGATGTTTTCGTGATGCCTACTGAAGCTGAAGGCTGGGGATTTACAAATGCCGAAGCTATGTCATTCGCGCTCCCGGTCATTAGCACCAGCATCTGCGCGATCCCTGAAATTGTGGACAACGGAGTGACCGGGTTCTTGATTCAGCCGGGGAACTGCGACGAGTTAGTCAGTGCGATGCGCCGGCTTGCTGAAAGCGCCGACCTGCGAGAGGAAATGGGTCGCCGCGGGCGCGAGCGCTTCATAGCGAGTTTCAGCCGGGATGTCTTCCGTTCCAGGCTTAGCGACTTCTACCAGGCTGCGCTGAGGAATTGATGCGAAGCGTCTTGATGTTGTGCTACTACTATCCGCCGCTCGGCGGCATTGGCAGCCAGAGGTCCCAGAAGTTTGCCTTCTATCTTCCGGACTACGGCTGGCGCCCGATCGTGCTGACCCCGGCGAAAGGCTCTTACCTGGTTGACCACTCCCTTGATGACGGCGCGAGCCGGGGCATCGAAATTGTCCGCACCGGTTACCTCGATCTTAGTTCGATGTTCAAGCGTGCCGTGCCCAACGGCAAATCTGCAAATGGATCGGATGGCAAGGCTGGGGCGCCAGAAACCGGCACGATCGTCGAGTTCATGCGCCGATCGGTGCGCAATTGGCTTTATGTTCCCGACGGACAAATCGGCTGGTACCCTTACGCGATCGGCGCCGGGCGGCGCGCTCTTGAAATGAGCGGGGCGGACCTGATCTATTCGAGTTCGTTCCCGGTGACCGCGCATCTGGCGGCTCGAAAGCTAAAGCAAGCGACAGGTAAACCCTGGGTGGCGGATTTTCGCGATCTCTGGACGCAGAATCACTACAATGAGTACACGAGCGCGTTCAGGAAACGTATCGATCAGATGATGGAATCCGGTCTGCTCGAAGCGGCCGATGTACTGGTCACCGTCACGAACGAATGGGCTGGTACGCTCCGAAAGTTGAGCGGAGGACGCAAGCGAGTCGAGGTCATAAGAAACGGCTTCGATGCCGGCGAGTTTGCATCTATCGAGCGACGCCGTCCTGAAAAGTGGACGATAACCTACGTTGGTACGTTCTACGGCGCAAAGCAGGATCCTACTGCGGTTTTTGATGCGCTTCGAAGGCTCTTAAACACCGGCCAGGTTAAGGAAACAGAAGTTCACATGAAGATCGTTGGCGAACCGGACGCTTACGTGCAGGAGATAGTGGGCCGCCTGGGGCTCGGGGGCATCACGAGCTTTACAGGATTTGTTCCGCACCATCAATCTCTCGCTCATCAAGTAGAGTCGTCGCTCCTGCTGTTGATTTTGCACGGCGACAAGTCGAATCCGGGTGTCGTGCCCGGCAAGCTCTATGAATACCTGGGCGCGAGAAGACCGATTATGGCAATCATGCCTGCTGGGTTCGAGGCCGCGCGGCTTATTCGAGAAACGCGAGCCGGGGTCATCGTGGACGGTTCGAATGCCGCAGAAATCGATCGCTGTTTGATCGACTCTTACGCGGCGCATAAATCTAATGCCGCATATTCGGCGAGTGAATGCGACCTTTCGCCTTACGAACGAAAGCAAGGGGCACAACAGCTGGCAGATATTTTTTCCGACTGCCTGAACGAGCAGGGGTTGCGAAGCCTCCAGACTTGACAGCAATTCAATTCACGCCGAAGAGTGAGCGGCCGCCAGCTTTGATAACCGGAAGAGACTCGATGGGCTCGATCTATATTTGTTATTTCAACACCGAGGAACCGTTGGTGCATACGCAGGTATTGCCTTACTTGCGCGCTCTGGCGCAAGACGGCATCGACATGCACCTCCTAACTTTTGAAAAGCGCGGTGCCTGGCGGGCCGGGGAACGAGCGCGCCGACGTGATTTGAAGCGACGACTGGCTGAAGACGGTATCCAATGGCACGCGTTGAAGTATCACAGGAGGCCGTCACTGCTGGCGACCGGCGCCGACGCGCTGCTGGGTACTCTATTTTCGATTTGGCTAATCCTTCGTCACCAACTCCATATAGTTCACGCACGAGCCCACGTGCCGGGAGCTATGGGTCTGCTGTTAAAGATGCTCTTACGCCGAAAGTTGATCTTCGATCTGCGCGGACTCATGGCTGAGGAATACGTCGATAACGGCATCTGGGAGGAGGGTAGCTTGCCGTTTCGGCTGGTGAAAGCCGTCGAACGCGCATTGTTGAATCGCGCCGATCATATCATCGTGCTGACAGAGGAACTGAGATCAATCTTGCTTGGAGGTGCGCATCTCCCTGCGACCGCGGTTGAAAAGATCTCCGTCATTCCGTGCTGCTCGGATCTATCACTGTATGAATTACAGAACGGCCGCCGTAAACCATCGGGGCGCGACGAGATCACGCTTGTCTATCTTGGGTCGGTGGGTGGCCGCTACATGCTTGGGGAGATGGTTGAGTTTTTCAAAGTTCTGCAGAGCAAGCGATCGGGCGCGCGATTCTTGATCATAACGCGTGGCGCAAGGGCGGATGTAGAACGCGCGTTCGCAAGCCGAGGCGTCGACGCAAATCGCTATGAAGTGGTTGCCGCTGAGCCCGCTGAAGTGCCGAAGTTGCTGGGGCGCGGCGATCTTGCACTTTCGTTTTTTAAGCCGACATTCGCGGTGAAAGGAACCTCGCCGACGAAGATTGGCGAGTACCTTGCGGCAGGCCTCCCGGTTGTCAGCACATCGACCGGCGACACGGCCGCTATGTTTGCAGCTGAGCCGATTGGTGCAATCGTCAACGAGTTTGATGCAACGGCCTACGACAAGGCGGCCGAGCAAGTAATTCACCTGATCGACAATGTTGATACCCGTGCGCACTGTCGTGACGCCGCCTCGCGTTACTTCTCGCTAACCGGAGTGGGAGAGCCGCGTTACAAAGCCGTGTACCAGTCATTGAGCGAATCAAATTCCTGTGCAAAGACGCGTGGTATTTACCCGGCGAATTGATTGGAACCTCCACGTACACAATGACGCCAATACTAAGCAACCCATCGTCGATGCGGCGCAATTCTAGGCTCAAGGTACTGGCTCTCGCTCCTTATCCCGACCATGCGGCTTCGACGCGCTTCCGGATTGCGCAGTATATTCCGTTGCTCCGCGACCACGGAATCGACTGCGAGCTAAAGCCGTTCATAACGAATAAGCAGTTTGGACGGCTCTATCGCAAGAAGAGTTTGAGCCGCAACGCCGTCGGCATTGGACTTTCCGCGGCGGCGAGAATGGTTGAGTTGATTTCAGCAGGGAAGTGGGACGTGGTCTTCATCCAGCGCGAAGCAGCACTGGTCGGTCCGCCCTTGTTCGAGCGGGCTCTCACGCGCATATTTAGGACCCCGATTGTTCTCGACCTCGACGATCCGCTCTGGATCAACTACACGAGTCCAATCTACGGCCGTCTGGGTTCCGGTATTCGGTGCCTGAACAAGACCGGCGAGCTGATTCGAAGGTCGGCCCACGTAATTTGCGGCAACGATTTGATCGCCGAGCACGTGAACGGAATAGGTTCTCCCGCTACGGTCTTGCCGACAATTGTTGATACCAGTATCTTTACTCCGAACACTGCTATGCGGAAGGAGGGCCCGCCGGTAATCGGTTGGATCGGCACCCACACGACGCTGCCCTACCTGGAAGAAATCAAGCCCGTGCTGGAAAAACTCGCTCATAAGCACTCTTTTAAGTTAAAGGTTGTAGGTGGCGGGCGCGCGTTTGACGCGTGTGGCGTGGAGGTTGAAGATCTGGATTGGTCGCTTGGGCGCGAGATTGAGGATTTTCGCTCGTTCGATATCGGGTTATATCCCCTGAGCGACGACGAATGGTCGAGATGCAAGTCGGGCTTTAAAGCGGTGCAATATCTGTCTTGCGGCGTGCCGTTTGCCGGCTCGCCGGTGGGTGTGGTCAAGGAAATTGCAGAGCAGAGTCAGGCCGCCTTCCTTTGCTCGACCGAGGACGAATGGTTTCGGTCCCTCGACAGATTGCTCGAGAGTGAAGCGTTGCGCGCGGAAATGGGCAAGGCCGGACGCTCGTTCGCTCTTCGTCGTTACCGCTTCGAGGATCAGGTCGAGAGATTGAGCGCGATTCTGATTGGCGCCGCCAAACTGGAAAGAACGGCGAATGTGGCTGGTGAGGAGCTGGTGATCTGATGCGAAAGAGGTTGATTGCCTCCCTTTTTGTTATTGGCCTGGTTGCAGGCTCGGCGTATCTGGGGAATTTCGTCGTCCGCTCGCCGGAGTTTGGTGTGACGATTTTGGTCGGGATCGCGCCAGTGATTATGTGTCTTTGGATTTTGATGCGAGAGCCCACCGACCGGCGATTCCTGATTAAGCTGTTTCTGATTGCGCTGGCGTTGCGTTGGGTTGTTGCATTCTTTATCCATGACCGAGGATTGCAGAATTTTTTTGGCGGCGACGCCAGTACGTTTGATATCGTTGGCAACGCGATCAGCGAGGCATGGCAGGGAAGAGGCAGTCTCGATACCGCGTATATGAAGAGCTATCTCGGCGACGGCAGGCCGGGGTGGGGAATGTACTATTTTGTCGGCGCAATTTACTACGTCATCGGACAAAACCAGCTGGCGATTCAACTCATAAACTGTGCTTTTGGTGCTGCTGCCTGCATCGCGGTGTACAGAATCGCGATGATGATTTTCCCGCAGACGCGCGTTGCGCGCACTGCCGCAATTCTCATCGCCGTTTCGCCATCGATGATTCTGTGGTCGTCACAGGTGCTCAAGGATGCCGCGATTGTATTGAGTCTATGTCTGTGTACTTTGTACACCTTGAGGCTTCGGGAGAAATTCAAGGCCAAGGACCTTGCCCTGCTGTTGATTTCTCTATTGTGCCTTTATTCGCTGCGGAATTACGCCAGCTATATTATGTTCCTGGCTATCGCCGGCTCATTGATGCTCACCGCCAAACGTTTCTCGCCGATAAGGGTCCTCCAGGGTGGGTTTTTGGTAGTCGTTCTCGGGTTGTCGTTGGCCTACTTCGGGGCGGCGAACGTACCGACAAACACTTTTGATCTTAAGAGGATCCAGAAGACCCGTGAATGGGCGGCGAAGGAAGCCAAGTCGGGATATGGTGGAGATGTTGACATCAGCGATCCCTCGGCGGCGTTAGGATTCCTGCCGATTGGGTTGCTTTATGTTTTGTTCGCTCCGTTTCCGTGGACGATCACCAACGTGCGACAGTTGATTACCCTGCCCGAATTGCTGGTCTGGTGGGCGCTGGTTCCTATGCTTATCAAAGGGTACTGGTTTGCGATACGCCACCGGCTGAAAGAAACATTTTCAATCTGTGTTTTTACCATCGGGCTGACACTTGTGTATGCGTTGTATCAGTCGAACGTCGGCACGGCGTATCGGCACCGCGCGCAGCTCTACGTATTCTTCATAATTTTTATCAGCGCCGGGCTGCAGCTGCGACGCGAAGCTAAAGAGCGGAAGCGAGCGCAGTTTGGCTTTGGGTACCCGGTGTCCGGGCCTCGGACCCTCCCGCTCGCGCAAACCCAGTTGGGGACGATCGCTCTCCAGGAGCATCGCGGGAATTCACTTTAAACATGTGTGGAATCGTCGGAATCGCCTGTTCAAACCCTCGGTCGTTTGATGAAGCGGTGCTGCATCAGATGTGCGATGCTATCGTGCATCGCGGCCCCGATGACGATGGGTACTATGTCAGCCGTGGGGGTGAAACTGGCTCTGGGAGCCGTGTTGAAGGGACCAGTTCAGTCGGCCTAGGCATGCGCCGGCTGGCGATCGTCGACCTCTCGACCGGCAAGCAGCCGATTCATAACGAAGATAAGAGTGTTTGGGTTGTCCAGAACGGCGAGATCTACAACTATTCAGAATTGCGTGCCGATCTCGAGGCGAAAGGCCACCATTTCTACACGAAGAGTGATACAGAGGTGATAGTGCACGCGTACGAGGAGTACGGCGACGATGTGCCAAAGCACCTGCATGGGATGTTCGCCTTTGCCGTGTGGGATAAAAAGCGTCAAAGGCTCTTACTTGCTCGAGATCGCGTAGGCAAGAAGCCGCTGCTCTATTCGGTCATCGGGGGCGAACTGGTCTTCGGATCCGAATTTCAGGCTATGCTTCGGCATCCCGGAGTATCTCGGGAGGTGAACGAGGCAGCGATCTCGCATTATCTCTCATTTCTGTGCGTGCCGGCACCTCTAACGGCGTTTGCAGGCGTACGGAAGCTTGAACCAGGCAACATTCTGATCTGGCAGAACGGCGAAGTTGAGACCCGGCGGTACTGGTCGCTTGATTTCAGAAACAAGATCGACATGACCGAGCATGAGGCTGGCGAACGGGTAGTCGATCTGTTGCGCGATGCGGTGCGGGCGCGCCTGATGTCCGACGTTCCGCTCGGCGCGTTTCTTTCCGGGGGAATCGATTCAAGCGCGGTTGTGGCCTTGATGACCGAGCTCTCAACCGAGCGCGTTAAGACTTTCTCGATCGGCTTTGAGGAGCAGGAATTCAATGAGATCAGCCACGCGCGGCGGGTAGCCGAGCGATTCGGGACCGATCATCACGAGTTCATCGTACGGCCAAACGCGATCGAGGTTTTACCAACGCTGGTGCGGCATTACGGCGAACCTTATGCGGATTCGTCAGCAATTCCGACTTATTACCTGGCGAAGATGACCCGGAAGCACGTCACAGTCGCGTTGAATGGCGATGGCGGAGATGAATGCTTCGCCGGTTATGAGCGGTACGCGGCTATGCGGATCGCCAACGGCTATCATCACCTGCCGCGTCTGTTACGCGAGCAGATCGTGGAGCCTTCGGTGGCGCTGATTCCAGAGGCCGGATCGAGCCGGTCGCGGTTGGCCAAGGCGCGGCGGTTTGTCCAGGTGATGGGGCGCCCTGTCGGAGAGCGCTACTTGAGATGGACCAGCGCGATAAGCGAGGAAATGAAAACTGAGCTGTGCACCGCGGATTTTTTGGCGCGAACCGCGGAGGCAAAGGCGCTCAGCTTCGTGCAACCGTGGTTCGAGGGTAACGGCGAGATAGACATCGTTGATCGCGCGCTCATGGCTGACACGTCAAACTACTTGCCGAACGATCTTCTGGTGAAGGTGGACATCGCGAGCATGGCCGTGTCGCTGGAAGCGCGCTCGCCCTTCCTCGATCATCGGGTAATGGAGTTCGCCGCCAGCTTGCCGGCCCGATACAAACTAAGGGGACTTACCACTAAATACCTCCTGAAGAATGCTCTGAAGGGAATTCTGCCTTCTGAGAATCTGAAGAGAAGCAAGATGGGGTTTGGGGTGCCGATCGGCAATTGGTTCCGAGGCGAGCTTAAGGGCTTTTTGACGGAAGCGATCCTGTCAGAACGCGCAATTCGGCGTGGTTATTTCAGACGAGATGCCGTCAACCGCCTGGTGACCGAGCACACAGAGGGCCGGCGGGATTATTCGCACCAGCTTTGGACGTTGCTAATGCTTGAGCTATGGCATCAGGAATTTGCTGCAAATTGAGACTGGACCCACAGAGTTATCCGTTCGTACTGAAAGACTTACATCCCGAGTAGAGTCTGCCTGTTCTGACTCAGACCCTGGCGGTAAGGCGTTTGACCCGGCGCTTAAAGCGACGATTGTCGCGTCAGTAGCCGGGATCTCGACCTCAATTCTGCATATTGTGAGATTGTGATGAAGTTTCGCTCTCAATCGGCTGGCCCTGACGTGAATCGAATTCGCGTGGTGCGAATCATCGATCGTCTGAATGTCGGAGGCCCGGCTAAACACGTTGTTTGGCTGACCGAGGGGCTTTGCGAAACTGGCTTTGAAACGACGTTGATCACCGGAACCGTGCCGCCTGGCGAAGGCGATATGAGTTATTTCGCGCGCGGGCGCAACGTCGAGCCAAACGTGATCAGCGAGATGAGTCGTGAGCTCAGTCTTCGCGATATTCTGGTGATCGTTAAACTGCTCCGCCAGTTCCTGAGGCTCAACCCGCAAATCATCCACACTCACAAGGCGAAGGCGGGCGCGGCCGGGCGCATCGCCGCGTTGATCTACAAATGGCTGACGCCCTCAGCCCTGGTACTGCGTCCTCGCCAGTGCCGCATCGTACACACGTATCACGGCCACGTCTTTCACAGTTATTACGGCCGGTTGAAGACTCGATGTTTCGTTGCAATAGAGCGCCTGCTTGCGAGGATTACCGATCGGATCGTAGTGGTCAGCGAACAGCAGCGCCGTGAGATTAATGAAACGTTCCACGTCGGCCGGTCCGAACAGTTCAGCGTGATACCGTTGGGCATCGACATTGACGAAGTGCTTGAAGACCGAGGGGTTCTTCGGCGAGAATATGCGCTTTCCGACGACGAAGTAGCAATCGGTATTGTTGGCCGCCTTTGCGAAGTCAAGAATCACTCAATGTTGCTCGAGTCCGCAGCGCGAGCGGTCGCGGATGGAAACGGAGACGGACCGCGTATGCGCTTTGTGATTGTCGGGGATGGTCACTTGCGAGCGGACATCGAGAGACAGGCCCTCGATCTCGGGTTGACTGAGAAAACGATCTTCACAGGTTTTCGGGAAGACACGACGTCCCTGTATGCGGGGCTGGACATAGCGGCGCTGACGTCGCTCAACGAAGGTACGCCTCTCACTTTGATCGAGGCGATGTGCTGCGGCCGGGCGGTTGCAGCCACTGAAGTCGGAGGGATTGTTGACGTTATGGGGTCGCGCCGGACGACGCAAGAAGAATTCACAATCTGGGATCACGGAGTGACCGCGCCGAGCGGCGATGCGCAAGTCTTCGCTCGAGCGCTGCGATTCCTGGCTGAACGTCCAGAACTTCGCAGCGAGATGGGGGAACGGGGCCGGGCATTCGTGACCGCAAGGCTGTCCAGGGAAAGATTGGTGCGCGACATCGAAGAACTCTACCGCGAGCTGCTGGGCGGCGAAGTGCCGGCCGCCGCAGGAGCACCTCAGCAAATAATCAGTGTCAATGGAGAAGGGAATAGCTTATGAAAGTATTAATCACCGGAGGAGCAGGATTTATTGGATCACATCTGGCCGAGCGTCTCCTGGCGCGCGGTGACGAGGTGCACCTGCTTGATGATCTCTCCACCGGTTCAATCGAGAACATCGTGTTGGTCAAGAATCACCCGAATTTGACCTATCACATCGACACGATTCGCAATTACCGTCTGACCGCCGAGCTGGTTGATACGTGCGACATCGTCTATCACCTGGCCGCGGCCGTCGGAGTCAGACTGATAGTCGAGAGCCCGGTCAGCACTATCGAGACAAATATTCGCGGAACCGACATAGTGCTGAGTTTGGCCGCAAAGAAACGGAAGCGAGTGGTAATCACCTCCACATCGGAAGTGTACGGCAAG
>Ga0134127_10002645_pt1 | contig 12868 bp, 8 predicted proteins | sample KB31753_FD_96459 | JGI IMG/M metagenome (GOLD analysis project Ga0134127, IMG submission 96459) | Terrestrial soil microbial communities with excess Nitrogen fertilizer from Kellogg Biological Station, Michigan, USA - KB3-175-3 | ecosystem: Environmental > Terrestrial > Soil > Unclassified ...
CGGCGGACTTCCGGATCGAGTCCGACACCGCTCCCATGCCCCCCTCCTGGAAGCCCCAGGAGCCGAGATGCCCGTCCCCCACGTCGCCGATGGAATGATGCAGCATGACGTACGCGGTCCCCGGCTCGTCCGGCCCGGCCCAGGTGCCGATGATCCCGTTCACCGTCAGCATCCCCTTGACCGCGTCCGATTCGAACCAGTCGCCGACCAGGTCGGTGACGCTCATGGTGAAGAGCCGCGTGACGTCCGCCACGCCGCGGACGCCCAGCTTCCGGACCTTCCAGCCGGTCTGCGCCTGCTCCAGGAGGTCCCCCGGCGACATCGACCCGAGCCGCGGAGGGACCTGCAGGAGCAGCGGCCCGAGGACGTCCGCCACCCCCTTCAGCCAGGCCTCCCACTTCGGCAGGGTCTCGGCGTCCTTCTTCGAGAACTGCGCGATCGACGCATGGCTCTTGGCCGCGTCGCTGGCGTAGACCTTGACGGCGCGCCCGTCGGGATAGGCCTGATAGTAAGGGCCGAACGGCGTGACCTTGTACCCGAAGTCCTTCAATTTCAGCTCGCGGATGATGGTCGGCGGCATCAGGGACATGACGTACGAATAGGTCGTGACCTTGATCTCGGGGTGGTTGGGGAAGGGGGCGCTGGTGTCGGCGGCCCCGCCGGTCTTGTGCCGCGCCTCGAGGACGACGGTCCTGGCGCCCGAGCGGGCGAAGTAGGCGCCGCTCACCAGGCCGTTGTGGCCGCCTCCGATGACGATCGCGTCGTACCGGTTCTCCGCCATGAGGCCGTCTCCCATTATGAAATATCGTCCGGGGGCCGTGATTATAGATCCCTCCGCCAATTGGCGGTAGAATGCGGCGCCCTGCCAAACCGTGAGGAGAGACCCATGCTGGCCCGTAGCCGCCGATCCGTCCGATGGTCCGTCGTCCTGCTGTTCGCGCTGATTGTCGCCGTCCCCGCCATCGGCCTCGCGGCCGACGACTCCGACAAGCCCTCCAAGGGGCCGGAGGAGTTCAAGGGGATGAAATTCAGGCTGGTCGGTCCCGCCGGCGGAGGCCGCGTGTCGCGCGTGGCCGGCGTGCCGGGAGACCCGCTCGTCTACTACGCCGCGACCGCCTCGGGCGGCGTCTGGAAATCGGAGGACGGCGGCATCACCTGGAAATCGGTGTTCGACGACCAGCCGATCTCCTCCATCGGGTCGATCGCCGTGGCGGCGAGCAACCCGGGCGTGGTCTACGTCGGCTCGGGGGAGGCGAACATCCGCGGCAACGTCGCGGCGGGCAACGGGATCTACAAGTCGACGGACGCCGGCAAGACCTGGACACAGGTCTGGAAGCAGGAGGGGCAGATCGGCACGATGATCGTCCACCCGTCCAATCCCGACATCGCCTTCGCCGCGGTGCTCGGACACGCGTTCGGACCGAACCCCGAGCGCGGCGTCTACCGCACGAAGGACGGCGGCAAGACCTGGCAGCAGGTGCTCAAGAAGGACGCGGACACGGGCGCCTCGGACGTCTGCTTCGACGTCTCGAACCCGAACATCCTGTTCGCCGGGTTCTGGCAGGCGCGCCGCCGGCCGTGGGAGATGACCAGCGGGGGTCCCGGAAGCGGCCTCTACATGTCGCGCGACGGCGGCGACACCTGGAAGCAGCTGAAGGAGCACGGGCTGCCGGAAGGGATCTGGGGCAAGGTGGGCGTGGCGGTGGCCCCGTCCGACGGGCGGCGCGTCTACGCGCTCATCGAGGCGGAGAAGGGGGGCCTGTACCGATCGGACGACGGCGGCGACTCGTGGTCTCTGGCGAGCGAGCATCACGCCATCCGGCAGCGCTCCTGGTACTACACCACGCTGACCGTCGATCCGTCGAATCCCGACGTGGTCTGGTTCCCGCAGGTCCCGATGCTGCGGTCCATCGACGGCGGCAAGACGATTGTCCGGGTGAGAGGGGCGCATCACGGCGACCATCACGATGTCTGGATCGACCCGAAGAACCCGAAGCGGATCATCAACGGCAACGACGGAGGCGTGGACCTCTCCTGGAACGGCGGCGAGACGTGGTACGCGCCGCCCCTGCCGCTCGGGCAGTTCTACCACGTGACCGCCGACAACTCGGTGCCGTACCGGATCTCGGGGGCGATGCAGGACCTGGGGACCGCCTCCTGCCCCGGCAACAGCCTGCACGGCGGAGGGATCGTCAACGGCGACTGCCACGACGTCGGGGGGGGCGAGGCCGGGTACACGGCGCACGATCCCTCCGACCCGAACGTCGTCTGGGCGGGAGAGTACTTCGGCATCATCACGCGGTACGACCACCGCACGGGGATGACGCGGAACATCAGCGCCTACCCGGAGAACTGGTCGGGGCACGGCGCCGAGGCCAATCGCTATCGCTTCCAGTGGACCGCCCCGATCCACATCTCGCCGCATGACCCGAAGACCGTCTACCACGCGTCCCAGGTCCTGTTCAGGACCACCGACGGCGGCCAGTCCTGGACGGCGATCAGCCCCGACCTGAGCCGCAACGACAAGTCGAAGCAGAAATGGTCGGGCGGCCCGATCACCGGCGACAACACGGGCGTCGAGTGGTACGGGACGATCTTCGCGGTCGCCGAATCGCCGAAGGAGAAGGGGCTCATCTGGGCGGGGACCGACGACGGCCTGGTCCACGTCACGCGCGACGCCGGGGCGCACTGGACCAACGTCACGGCCGGCCTCAAGGGGCTGCCGGAGTGGGGAACGGTCAGCATGATCGAGGCGTCCCCGCACGACGCGGCCACGGCCTACGTCGTCGTGGACGCCCACCGGCTGGACGACATGCGCCCGTACATCTGGAAGACCTCGGACTACGGGAAGTCGTGGAAGAGCCTCGCGGCCGGGCTCCCGAAGGACGTCTATCTCCACGCCGTGCGCGAGGACCCGAAGCGCCGCGGCCAGCTGTATCTCGGCACCGAGCGGGGCGTGTCGTTCTCGCGCGACGACGGGGCCACCTGGACGGTCCTCGGGCTGAACCTGCCGACCGTCGCCGTGCACGACCTGGTGGTGAAGGACAACGACCTGGTGGTGGGCACGCACGGCCGCTCGATGTGGATCCTCGACGACCTGACCCCGCTGCGCGACTGGTCGAAGACGATCGCCGACCAGCCGGCGCACCTGTTCCCCCCGCAGCAGGCGGTGAGATGGGAGTTCCGCTCCTCGTTCAGCGGAGACGATGTCGGCGAGAACCCGCCCTACGGCGCCGTCCTGAGCTACTACCTCAAGAAGAAGGCGGAGGGGGACCTGAAGCTCGAGATCCTCGACGCCGGGGGCGCCGTCATCCGCTCGTATTCCAGCAAGAAGGAGGAGCCGGAGGCCGAGAAGGACGATCCGGACGGCGGGCGGGACGACGACAAGCAGGTCCTCTCGACCGAGGCCGGCGTGCAGAGGATCGTCTGGGACCTCGAGTACGGCCCGGCCGTGAAGATCAAGAAGGCGAAGACCGAGGGGAACCCGGAGGCCGCGCCGCGCGCCGTCCCGGACGTCTACACGGCCCGACTGACCGTGGGGGACAAGACGATGACGACCGCGATCGAGATCCTCCCGGATCCCCGCCTGCAGGTTCCGGCGTCGGACATCGCCGAGCAGGTCAAGTTCGCGCGCCAAGTCCAGGACCAGGTGACCCGCCTGTCCGGCATCGTGGCGCGGATCCGATCGGTGCGCGACCAGCTGAAGGTCAAGTCGGAGGCCCTGGACGGCAGCGCGACGGCCGCCGCCTGGAGCAAGGCGGCCGCCGACCTGATCACGAAGTGCACAGCGCTCGAGGAGAAGATCCATCAGCCGAAGGCCGAAGTCGAGTACGACATCCTGGCCAAGGGGGCCCGCCTCTACAGCCGTCTCGCCCCCCTGCTCGGCTATGCCTCGGACGGCACCGGGGCGCCGACGAGGGGGATGCGCGAGGTCTTCGACGGGCAGGTCAAGGAGCTCGACGCGCTCGAGGCGGAGTGGAACGCCCTCGTGGCCGGAGACCTCGCCGCACTCGACCGCAAGGCGAAGGAAGCGCACCTCGATCCGGTCGTGGTCCCGGCCGCCGCGGCGCGCTGATCGACCGGCGGTTGGAGCCGCCCCTCGGGAGGGAGGAGACTCGATGCGCATCCTGAAGAAGCTCGTGATCGTCGCGGTGCTGCTCTGCGCCGTCCTGGCCGGCGTCGCCCTGCTCCTGCCGCGACGGGTGCACGCCGAGAGGGCGGCGGTGATCGACGCCCCCCGCGCGACCGTCTTCGCCCTGGTGAACGGCTACGCCAGCTTCAACAAGTGGTCGCCGTGGTTCGAGCTGGATCCCCAGGCGAAGTACACGTACGAGGGGCCCGCCTCGGGGGTCGGCGCGAAGATGTCCTGGGTCGGCGACCCGAAGACGGCCGGATCCGGGAGCCAGGAGATCGTCGAGAGCCGTCCGCACGAGCTGGTCAGGACCCGCCTCGATTTCGGGTCGCAGGGGACCGCCGAGGCGCAGTTCATCCTGACTCCCGAGGGGACCGGGACGCGCGTGACCTGGGGGTTCGACACCGACCTGGGAATGAACCCGGTCAGCCGGTACTTCGGCCTGATGATGGACAAGATGATCGGGTCGGACTACGAGAAGGGGCTGGCCCGCCTGAAGCAGCTGGCCGAGAGCCTGCCGAAGGCGGATTTCTCGACCCTCGAGGTCGAGACGGTGGACGTGCCGGCCGTGACCGTCGCCTACGTCTCGACGTCCTGCACCACGGACGAGAAGGCGATCGGCGCGGCCAAGGCCTCGGCCTACGCCCAGGTCGGGAAGTTCATGGCCGCCCAGCACCTGAAGCAGAGCGCCGCCCCGATCACCATCAACACGAGATGGTCCGAACAGGCGTACGAGTTCGACGCGGCGATCCCCGTGGAGCAGGCCCCGGACAAGGAAGTCCCGCCGGCCTCGAAGGTCCGGGTCAGGCAGACGTACGCCGGCAAGGCCCTCAAGGTGATCCATCACGGCCCCTACCGCGACATGCCGGCGACCTACGAGAAGCTCGCCGCCTACGCCGCCGCCTACGGGCACGAGGGGGCGGGGCCGATATGGGACCAGTACGTCAACGATGCGGGGAGCACGCCGGAGCCGGACCTGGTCACGCACATCTACATGCCGATCCGGTAGGCTCGTGGCCGAATACCTCCCCTGCGTCGAGGTCGAGGCCGGCGGCCCGATCACCAGCGCGGTCATCTGGCTGCACGGCCTGGGGGCCGACGGCCACGACTTCGAGCCGGTCGTGCCGGCCCTGGGTCTCCGGGATCTCGGGGTCCGTTTCGTCCTGCCGCACGCCCCCCGCCGTCCCGTGACCGTCAACATGGGGCTGATCATGAGGGCCTGGTTCGACCTGCGCGGGCTCGACTTCCAGGGAGACGTGGACGAGAAGGGGATTCGGGAATCGGTCGCCCAGGTCGAGGCGCTCGTCGCGCGCGAGCGGGGGCGCGGCATCGCGAGCGGGAAGATCGCGCTCGCCGGCTTCTCGCAGGGGGGCTCCATCGCGCTCTCCGTCGCGCTGCGCCACCCCGAGCCCCTGGCCGGCGTCGTGGCGCTGTCGACCTACCTCCCCGCGGGACCCTGGGCCGAGGGGCGGGCGACGGCGGTGTTCCAGGCGCACGGCACCGAGGACCCTCTCATCCGCCTGGAGCGCGGCGAGGAGACCCGCGATCGCCTGCAGGCCCTCGGGTGCGACCTGACCTGGAAGACCTACGAGATGGGGCACTCCGTCTGCCCCGAGGAGATCGCCGACATCGGCGCCTGGCTGCGCGCCAGCCTCGGGACGCCGGCCCCCGCCTGAGAGCCGGAACGCGACCCGGCCCAATACTCGGACACACTCCTAAGTGCGCCGCAGGAGCTCGCGCCGGTGGTCGATGACGAAGTTGATCTCGGCGCCGAGAGCGAAGATGGTCCCCGAGACGTACAGCCACAGCAGGACCGCAATCACCGACCCGACCGACCCGTACGTCATTTCCTGGGCCGAGATGGACCCGACGTAAATTCCGAAGAGCGCCTTCGACACCTCCCACAACACGGCCCCGGCCAGGGCTCCGGGCCAGACCTGCCGGTAGCGCCGCCTGACCGATGGCCCGAAATGGTACAGGGTCAGGAGGAGGACGAAGTTGAAGGCGATCCCGGCCAGAGCCCGCACGGGCAGCGGTCGAACGGCGCTGATCCCGATGGACAGAGGAATGAACAGCATCAGGATGATCCCCAGAAGCAGACCGAGCAGACGGCGCCGCCACAGGGGCCGCATGGTGGGGGCGCGGTGGATGCGGTTCAGCATCTGCTGGAGATTGTCGAAGGCCCCGGTGGCGCTCCAGATCAGCAGGATCGATCCGAAGAGGCCGAGGCTGTGGCGCGCGTGGATGATCCGATCCAGGGCATCCGCCATGAACTCGTTGCTGAAGGGGAGCAGGTCGAGGATCTGGCGGGGCAACTGACGGGACTGTTCCCCCGCGCCATAGACAAAGCCGATGATCGACGCCAGAAGGAGCAGGATCGGGAAGAACGAGAAGAAGGTGTAGTAGGCGAGGCTCGAAACGAGGATCGAAACGTGATCTTCGTGGTACTTCTGCCAAAGCGCTCTGATGAAATCTCGCGGCCCCGGGGTCACGGCGCGGCCTCCCGAAGGCCGCCATCATATTACGTCCCGGAGGCGCGGGGCCTCGCACCAGGCCCCGCGGCGTCCGGAACGCGGCCCGCCCCTGTGCCCGGGGCGGGCTCCCCGAAAAGCGCTTACCCGCCGACCGAGACCAGGACTTCCTTCCCCTTGAAGAGCTCGGGATCCAGGATGGTGACCTTGGCCGTGCCGGTCGCTTCCGAGGTCTCGACCGTGTAGTCGCGGCCCTCCTGGAAGATCGGCGGCAGCAGCTTGATCCGATCGATGCTCTCCAGCCCGAACAACCGGGGCTCGAGGTTGATCGTGGTCCCCTGCCTCAGGTCGAGCGACGCCTCGTACTGCAGCGGCTTGACGTCCTTGACCCGCTTCAGCACCGACGAGAGGACGCCCTGGTCCTTGAGCGAGCGCTCGTTGGCGGCATGGTAGAACAGGCTGTTCTGCCGGAACGAGAGATCGCTCGACAGACGCGAGACGCTGTCCTCGAGCGACGCCTTGTTCGCCTGCAGCATCGAGATGTCCGACTCCAGCCCCGCCTTGACCTGCTGAAGGCTGCCCACCTCGGCCTGCGCGACGTCCCTCTCGGAGCGTGCCGTGTCCCGCTCGCCGATCAGGTTGCGCTGGTTGGCGCGCCGCAGAGCATAGGGCAGCTGCTTGGCCTCGCCCCGGGTGACGTACGTGCGAAACGCGTCATCCTTCGGGTCGTAGGCGAACCAGACCTTGTTCCCCGGCACCAGCTCGTCGGTCTGGTCGGCCTCGGCGAGAAGCGTCTTCGCCTTCTCGGGAGGCAGCTGCATCTCGTTGACCAGGTAGTTCATCGCCAGGTCCTTGTGCCGGTCCCCCTTCTTGACCACGACGAACTTGTCCGGCAGGGCCTGCTCGAGGTGCATGACCTTTTCCTGGAGCGCCTGGAGCTCGTTCCGATCGGCGACGATGTGCTCGAGGAGGGACTTGTAGGAGACGTCCTTCTCCTGCGCGATCATCTGGTTCAGCACGTCGCGCTGGGCGTCGGTGAATTCCTGCCCGTAGATCTCGCTGAAGTGGATGGTCCGCTCGCCCGCCTTGCGCGTCTGGTTGAACTCATCGATCCGCTTCATCGTCGCGTCGGTCGCCGCGTCGATCTTCTCCTGGTGGGTCTTGAGCTCGGCCAGGAGCTCCTCGGGCGTCTTGGGAACCGCCTTCGAGAACTTGAGGTCCTGCGTGCACGCCATGGACGCCACGGCGACCGCGGCCATGATCAGCAACAGGACGGATGCTGACTTTCGCATCGTTTCCATGAGCCCTCCTAAAGAAAGAAAGGGGAACGAGCCGCTCGAGCCGGATTGTGCTAGACGCAAGCAGACTAGCAGAGTCAAGTGCCGGCGCCCAGTTTTTCAGGATTTTTCTGGAAAAAATTCCCGTCAGGAATGTGGGCGCAGCCCGCGCACCGCGGCCTCGATCCGCCGCGTGGCGTCGGAGGCGTCCGCCCCGGGATCGATCGTGAAGGGCGGGCCGAGGATCAGCCGCGTCCTGCCGAAGCGCGGCCAGTAGCGCCCGTCGGGCAGCACCTGCGCCGTCCCTTCGAGGAACGCCGGGACGATCGGAGCGCGCAATTCGCGGGCGAAGATCCCGATCCCCTTGCGGAACGCTTCCATGTCGGGCCCCGGGACGTGCCGGCCTTCGGGAAAGATCAGGATCGAGAAGCCGGCGTCCATCAGCTCGCCGGCATACGCCAGGCCGGCGCGCAGCCCGGCCGTCTCCGGCAGCGGCCAGGCGTTGAAGAAGAACTCGACCAGGCGCACCTGGAACCATTCCTTCGCTCGGCGGGCGGGGCCGCCGTCCGCCTCGCCGTAGAACACACGGTGGTAGCGCGTCGTCATGCCGGGAGCGATCCGCCCGCGCAGCCCCCGGGGGAGGGTCGCCTTGAACAGGCCGGTGTCCATGTAGCTCCGGTGGTTCGCGACGAACAGGTAGGGCGGGGCCGCCGCGCGCAGGTGCTCGAGGCCCTCGACCCGGGGCCGCGCGTAGAGCCGGACGAAGTGGACCATCAGGCACTCCTCGATCGCGCGGCGGGCCAGGCGCACCGGCCAGAGGCGCGTCCAGCGCGGCACGGGCAACGAGCCGCGCCCCTCGAGGACCAGGTCGTCCGGCGCAACGGGAGCCGCGGCGGGCGGGCCGCCCGGCGCCGGCGGCCCTTCCGATGGGCGCGCGCCCGCCCCTGCTCCCGGCCCGCCGCCGGCGGACGTGGCCAGGGCAGCAAGCCGCTCGAGGTCGCCGACGGTCGCCTCCCCCAGGCGCCCCTCGGGGAGGCGCGCTCCGAATTCCTCCTCGAAGGCGGCCGCCAGCTCCACCAGGTCGAGGCTGGCGAAGCCGAGTCCCTCGACCAGGCGCGTATCGTCCCGCAGCGTATCGGGCCCGACGCGGGCCAGCGAGGCGAGCAGGCGCCGCACGGCGGAGGACCCCGCCGCGGCGCCCGAGCCGGGGGCGCCCGCCGGGGCCGCGCCGTCGCGCTCGAGGGCCAGGACGCGATCGCGCACGACCCCCTTGCGGATCTTGCCGGTGGCCGTGCGCGGGAAATCGTCCTCCGGCCAGACGGTATGGCCGCGGACGCGCTGTTTCGGGAGCAGCCGCTCGTTGGCGCGGGCGATCGCCTGCGTCGGGTCGGCGCCGCGATCCATCAGGAGCGCCGCATGCACGCGCTCGCCGCGCGGCAGCGGCAGGCCGAGGACCGCCACGCCGCGCACGCCCGGCGCCCCGGCGAACGCGGACTCGACGTCGCCGGGATGCACGTTCTCCCCCTCGGACGTGACGATGACCTCCTTCAGCCGGCCGCGGATCGACAGGTGGCCGCGCGCGTCGAACTCTCCGACGTCGCCGGTCTTGAGCCACCCCTCGCCGTCCGCCTCCCGGTCCGCCCCGAGGTAGCCGGGCGTGACGTTCGGACCGCGCACCAGGATCTCGCCGCCCGGTCCGAGCTTCACCTCCTGCACCGCGAGCGGACGGCCGACGCTGCCGGCGTTCCGGTCGAACGGGCTCGAGACCGAGATGATCGGGGCGGTCTCGGTCAGGCCGTATCCCTGCACCACCAGGTAGCCGCTGCGGCGCCAGAACAGGTCCACGTCTTCGGGAAGCCTGGCCCCTCCCGAGACGATGAGCCGGAACCGCCAGCCGAGCACCCGCTGGATCGGCCAGAGGAGCGGGGCCTGGAGATAGAAGGGCCAGGAGGCGAAGCGCCGCTGGCGCGCCAGGCACCGGTCGAGCCGGCCGGATGCGGCGAGCGCGCGCCGCACCTCGGCCCCCAGGAGGTCGAGGAGCCGTGGCACGGTGAAGAGCCCCCAGGTGCGGAAGCGGCGCGACGCCTCGATCACCTCGAGGGGCCGCGGGGGGACCAGCACGACGGTGAGCCCCATGCCCAGGCCGAGGAACACGTTCATCGCCTGGCCGAACATGTGGGACAGGGGGAGGGTGGAGAGAAGGCGCAGCGCGCCGATCGGCCGGATGAGCGGCGCCCATTTGAGGTAGGCGCGCTCGATCGGGGCGAAGTCGCTGGCCAGATTGCCGTGCGTCAGGATCACGCCGCGAGGATCGCCGGTCGTGCCCGACGTGAACATGACGAACGCGCGGTCGTCGGGTCCGGGGTCCGGGGCGGGCCGGGACGGACCGGAGGGAGCGGCGCCGCCCCCGGCACCCCACGACCCCGTGGCGATCCGCGCGACTCCCGGGGGCGGCGCGACGTGGGCCGGAGAGACGAGGAGCCGCGCGCCCGCCCGCTCCGCGATCCGGGCGCGCAGGTCGTCGGGCGACTCGGGATCGAGAGGGACGGCGACCCCGCCGGCACGGAGCGTCCCGAAGAGCGCCTCCACCCAGTCGGCCGAGTCGGGACCCTGGAGGAGGACCGGATCGCCCGGCGTCAGCCCGGCGGCCACGAGCGCCTCCGAGCACGCGAGAGCGCGCCGGTGCAGCTCGTCGTACGTGCGGGAGCGCCAGCGGGCGCCGTCCTTCCAGAGGAACGCCTCGCGGGGACCGAAACGCGGCAGGTCTTCGACGTACGACAGCAGGTTGCGGCGCGCCGGCGGCGTCATCAGTGTTTCATGATACTTTGAGTTCCATGGACCCGAAGACCGAAATCGCCGCGGCCGAGGCGCGGATCCGACCCTACGTGCGCGAGACGCCGGTCGACGAGTCGGCGGCCCTCGGCGAGGCCTCGGGGGCGCGCGTCCTGCTGAAAATGGAGCATCTCCAGCTCACCGGATCGTTCAAGCTGCGCGGCGCGATGAACCGTCTCCTGTCGCTGACGCCGGGCGAGAAGGCGAAGGGGATCGTGACCGCCTCCTCGGGCAATCACGGGGCGGCGGTGGCGTACGGGCTGAAGGCGCTCGGCTGTCCCGGCGTCATCTTCGTCCCGGAGAACGCCTCGCCGGCCAAGGTGGCCAACATCCGCGCCTACGGCGCCGAAGTGCGCACGCACGCCACCGATTCGGGGGTGACCGAGGTCTTCGCGCGCCGCCACGCCGAAGAGACCGGCAGGGTCTACGTCTCGCCATACAACGACCCGCTGGTCGTGGCGGGGCAGGGGACGATCGGCGCCGAGCTTCTGCGGCAGGTCGACCGTATCGATGCCGTGTTCGTGGCTCTCGGCGGCGGCGGCCTGATCTCCGGAATCGCGGCCTGCCTCAAGTCGGCCGGCGGTCCCGTCGAGATCGTCGCCTGCTCGCCCGAGAACTCGGCCGTCATGCACCACTCGGTCGCCGCCGGGAAGATTCTCGACATGGTCTCCAGGCCGACCCTCTCCGACGGCACGGCCGGGGCGGTCGAGCCGGGGGCGATCACGCTGCCTCTCTGCCGGCGCCTGGTCGATCGCTACGTGCTGGTCTCGGAGGAGGAGATCCGGGACGCCATGCGCCTGATCATCGACAGGCACCACACCCTGATCGAGGGGGCGGCCGGCGTGGCGGTCGCCGGCTTCCTGAAGGACAAGGAACGGTTCGCCGGCAGGAACGTGGTCGTCCTCCTGTGCGGCGCGAACATCTCCCGCGATCGGCTGAAGGACGTTCTCTAGGCCGGCTCCCGGTCCCGCGGCGCCAGGGCGCGCTCGATGCGGCGATCCGGAACGAGCCAGATGATCGCCACCACCACGTAGAGCCCGCACGCCACCCACGTGGTGGCGAACGAAAGCGGCACGGCGAGCGCGTAGAACACCAGGGAGATCGTGCCCTTGAAATCCTTCCCCACAGCGCTTGCCAGCACCGACTCCCGGCCGTGGTGCGCGATGAGGCTGCGGACCAGAACGGTGTACGCCAGCGCGGCGGCCAGGAGCACCACGCCGTAGAGCGCGACCGGCACGGCCGCGAAGCGGCTGTCTCCCATCCAGCCCGTGGCCATCGGAACGAGGGACAGCCAGAACAGCAGGTGCATGTTCGCCCAGAGAATGCGGCCGTTCACCTGCCGCACCGCCTGCAGCAGGTGATGGTGGTTGTTCCAGTAGATGCCGAGATACACGAAGCTCATCACGTAGCTGAGGAACGCCGGAATCATCGGACGCAGGGTCGTCGCGTCGGCGCCGTGCGGCACACGAAGCTCGAGCACCATGATGGTGATGAGGATCGCGATCACGCCGTCGCTGAACGCTTCCAGGCGCCCCTTGTTCATCGCCGCGTCCGCATCTCAGGGGGCCGCGACGCCGGGGGCGGCAGGTGAGGGGGGCACGATCGGCGGGGGCGGTGACGCCTTCTTCTTGATCCGCGGTCGCCACAGGCCGCCCTGGGTGAAGCATTCCCAGGCCCATTTCAGCCAGCGCAGGAGCGCCTGCGCCAGCCACAGGGCCCAGGCGAGCATCGCCAGGCGGTAGAGAAACAGCGGGACGGAGACGACCCACGGCCGGGGCAGGACCTCCCCGGAACGGTCCAGGTACCAGTGCAGGTTTCCGAAGTACGAATCGTTTCCCGTGATCTGCATCTCGGGAAGCCCGAGCAGGCCGTTGGAGATCGACCAGAACAGCCCGCCCAGCGCGACGGCCGTCGTTCCCGCCAGGAGCACCTGCAGGGCATTGAAGCCGGCCGCCGATTCGCCTGCGCCCCGCTGGCCGCGCCAGCCCAGGGCGAAGAGCCAGCCGACGATCACGAGGGAGATCGGCAGGGGCGCCTGCGTCAGCCCGAGGCTCAGCAGGAACCACTGCCGGGCGCGCAGGGGGGTCAGGCGGAGCCGACCGAGGGCCAGCGCGGCCAGCAGGCCGACGACGACCCGGCTCCAGAACAGGACGGCC
>Ga0134127_10002648_pt1 | contig 12863 bp, 6 predicted proteins | sample KB31753_FD_96459 | JGI IMG/M metagenome (GOLD analysis project Ga0134127, IMG submission 96459) | Terrestrial soil microbial communities with excess Nitrogen fertilizer from Kellogg Biological Station, Michigan, USA - KB3-175-3 | ecosystem: Environmental > Terrestrial > Soil > Unclassified ...
AGCGCGCACGGATCAGGAGCGTGATGAGATCCTCGAGAAAGAGAAGCAGTTCGTTAACAGCACGCTGCTTGGTTCTCTGGGCTCAAAGGCGCTTCGTTACTCAACGCGCGCGGAGTATGAAACGGCATTGCGCTACGCTCGCTTGCAACGGCTTGTAGCTGAGCGGATTAACAATCAAGTCGGAATTGCTGCAGCCTGGCTGAACACGGCGATTGTCAACAACGCGCAGGACGAAAACGAAGCAGGTTTGGTAGCCGCGCACAAGGCGCTCGCTTTGTATGAATCTCTCGGCCTGAAGGTAGGCATTGCGCTGGCGCAGGAGAACCTCAGCAACCTTTATCGCGCCCTCGGAAATCACCGGCGCGCCTTCCACTTCGCTCAAGAGTCACTTCGTCTCGCGGAGGAACAGAACAATCGCAAAGCAATAATGTATGCGTTGTCGGAGCTGGCGATCATCTACGGACACCAAAACAACGCCGAGCAGGCGTTGGCCCACAATGAGCGCGCGTTCGCGCTTGCACAGGAGTTGGGCGACACACTCAGCATGGGCATGATCCGCCATGACATGGCACTCAAATACAACAGGTTCGGCGATCACCAGCGCGCACTCGACATTTACCGGCAACTGCTGAAACAAGTGGAAGCATACGGCGACAAGGGCGGCGCGGCGATGGTGCGCGATCAAATCGGTAAAATCCTCGCCGAACAAGGTCGTTACGAAGAAGCACTGAACTACCATCGCGAAGCGTTCGCCGGACTCGAAGCAGCAAACAAGAAACGCGCCACTGTGATCACGCTCAACAACATGAGCGCGGTCTATCTGCGCCAGCGAAACTACACGGAAGCTTTGGCAGCGTCGGAACAAGCGGTTCCGCTCGCGCGTGAGACGGAAAGGAAAGTCGACGTCTTCGTTGCGCTCACCAATCTCGGTTACGCACAGTTTGGATTGAACCGTATTGCCGACGCGCAACGGTCGTTTGGTGAAGCCGTGTCGATCATCGAAAACCTGCGCACGCAAGCAGCGGGCGGCGTCGAGGAACGGCAACGTTATTTCGAAGGTGGAATGCGTGCGCATCACGGACTGCTCAGCGTACTGGTGAAGGAGGACCAGCCTGAACAGGCGCTCATCCTCGCCGAACGTGCAAAAGCGCGCGCGTTGCTCGACATGTTGCAACAAGGACGGGTCGGCGTTCAGAAGACGATGACTGCGAAAGAGCGCGATGAGGAACAGCAGTTGAAATCGCAACTGACGCAGCTCAACAAACAACTGGCGCGCGCCGCACAGCGGGAGCCGGCTCGTGTCGCCGAAGTCGAAACGCAACTCGAAAAAGCTCGACTCAACTATGAAGCGTTTCAGAATGCACTCTACGCTGCGCATCCGGAACTCAGGACACAACGCGGTGAAGCGCCGATCATCAATGCGCGCGAACTCGGCGAGTTACTGCCGAATGCTTCGTCGGTCTTGCTCGAATACGTTGTCACTGATGAGCAGACGTATCTGTTTGCGATCACCAAGCCTGCGGACAAACCTCTGATCCGGGTTTACACGCTGCCGATCGAGCGAACCGAGCTCGCGAAGCAGATCGAATCTTACCGGCAACAGCTCGCCAGTCGCGATCTCGGTTTTCGAAACTCTGCGGTCAAACTCTACGACCTGTTTCTAAAGCCCGCGCAGGCTCAACTCCACAACAAAACCAACGTCGTGATCGCGCCCGACAGCAGCCTTTGGGATTTGCCCTTTCAGGCACTCGTCAACAGCTCCGGACGATTCATGCTCGAAGACGCTTCGCTTACTTATGCGCCGTCGTTGACCGTGCTTCGCGAAATGACGAAACGCCGCATGAACTTGAACGCGGCGCACGCTCCATCGACGTTGTTGGCGTTCGGCAATCCGATGTCTGGCCAGGAGACAGCGAAGCGAGCGGGATCGGTTTTGCGTAATCACAACCTCGATCCGTTGCCGGAGGCGAGTGAGGAAGTGAAAGCACTCGCGCGATTGTATGGTGGCGCGCGAAGCAAAGCTTATGTGGGCGCCGAAGCGCGCGAAGATCGCGTCATGAGTGAAGCAGGACGGGCGAGTATTCTTCACTTCACGACGCACGGCACACTCAACAACGCTTCGCCGATGTACTCATACCTGACTTTTGCCGAAGGTGGACCAAACGACGACGGGCTGTTGGAAGCGTGGGAGTTGATGCAACTGGATCTGAAAGCCGAGTTGGCCGTGTTATCCGCGTGTGAAACGGCGCGCGGGCGCATTGGCGCGGGTGAAGGCGTCATCGGCTTTTCGTGGGCCATGTTTATCGCCGGTGTGCCGTCGACGGTCGTCAGTCAGTGGAAAGTAGAGTCAGCCTCGACACGCGACCTGATGGTCCAGTTTCACCGCTCACTCCTCTCCACCGGACCATCCAAAAGCGATGCGTTGCGACAAGCCGCGTTGAAGTTGATGCGAAATCCCGAGACGAGCCATCCGTTTTACTGGGCCGGATTCGTGCTGGTTGGCGATGGCGGATAACCATCATCGACATGCCGGCGCGTCCTGACCCGCGGGCAGATCCGGACAAGTGCATTGATAGGATCGATCGGCTCCGACGAATTGATCCCACTCAGCCTTCGAAAGATTACGATTCGCAATACGGCACCCGCGCGAAGAACTAAAATCCAGGTTCAGGTCCCAGAGAACGATTTTTCCGTCGAGGTCGCTCGTTGCCAGCGTTTTTCCGTCTGAACTGAAATCCAATGCTTTCACTTCCGCCGTGTGACGGGTTAAAGGTCGACCGATGCGGCGCCGCGACTCCACATCCCACAAAATAACCGTCTTGTCGTTGCTGCCCGACGCCAGAGTTTTTCCGTCCGGACTGAACGCGACTGACAACACGTCATCGGTGTGACCTGTGAGCGGAATGCTCATAGGCACTCGATGCGCAACGTCCCATAACACAATTGCTTTTTCTAAACTGCTTGACGCCAAAATCGTTCCATCAGAATTGAATGCAGCGCTCAGGACTTTTCCGTTATGTGCTTTCAACGGCGCGGCGATAGCTTGACGTGTAGCAACGTCCCACAAGGTGATCGCGCCATCCTGGTCGCCGGCCGCAATGATTTTTCCATCCGGAGTAAAAGCCAAAGCCCAGGGCCAATAGCGACCCATGATGCTGTCTCGCCGCTGATGTGACGCTACATCCAAAAAAACAATTTCACCGCTTTGCAGTCCAACAACCAGCGTCTTGCCATCAGGGCTAAAAGCAATGTTGTAGACTTGCTCAACGCAATGGAGTTTGAAAGCCGGTGAGTCGTCTCGACTGAGTTCCCACAGAATGACCGTAGCGTCGGCGCTCCCCGAAGCCAGTATCTTTCCGTCAGGACTGAACGCCAGGGCGTTTATGAGATCTGAATGACCTTTGAGGGGCCGCTGTGTGTGTTTTTCCAAGTCCCACAGAATCACAGAAGCGTCGGCGCTCCCCGAAGCCAGCATTTTTCCGTCCGGGCTGAACTTAACCGCGAACACACCCTCTTTGTCACCTCTCAGCACGTGATCATGTTCCGCCACATTCCAGAGAATCACTTTGTTATCGCGACTAGCGGACGCCAATGTTTTTCCATCACTGCTGAAAGCAACGCTCGTAACGCTGTCCGCATGAGCTCTGAAAGGCGCATCGAGTTGTTCACCTGACGTTACGTTCCAAAGAATCACAGTGTTGTCGATGCTGCCTGAAGCAAGGATATTGCCATCAGGACTGAAAGCCACCGCTTGAACCGCATCTGTGTGACCTTCGAACGACCTCAGAGCCTTTGCGGCGTCAACATCCCAGAGCGTCACCAACTTGTCGTCGCCACCAACCGATAACGTCTTTCCATCGGGACTGAAGGCAATGCCTCGTACGAATGTCTCCGGAGTACTTTCAAACGATCCGATCGACGAATAAGTCGTCGCGTCCCAAAGCATAACCGCTGGGCCAATCGCGGCGGCGAGAGTCTTACCGTCCGGGCTGAAGACAACTTTGAAGACTGGTTTTGGCTGCTCGGGAATACTCGTTTGAATTCGTGTTCGTGCTGCGACGTCCCATAGAACGATCTCTTTATCATCACCACCTGCCGCCAATACCTTGCCATCCGGACTGAAAGCGACGCTCAAGACAGCACCATTCTTGTCAGCAGCGTGGCTCTTGAGTGGATCACCCAGTGGTTTATGGGCATTCACATCCCAAAGGATGATGGTCCCATCCTTACTTCCGGACGCCAACACGTTTCCATCAGGGCTGAACGCGACGCTCAACACTTCATCAGTATGCTTCTGAAGCTGCGGTGCAATCGGTTGTCGAGTCTCAATATCCCAGAGGATGATTGTTGTGTCGTCACTGCACGAAGCAAGCGTTTTGCCATCCGGACTGAAAGCAACACCTGATACCCATCGAGAATGGCCGTGGAGAAAAGCGTTGAGGTGCGGAGAGTCAATCAGCCCGCCGAGAAAAATCCTTCGCGCGTCCTGGGTGCCGCCCGCTTGTTGCGCTTCAGAGCTCAGGAGCAGTGCCAGGTCGAGGCGATCGGCTGAATACAAAGTTGCGAGAGCGGCGAGTTTGCTCGAGAGAGCTTGCTGGCTCGCATCCCGCGCGCGTCCTCGTTGGATCAACGCGATTACTGACAACAAGGCGGCGATCACCAGACCCACAGCAAGACCGAGGATGATTCGACGCTGGCGCGCTTCATGTGCTCGTCGCTCCCGCTTTCGCAACGCCAAACTCTCGCCGATAAATTTCTCTTCGTCCGGATTCAGGTCGTCGGCCCGAGCGGTGAGCCAGTTGGCGGCCGCATCCAGAAGCGCGCCGCGCATCAATGCGCCTTCCTCGCAGTTCAGCCGTACCCACTCGCTAAACGGGCTTTGAAATCGTTGTCGCCAAAGTAAGAAATCTCGATCCTCCTGCATCCAGTTTCGCAACTGGTCCCAGTGCAGTGGGAGAGTGTCATGGGCCAAGGACACAGTGGCCGTCTCGCCTTTTCCACCAACGATCAGCAGACGCTCGTCGGCGAGGCGTTGCAAGACCCGCTCATCCTCTTTGGCGCGTGACTCTTCGATTAACGCCGCCTTCGCACATCGTCGACCTGCCATCGTGCCCGTCTGTTCGTCCAGCCAAATCAGGCGCATGAAGTGCCTGCGCGCAATCTTCTGTTCTTCTGGTTTCAGTGATTCGATCACTCGTCCCGCGTGATAACGCAAAGCACCTGCTACGCCCCCGATTTCCTTGTAAGAATCCCACGTCAACCAGCGACCTCGCCGCTTCCTCCAGAGCAGATCGAGAGTGTGCTGAAGCAGAGGGAGAACGACCTCGCCTCCAGCACTCACATCATTCTCTACCTGGTGCGCCAGGCCTTTTTCGAAAACTGCGCCGACCTGCGTCGCTGGAGCGCCAATGATCTCAGCCACGTTTTGTTGGGCCATGGACGTCAGGAACACCTGATGGTTCCCGAGTTCAGTGGCGAGATTTGGGTAACGTCCGACGTGGGAGTAGAAATCAGCTCTCATCGTGGCGACCACAGTGGCTGGCGGATGTGGGCACTGAAACAGTGTTACAAGAGTTTCGAGGAATAATTGTCTTTCATCCTCGGTTTCACAGAGCGTGAAGATCTCCTCCAGGCGATCGATTACAAGCATCAATCTTTTCTTTTCTGGAAGGTACGATTGAATAATCTCCGCCAGTGGAGTTTGTTTGGTAAGCAATCTCTGGTGAATGGAATCGGTCAGTGAAAGAGAATCGACGTTCGGTTGTAACCGTGAGAGAGAGCGCGCCAGCGAACGTAAAGGGTTTGCTCCGGGATTAAAAAGCAACCACTCCCATGACTCACCGTTGCTGACACCTTTCGTGAGACGCGGTTTCAAACCTGCCTGGACCAATGAAGTCTTGCCACTGCCCGAAGCTCCGACCAGCACGACGAATGGATAACGTGCCAGACGGTCGACTATCTCTTCTACGTATTCCGTCCGGCCGAAGAAGAGACTCGCGTCATTCTCACCGAAGGAGGCGAGACCACGGTAAGGCGCAGGCTGATCTGGTAAGTCTCGATTTAATTCGTCCGGCGGCGCCTCGCCTTTGACGGCTGATACGAGTTGCGCAAAAGCGTCGTCGTCGTCCAAGCCACCGTCAAACCGAATCCACGTATCGATGTTGGCCCAACTGCCCTGTGGTGGAGGGCTCTCCGGCAGCAGGCAATAGATCACGTTGAAGTCTTTGTGCGCATCCCGAATGGAGTAGCTGAGATCTCGTTCCTGAAGCTGAACTGGACCAAGACCCTGCGGCCCCCACACGATGACTGCGCCCGCAGACGCGTTCAACGCCGTCTCTATCTCACCACGCCATGCAGAGCCGGGCCGCAGACGAGATCGGTCCATCCAAACGCGCAAACCGTTCTCGTCGGCGAGGCGTGACGCGAGCAGTTCGACCGCTGTCGCGTCTTTGCGGTTGTAGCTTACGAAAACGTCGTACTTGACAGCGCGGCCATTGGCAGGTTGTGGTTCTCTGTCTACCATGTGACTCGCGCGGTCGCTGGCCCAGCGTTCTCGTAATATTGCACCTTGACTCGGTGCGTTCCGGCTGACAGGTTGCGCGTCGCACGGAATTCCCGCACTCCCTGAACCCGCCACTCGTCAATGATCAACTCGTTATCAACCCACACCTTGATGCCGTCGTCGGCCGTGGCCACAAACGTGGTATCGCCGCCGGCGAAATTGAATTCTCCTGTCCATTGGACGGAGAAATGGTCGATGCCCAGTTCGATGATTGTTGAACCACCATCAGCTTTGGGGTTGCTGCTGCCGCCAGTTACTTTGGTTGGTCCACTGTTGCCCCAGGAGTTATTGATAGTTTTTTCGCACTTAGTGAAGAAAGGTACGCCTTGCAAGTTTTCGTTTTTGTAGTATTTAGCAAGGAACTGTCCTTTCGGGCACGGCTGCGCACTGACGGTCGCGTAGGCGCCCGCCAATACCAGGACTGCAATTCCGATTCTGCAAACATTACGCATCACACTTGTTACCATTGATTTATCTCCATATCGTTAAAATCATTCGAGCTTTAAGGACTCTCGTGAAAGCAGCCCTTTTAACCTCTATGCAAAAGCAGATCGATTCATGTCATAGGTAATCTTTGAAAGCCGTTTTTTGGCTTGAATTATTGAGGGCCGGATGGTGGGATTTTAGAAACGCGGTAGCGCTTTGCGTCTTTGCGCCTTTGCGCGACATAATTCTTTCCACAAGTATGATGAAGTTTCTGTTCAGTGGTCTACTTTTACTGTGCTCGGTTGGCGCCTTCGCACAACAGACCTCTCCACCTCCTCCCGGGAAGCTGATCGACATCGGCGGTTATCGCCTGCACCTCAATTGCACGGGCGACAAAGGACCGACGGTCGTTTTGATTAACGGAGCGGGAGATTTTTCGTTTGACTGGAGTTTGGTCCAACCTGGAATCAGCCGGTTTGCGCGCGTTTGTAGTTACGATCGCGCCGGTTTTGCCTGGAGCGATCCTGGTCCGACGCCGCGCACCATGAAGCAGGAAGCTTTCGAGCTGCACACCCTGCTGAACGCCGCGCATATCAAAGGACCGTACGTGCTGGTTGGCCATTCACTGGGTGGGCTGGTCGCGCGCGTGTACGCGTCTCAATATAAGCAAGACGTCGCTGGTGTGATGCTGATCGATTCGACGCACGAGGACACGACTCTGATGCTCAACGGCAAGCTCGCACACATGCGTGAACTGGCGAGCCCGAATGCCGTTCCTCCCGTGCAAACGATGAAGAGCAGTCCGCCAAAACCAGTCACTCAGGAAGACCTCGGGCAATTTGAATTCAATTTGAAATTGAATGGTGGGGCGAAGATCAGCGAGCCCTTCAACAAACTGCCGGCCACTGTTCAGGCCATGAGGGTTAATGCTCTGTCGCAGCCGCCGCGCGCGGCTGGTAGTCGTGGATCAGACTTCCTCGCTGAAGAGCTGCGCGACATGTATGCAGAACGCGCGAAGACGCCTTATCAACTCGGCAACATTCCGCTCGTTGTTCTGCTCCCCAAGTTTGATTATGGAAAGCCGCCGCCCGGAATAGACGCTGACGAATGGAAGCGCGTGAATGAAGAGAAGCGCCAGCAAAAGATCGAGTTCACTAAGCTCTCGCACAACAGCAAATTGATTGTGGCGGAAAACAGTGGCCACCACATCCAACTCGACGAGCCGCAAGTTGTGATTGAAGCAGTGCGGATGATCGTTGAGTCAACACGACGTCACCAAAAACTTGACTGACCGGAAGTTCTTCAATCTTGTAAATCTTTTTTCATCGTGAAAATCCTGTCCACTTTTTAGACGGGACTTTCACGATTTAGCAGGATTTCACTGAGTTGACGCACGCCTTTGCGAATCTCTTTCGAGTTGTAGGCTGCATAGCCCAGGATCAGAGCGTTGCGCATTTTTTGTTCGAGGCAGTAATTCGACAGCGCTCCCACTTCGACGCCGTGAGCGGCAGCGCGTTCAGACGCCACGGTGTCGCGAATATCGTTCGGCAGCCACGCAATCAAATGCATACCGGCCTCATCCGGGCGCACCTCCAACAACCCATCCAACTTATTCTTTATTTCCTTCACCAGCACTTCCTGGCGCTCGGCGTAAAACGTGCGCATGAGACGGATGTGTCTGGCGAAGTGTCCTTCGTTGATAAAGTCAGCTAACACGGCCTGTTCGATCGTCGGTGAGTGACGATCGAAGATGGCGCGGGCTTTGATGAATGGCTCGACGAGGTCCGGCGGCGCAACGATGTAGCCCAGGCGTAACGATGGAAAGAGAACTTTACTGAACGTCCCGATGTAGATCACACGGCCTTGAGTATCCAATCCTTGAAGAGAAGCGACTGGTCTACCCGAATAACGATACTCACTGTCGTAGTCGTCTTCGATTATCCAACCACCGCACCCAACCGCCCATTCGAGTAACGCCAGCCTGCGCGTAAGACTCATAATCATGCCAAGCGGAAACTGATGCGATGGCGAAACGCACGCAACGTGTGCACTCGCGCTGCGCTTGATACCTTCCGCGACATCAAGCCCTTCTTCATTCACCGGAACCGGAACGAGCCGCGCGCCGGCGCCGAGCATTGCGCCGCGCGCACCGAGATAGCCGGGATCTTCCACCCACACCGCATCGCCGGGATCGAGTAAAACCTGTGCTGCAATCTCGAGCGCCTGTTGAGAACCTGCGACTACAATCACCTGGTCGGCTTCACATCGCACAGCACGAGACGCGCCCAGGTAAGCGGCAATCGCTTGTCGCAGTGGTCTATAACCGGCGGGGTCGCCGTATTGCAGCAACTCGTATGAGGCAGTGCGCCAGCGCTGCGAAGTCAGCCTGGCCCAGGTGGTGAATGGGAAAAGATCGAGTGCCGGTATGCCGCTGCGAAATGGTCGCGGCTTGTCGACGTGTTGAGCAATCGTTACCGGCGTTGCGGCGAGGCGCTCGCCGCGTCGCGACAGCGTTCGCCGGGGCGACGAGCGCTTCGCGAGATCGACAGTCTTGGCTCTGATGTGTAACAAGTCTTCAGGTAGTGAGCGGGAGACGTAAGTGCCAACGCCCGTGTGTCCTTCGACGTAACCTTCCGCGATCAGTTGGTCGAAAGCGTTGAGCACCGTCGTCCGCGAGAGCCCGAGCTCAGTGGCGAGCTCGCGCGTCGATGGCAAACGGCTGCCCGGCACGAGTTTTCCGGCCAGTATCGCGCCGCGCAGCTCATCGTAAAGCCGGCGATACAATGGATCGGCAGACGCGCCGTCGAGGTTGATGACGATGTTGGGTAATGATGTCCGACGTTTTGCCATCTCATACACCCGTCTGAATTGGTATCTTCAATGTAGGCCTAAATGGTACTTGTGTCCATGCCAATTTTTATTGCAACTTAGTCTGCAACCATGGAGATTTCAGAGAAGTCGACGAACAGCGAGCACGAGAGAGTTCTCTTTGCCCACGAGGCGGCGAGCGGTTATCGGGGCATCATCGCGATTCACAGCAGCGAGCTTGGACCGGCGATCGGCGGCACGCGTTTGTGGAACTACGCGAGCGAGGACGAAGCACTTACAGACGCATTACGACTGTCGCGAGGGATGACTTACAAGAACGCCTTGCCGGGACTGCCGCTCGGTGGAGGGAAGGCGGTCATCATTGCTGACGCGAAATCGTTGGATCGCGAGACGATCTTTCGCGCTCACGGACGTTTTGTCGAAACACTCGGCGGGCGTTTCATCACTGCGGAAGATGTGGGAACAAGTCCTGCGGACATGGCGATTGTGCGCAAGGAGACGAGCCATGTCGGCGGACTTTTGAGCGGCGCAGGCGATCCTTCTCCTTTCACTGCGCGTGGTGTGTTTCGTGCGATGCAGGCAGCGGCGAGTTATGTTTGGAACGGCGGAGATCTTTCGAGAGTAACGGTCGCAATTCAGGGCTGCGGCAACGTTGGTTACCACTTAGCGAAGAGTTTGAATGCTGTTGGAGCGAAACTGATCGTCAGTGACGTCGATCCACGGAAGGTGTTGCGCGTGGTCGACGAGTTCAAGGCGGTTGGCGTGGCGCCTGACGACATTCTCGCAGTGCGCGCAGACATTTTCGCGCCGTGTGCGCTCGGTGGAGTCATCAACGATCAAACGATCCCGAGACTTGCCGCGCGAATCGTGGCGGGCGCCGCCAACAATCAACTGCTCGAGGAGCGACATGGTGAGATGCTCAGCGAGAGAGGCATTCTCTACGTTCCCGACTACGCAGCGAATGCGGGTGGAGTGTTCAGCGGCTGCATCGATCTGCTGGGCTGGGACCGCGAGCGTGCGTGGAACAAAGTCGATGAGATCTACGACACGATCCTCGGGATCTTAGACATCGCCAGCGCGGAAGGCATATCGACGAACAAAGCCGCGGATCGGATCGCAGAGAAGCATCTTCGTGAAAGCGTAGCCACAAAGAGCACAAAAGAATCATTTAGCGTTCGCGCCGAACGAATATAGCGTGTTGCGTGTGCGGACGTAGAGATTGTTACCTGCGATTGCAGGTGTGGCCCAAACCTCTTCATCGAGGTCGTTCATCTTCAGGATCTCCCACTGCGCGCCCGCTTTGAGCACCGTCACTTTACCGCTCGCACTCACGAGAAAGATCTTGCCGTCGGCTGCGACCGGAGATGCGTAATATTCCTCGAGCGCATCAGGCGTGCGGCCCTGCTTCAAAACTTGTCCACTCACCGGATCGAGACTGGAAACAATCCCGCCTTCTTTCATCAGATACATCACGCCCTGGTAGATCAGCGGCGCAGGAATATTCGGATAACCCTTCTGAAGACGCCAGGCGACGTTCGAAGACGTAACGTCGCCGCGACCTGACGGACGAACTGCCGTCAGTCCGTGGCCCAACGTAGTGGAATTGCGTACGAAGTCGTATTCAGCACGGTCGACGTATCCGTCGTTATTCGCGTCCAACCAACCAAAATGTTCCAACGCCTCCTTCTGCGACGCCATCTCGTCACGGTGAATTCGCTGGTCCTTATTTGCGTCAGACTGCTTCAGAGTCTCGTCGAACGGTGGAAAGAACGGTTCGTCACCACCCTCCGCCAACACGTAGACCAGGTCTGTTCCAACGACCACCACGCCTTTCGGATACGAGCCGACTTTCATCACCCACCACAGTCGCTCGCCCTTGTCGAGTGAATACGCATCAACGCTCTGCGAACCGAGCACGATCACTTGCGCTGGTCCATCCTTCGGCTTGTAAATCGCCGGCGTGGCATATCCTTCAAAGTTAGTCCGGCTCGTCTTCCAGAGTTCTTTGCCGGTGCGCGCATCGATCGCAATGATGAAAGAACCGTTTCGATGATCGCAGACCATCACCAGCGTGTTACCGGCGAGCACCGGCGATCCACCCATGCCGTAGAAGCTGTTGAACGGCCCTAACGGCACTCGCCATCGCTCTTTGCCATCTGGTCCATACGAGATCAACCCGAGCTCACCGAAAAACGCATACACGTTTTTGCCGTCGCTGACCGGGCTCGGCGACGCTGCGTCATTTGCCTTGAAGATCGGCATGTGTCGCGCGCGCACCACATCGCGGCGCCACAGGAGTTTTCCTGTTTTACGATCGAGTGCGAGTGTGATCAGTTTGTCATCTTCGCTCGCGGTCAGGAAAACGCGGTCGGCCGTAACGACCGGTGACGATCGTGCGAAGGGCACAGTTGCTTTCCAGGCAAGATTCTTCGTCGAGCTGAACTCGGCGGGGAGCGTCGAGCCTTCGGCAACGCCGGTGCCGTTCGGCCCGCGGAATTGCGGCCATTCAGCAGTGTTCTTGTTTTGCGCGTATGTTGGTGAGCCTGCGACGACGAATAACGCGATCGCTACAAAGAAGAGGGTTTTGAATCTCATGGTTCGAATCGTGCTTAGAGGAACGGAACCCGCACGTCCTTTCTGGGCAAAGATATTTCTCAGTCGTGGCTGCTAATTTTCGCTGACTTCCGACAGCTAGGCAACTAAATTTCGACGCGTTGGACTATGATATCCGCGCCGTGAAGCGAGTTGTCGCCATTGTCGTACTTGCTCTTACTTCGTTTGCGCACAACCGCGCTGAACAACTTCCCATCCGAACCTACACCACGGCGGACGGTCTGCCACGTGACAGCATTCACAAGATCGTTCCGGATCCACGCGGCTATCTCTGGTTTTGTACGTCCGACGGATTGTCACGCTTCGACGGTTATGAATTTGTAAATTACAGCACCGCGCAGGGCTTGCCGCATCGAGTGGTTTACGATCTGCTCATCAGTCGCAGCGGTAATTACTGGGTGGCAACATCCGGCGGCCTCGCACACTTCGATCC
>Ga0134127_10002650_pt1 | contig 12856 bp, 9 predicted proteins | sample KB31753_FD_96459 | JGI IMG/M metagenome (GOLD analysis project Ga0134127, IMG submission 96459) | Terrestrial soil microbial communities with excess Nitrogen fertilizer from Kellogg Biological Station, Michigan, USA - KB3-175-3 | ecosystem: Environmental > Terrestrial > Soil > Unclassified ...
CCCAAGAGTCCACATCGACGGAGGAGTTTGGCACCTCGATGTCGGCTCATCACATCCTGGGGCTGTAGCAGGTCCCAAGGGTTCGGCTGTTCGCCGATTAAAGTGGTACGCGAGCTGGGTTCAGAACGTCGTGAGACAGTTCGGTCCCTATCTTCCGTGGGCGTTGGAGATTTGAGGGTGAGCTGCTCCTAGTACGAGAGGACCGGAGTGGACGCGCCTCTGGTGTTCCGGTTGTCGTGCCAACGGCACTGCCGGGTAGCTATGCGCGGACGGGATAACCGCTGAAAGCATCTAAGCGGGAAGCCCCCCCCAAGATGAGATCTCCCTGAGGACTTGATCCTCCTGAAGGGCCGTCGTAGACGACGACGTTGATAGGCTGGGTGTGTAAGGCCGGTAACGGCTTCAGCTAACCAGTACTAATTGCCCGTGAGGCTTGACCATATAACACCCAAGGAGCCTGGTGCTCCGTGGATGCGACACATCATTTCGTTTCTCCACATTTCGGACAGGCCTGCGCGGCTGCGATCGGCAGCGCGGGCGACAGTTTTCCTGGCGGTCATAGCGGGCGGGAACCACCCGATCCCATTCCGAACTCGGAAGTGAAAACGCTCTGCGCCGATGGTAGTTTGGCCGTAGGCCAGGTGAGAGTAGGTCACTGCCAGGATCCCATGCGAAGCCCCCGACGGAAACGTCGGGGGCTTTTTCTTTGCGGATCAGCGGACGCGCTGGAGCGTCTGGACCCAGTTTGGCTCCCAGGTCTTGCCCCCATCGTCCGAGAAGGCTTGTTCCCACCGCGCTGAATTCGCGGCGATATCCGACCAGGTAAAACGGATCTTGATTGGCTTTCCGCGCAGCGTGTCCTCGGCGTAGAAGGTGCCGACTCCGTTTACGAATCGCCCCTTGACCGGCGGGTCGAGGTTTCCATGCGGGTTGCGCGCATCGATCCACCAGATTGCCCACTGGCCGGAGCGCGGGTCGTATGCGCGTGGCGCAACTCCGCGATAAGGCCCTTCAGGCAGGTAGAAGATGGAGTCGTCCACGTTTGCATACCCATCCATCAGCGGACGCGAGCTGATTCGTCCTTCGACGGATATCCACTCATGGCTGCCGGCAAGCCTCTCCTTGAGTCGCTTGCTATGCACGAGCCAATCGCCGACCAGGAAATCGAAGTCGTGCAAACCGCTGAGGTCCAGAGCCTGCGACTGGCCCGGCGTGTCCTGCGAAGACCGGGCGCTGATCGCCCCGATGCACAGCAGACCGAACCAGAGGACACTCATTACAAAGCGTACTTGACGCATGTTGAACTCCTGCCTCGAATGCGGTTCCGATGCATACCACATCCGGCCGCATCGAGCTCATGGACGCGCGGGTCCAGGGCCTATGTCGTTGACAGCCTGATGGACGGTAGTGATGGCCATTAGTCCTATTGTTCGCAAGGTGCGCGCCGTGGCGTGATCGCAGGATGGAGCCGTTTGTCCCGCATGGCGTGAAGGTATCGGCCATCGTCCCCGCACACGACGAAGGCCCGACGATTGCGGGCGTGGTCGCGCCGCTCATCGGCCACCCGCTCGTCGACGAGGTCATCGTGGTGGACGACGCCTCCACGGACGACACGGCCGCCCGCGCGGCGGCGCTCGGGGCGACGGTCGTCGCGATGCCGGAGAACGGCGGCAAGGCGGCCGCGATGGCGCGCGGCGTCGCGCACGCGCGCAACCGCATCGTCTTCTTCAGCGATGCGGACGTCGTCGGCCTGGACGAGGACATGATCACGCGCATCGTGGCGCCCGTGACGTCCGGCGCCTATGACATGTTCGTCGGGATCCGCGGCCGCAAGACCTACTGGACGAACCGCCTGCTTCACTTCACGCCGGTGCTCGGCGGGGAGCGCGCGCTCGTGAAGTCGCTTTGGGAGCACGTGCCGCGCAGTTACAAGAAGAACTTCCAGATCGAAATCGCGCTCAACTTCTTCGCCAAGCACTTCGGCCACCGCATGGGCATCACGGTCGTGCGCGGGCTGACGCAGGTCATCAAGGAGAAGAAGCGCGGGCTCTGGCCCGGGCTCTGGCAGCGGCTCTTGATGATCGCGGACATCCTGCTCGTGAGCTGGCGGATCTACGTCGTGCTGAGGCTTCGACTGTTCGCGCGCCGGAACCGACGTGCGCTCTTTTCACACCTTGTGTCGCGCGGATGACAGAACTGGCGCTCGCCGGCGCATGACTATCGCCCCGTAACCGCAATACCGAGGTCCGACGGCAAAGCCGGGATCGGACCAGGGCGGAAAAGGGGGCTGTCATGAAGCGCAAACCGCTGTCCACGATCATTTCGCTCGTCGCGAAGGCCGCAGCGCCGGCGACGGCGGTCGCCACGAGCCTCGCTGCGCCGCTGGCGCAAGCCGCATCGGGCGACCTCGATCCTTCGTTCGCCGACCACGGCCGGCTGGGGCCGGTCGCGACCTTGAAAGGTCCCGCGTACGCGGTGGAAGCGCCTGAAGAAGGCGGCGCGCTTTTCGCCGGCGGCATCGTCGAGCGCTATTGCCACTCGTGGTACTGCTGGTACGACCTCGAGTTCGTGGCTTCCAACTTCGTGAATGCCCTGACTGAAGAGGGCGTCATCGACGCCTCGTACAACGGCGCGCAGGACGGCAACATCGAGGTCATCGATATTGCGCGGCAGCCGGACGGCAAGGTGCTCGCGGCGGGCCGGCGACTCATCGGCCCGCGCGGCAACGCCAATCATCTCGTCGTCTTCCGCCTCGAAACGGACGGCTCGCTCGATCCGGGCTTCGGAACCGATGGCATCGTCGAACTGGACGCCGACGCGACCACGGCAGTCAGTCATCGCGCGAGCGCGCTGCTCGTCGAGCCGGACGGCCGTATCTTGGTCGCGGGCGTGCGCGATGACGCGCTGATCGTTCTTCGCCTCGAACCGAACGGCGCTGTCGATTCCTCGTTCGCCGACAGCGGACTTTTCACGGATCCCGCGCATGGCTACGACAGCCGCATTGCGCGTCTCACCTCCGGCGGCTATCGGTTGACGATCGCCCACGAAGGATCGTGCCGGGTCCTGGGACTGACCGCGGGCGGGGCCTTGGATCTGGCCTACGGGCAAGGCGGCTACGCGAAAGTCATTACCGGCCTCGGCGCCAAAAAAACCTGCCATTCGATCGCGGCGCAGGAGGACGACCGCCTGGTCATTGCCGGCGTCGACGGAGGCCAGGCTTTCGCGGTCCGCCTGCTGGCGAGCGGCGCGCCCGACACAAGTTTCTCGGCCCCCGAGATCACTGCGCGCGTCGCGGAAGCCACTGCGGTGGCGGTCGCCGATGACGGCAAGGTCCTGGTGGGCGGCGACGGCGTGAGCGGCGCCACCGTCATGCGGCTGCAGGCATCAGGCCAGCTCGATCCGCTCTTCGGCGAAGCTGGCGCGACTATGATCGACCTGGCATCGCATTATGGCGCGCCGGCAGCCATCAACGACCTCACCGTGCGCGCGGACGGCAGCGTCATCGCGGCCGGCGGCGCCTATGACTCACGCACCCTGCGGCCCTACGCGGTTCGCCTCCTGGGCGACGCCGGAGGCGACAGCGCAGGCGTGCTCAGCGTCGTTCAGTCGTACGTCGAGGCCCCTGAATCCGGCGAAGCGGTCATCACCGTGCGCCGCAGCGGCGGCAGGTCCGGGCCGGTGAGCGTGGCGTACCGTATCTTGGCTGACGAGGGTGACGCCATCGCTGGCCAGGACTATGACGAAGTCTCAGGGCGGTTGCATTGGGACGACGGCGAGGCGGGCGAGCGCAGCATCGCCGTGCCCGTGCTCGGGGATGCCGGTGCGGCCGAGGAGTACGAGTACTTCACCGTGGCGCTCAGCAACCCGCAGGGGGGCGCCGGCCTCGGGACGCGCCGCGCGGGGGTGACGATTCAGGCGGATGGCGCTCCGGCCGGCCAGTTCTCGATCGAATCGGATGCCGGCACGGAAGCGTACGAGGGGAGCCCCCTGCAGTTCTGGCTCAACCGCAACTACTACTACGACGGGACAGTCTGCGTGACGCTGACGCCGAGCTCCGGATCCGCGATCGAAGGGGAGGATTTCGATGCGAGCGCGTCCCAGTATTGCTGGGGCGACCAGGACTGGGAGTCGAAGCTGGTCGAAATTCCGATCGTGGACGACGAAGAACGGGAGGACGCGGAAACATTCAGCGTGGAGATCTCCGATCCGACCGGCGGCGCGGTGATCGGGCCGCGCAATTTGGCGACTTTCGCGATCGTAGCGAACGACCTGACGCAGTCGGGCCAGGGCGGCGGGAACGGCAACGGCGGCAATGGCGGCGGCGGCGCCGCGGGACTCTTGTCGCTGCTCCTGCTCGGCCTCGCCGAGGCTGTCCGCGCCGCGCGGCGCTGGATTTGGAAGCCCGAGTGAGGTGGCCCATGAACGATCCGACACGCACGCGAAAGATCAGTAAGAAAGCCCCGGCTGCCGAAAGCCGCGACGACCGCTTCGAGCTCAAGTTGGCGGAATTTTCGGCTCCGTTCGGCGAGGAGCAGCCCTGGCGGATCGCGACCGACGAACTGGAGCTCGGCGAAACATGGCTCGCCCTCCGGCCCGAACGCGGGAGCCTGCACTGAAGATTGCTTGGGCCGGCGCCGGGCGGCGCCGGCCCGTCGCGTTCAGGGTTTGGCAGCTTCCGCGGCCAGCGCGCCGAATTGCTGCGCATTGACCTGGTCGACGATCGGCGCGATCGCGTCGAGCTTGTGCGAGGCATCGCCGCTCACGCGGTGCGTCACGACCATCTCGGTCTTGCTGTCCTTTTCCGTGAGAGAAACGGTGATCACGCCGGACAACGCCATCTCCTGCAGTGGTCCCAGCGTAGCGTTCAAGCGCAGCAGGCTTCCGGGTATCGACATGACGACGCGGCCATGTTCGACGCTGCCGCCCACCCAGCGCTCGCAGAAGCAGGCGCCGGCTTCGGCCGAAAGGCGAAGATTCCGGCGGTCGCCGGACCAGGTGTGGTCGGACGGCCACCAAGCCTCCGGATGCAGCAGCGTGTCCCAGACTTTCGTCGCTGGCGCAGCGATCGTGAAGCGCTGTTCGATCATGAACGTGTCCGGAGCTGCGAACTTGACCTCGGCTAGGCTCGCGAGCGGCCAGCCTGTCAGCAAGGCAACGGCAAGAAGACCGCGCATCGTCAATGAGCCGGCTCGGCCCTTTGCGGTTCCGGCCCGGACTTTTCCGGTGGTGGCGGACGAACGGGAGGTTGAAGCGCTCCGGCGTCGACCGTCCGCGACTCGTGCACCGTAGTCTCGGGCGGAGGCAATCCAGGCTCGGTCGGCAGCACGACGGGCGCGGCCGGCCGGAGCGGCGCGGGCACGACCGTGGGCGGCGGCTCCTTGGAAGGCGCCATCCCCGACGTCGAAGGCTCATCGCCCTGCTTTCCGCAGGCAGCCAAAGCGAGTATCGCCAGCAGCGTTGCCAGCGGCCGGTGGCCATGAGGCACGGAATTCACTCCTTCGATTGCCATTCGTTTTCGTCCTGTCGCGCCAACTCGTCGAGGTCGCCGGGCGTCGCGGAAGGATCGTCCACCCATTCACGCAGCGTCGGCCCTCCATTGATGAGATCGATGGCGAGCCGCGTAGTTTCGTACTCGTAGGCGAATTCGCGCCACAGCGGGTAGTCGGGCCGGATCGCACGGATTGCCTTGAACGCGAGCGCGACCAGTCGCCATGGACGGAACTTCGAGTGGTTGTATCCGGGATCATCGACGTGAATCTGGATGCCCGCGCAAAGCTTGCCGGCGTGCTTGTGGAAGGTCGGCTCGAACCAGCAGGAACGCAGGCGGCAGCCCGCGAGCCAGTCGGGCGCGAGCGCGCGCATGTTTGCCAGCACCTTGTCGGCGTCGATGTCCGGCGCGCCGAAGAGCTCGAGCGGCCGCGTCGTGCCGCGGCCTTCAGAGAGCGTCGTGCCTTCGACCATCACGGTGCCCGGATAACAGCGCGCCATCGACACCGCGGGTGCGTTGGGGCTCGGGTTGATCCATGCGCGCTCGCCCTGGGGCCAGCCGTAGCCGGGCGACTGCGCGGGGCGCCAGCCATCCATCGCGACGTGCACGTACTCGAGGTCGAGCTTAAGGTGCTGCACGAACCACGAGCCGAGCTCGCCGAGCGTGCGGCCATGTCGCATCGGCATCGGCCCCGCGCCGACGAAGCTCTCCCATCCGTTCTTCAGCAGCAATCCCTCGACCGGACGCCCGATCGGGTTCGGCCGGTCGAGCACCCACACCGCTTTTCCGAGGCGCGCTGCGGCCTCGAGCACGTAGCGCAGCGTCGTGACGAAGGTGTAGACGCGGCAACCGAGGTCCTGGAGATCGACGAGGAGGACGTCGTACGACTCCATCATGGCTTGCGTCGGCCGGCGCACCTTGCCATAGAGGCTAAACACCGGGATCCCGTAGACCGGGTCGGTGTAGTCCTGCGTCTCGATCATGTTGTCCTGCTTCTCGCCGCGCATGCCGTGCTGTGGACCGAGCGCGGCCGTCAGCCGGAAGTCCTCGTGGGCTGCGAGCGCATCGATCGTATGTGTGAGGTCCGCGGTCACCGAAGCGGGGTGCGCGAGGAGTGCGACGCGGCGGCCGTCTAGCGGCTTTCGCACCGCGCGGTCGAGCAGCAGCCGGTCGACGCCGAATTTCACGCGCGCACCACGCGGAGCGTGAACGTGGCCGGGTCATGGAAGTCCGGCCTTTCGCCGCCATGTGCCAATGCCCAGCAGGAAAGCTGACCGTCGTCCATCTCGATCACGGCGGAAAGCCCGGCATGGATCGCGGCCGTCGTGGCGAGGTCGGGGAGGGCGGCAATGGAGACATCAGCGGTCAACTCGGTATAGACCGGGTGGCGCGCAAAGGAGAGAAGCGGCGGACGCAAGTCCGGAGATGAACGTTGCTCGCGTCGGGTGCCGAAGCGGTATGCGGCCCAATCGCCGGACGGTGCGAAGTTGAATTCGAAGTAGGCATCGCGGGCATCGGGCCGAAGGAACGCCTCGAAGCAGGTATGTTGCCAGAGTCCGTCGCGCCGGCGCGCGGGCTCCGGCATTGGCAGCCGCATCCGGCCTATGTCTCCATCGATCCGGAACCGGATCCGAAGTTCGTTCGGGGACTGCGGCTCGAGCGTGACGGCGAATCGGTGGATGGCATCGCAGGGCGTCGCGGGGTGGGGCCGGAGCTCTGCGAAAAGCGTCGACATCGTCCGCCACTCTAGACTGTTCAACCTAAAGCCGCCCCGCAATCGAAAGTTGGCCGCGGCCTTGCATTCGGCGCGGCCGGCGGCAAAGTGTCCGGCGTGCGGTTCGACACGATCATTGTCGGCGCCGGTTCCGCAGGTTGCGTCCTTGCCAACCGGCTGAGCGCCGATCCCGCGCGCCAGGTGTGCCTCATCGAGGCGGGGCCGCGCGACCGCTCGCCGCTGATCCACGTACCGGCGGGCCTGCTCGGCACGCTGCCGACGCGTCACATGAACTGGGCTTTCCAGACGGAGCCGCAGCCCGGGCTCGGCGGCCGCCGCGGTTACCAGCCTCGCGGCCGCACGCTCGGCGGCTCGAGCTCGATTAACGCGATGATCTACATGCGCGGCCATCGAACCGACTACGACGACTGGGCGGCTCTCGGTAATCCCGGCTGGTCGTACCACGAGGTACTGCCTATATTCCGGCACTCCGAAGACCAGCAGCGCGGCGCCGACGAATTCCACGGCACCGGCGGCGAGCTCACTGTCTCCGACCTCGCGAGTCCCGTCGCCGCGGCGCACGCGTTTGTCGACTCGGCGGTCGGCGCGGGGCTCGCCGTAAACCACGACTTCAACGGCGCGAGCCAGGACGGTGCGGGCCTCTACCAGGTGACGCAGCGCCGCGGCCGTCGTTGCAGCGCAGCGGTCGCGTTCCTGACTCCCGCGCTTGGGCGGCCGAATCTGGCAGTGCTCACGGGCCGCCACGCGACCCGAATCGTCTTCGAGGGCGGCCGTGCGTCCGGCGTCGACATCGAGGGGGCGGGCGGAACCGCGCGGATCGACGCGGCGCGCGAGGTGATCCTGTCGGCCGGGGTCTTCGGATCCCCACAGCTCCTGCTGCTGTCGGGTATCGGGCCACGCGAGGAGCTCGCACGTCACGGCATCGAGCAGCAGGCTGAATTGCCGGGGGTCGGCGCGAACCTGACGGACCACGTGGACCTCGCGCTCGTGTACCGCTCGTCGGACCCGCGGCTAATGGGCATCACCGTGCGCACGGCGCTCCGCGCGATTCCGGGCTACGTCGCCTGGCGCTGCCGCGGCACGGGCCTCCTCACGACTAACTTCGCCGAGGCCGGCGCTTTCCTGCGCACGCGCGGGAATCTCGACCGCCCCGACGTGCAGCTGCACTTCGTCAACGGCCTCGTGGACGACCACGCGCGACGCCTCCACTACGGCTACGGGATCTCCTGCCACGTCGCAGTGCTGCGGCCGAAGAGCCGCGGCACGGTCCGCCTGCGCACGGCGAACCCGCGCGAGGCGCCGGCCATCGACCCGAACTATCTCGGGGCGGGCGAGGACGTCGAGACGCTCCTCGCGGGCGTCAAGCGCGCGCGCGATATCATGGAGGGTGCGCCGCTCGTGCCTCACCGGGGCGCTGAGCTCTTCGCCAGCGGCACCGGCGACGACGCGCTCGTCGCACGGATCCGTCGCCGCGCCGACACCATCTATCATCCCGTCGGCACTTGCCGAATGGGGCGCGACAGCATGTCGGTCGTCGATTCGGCGCTGCGCGTCCGCGGCGTCGAGGGCCTCTCCGTCGTCGATGCCTCCGTGATGCCCGCGATCATCGGCGGCAACACGAACGCCCCGACGATCATGATCGCGGAGAAAGCTGCGCTCGCGCGCACGACCTGACGGGGGCGGACCCGCCTGCTGTAACATTCCGGGCGTAAGCTGCCGACGCACGCCCGAAGCCAAGCTAATGTCCCGACGACGTCTTACGCCCCGCCTCGCCGCCATTGGCGCGGGCGTCGCGCTCGCCGTATGCGCGCAACTCGCCGCCGCCCAGGAGACGACGAGCCAGCTCACCGGCTTCGTGTTCGGCGCCGACGGCCGGCCGATCGCGGGCGCCAGCGTCACGATCACGCACGTGCCGTCCGGCACCACCGAGATCGCCATGACGAACGCCAGCGGCCAGTTCACGGCCAACGGTTTGCGCGTCGGCGGTCCCTACCGAGTCGCCGCGCAAGTGCCGGGGATGCAGGAAACAGCGATGGAGGAGCTGTACACCCAGCTCGCGCAGCGCACCTCGGTGACCCTCTTCGCCCAGCCGGTCGAGACGCTCGCGGGCATCGAGGTCATCGGCTCCTCGGAGCGCGACGTGACGATCGGCGTGGGTACGCGCTTCGGCGAGCGCGAAGTGAAGGAATTGCCGTCCATCAGTCGCGACATCAAGGACGTGGTCCGCATTGACCCGAAGGCCTGGGTCGACCCGACCAATGCCGATGCGCTCGAGGTCGGCGGCGTCAACAACCGCTACAACACGGTCACGGTCGACGGCGTGCGCCAGAGCGACGACTTTGGGCTCAACAACAACGGTTATCCGACGCAACGCAGCCCGCTCTCCGTGGACGCGATCGAGGCGGTCTCCGTACTGACGGCACCGTTCTCGGTTGAGTATTCCTTCTTCCACGGCTCGACCATCAACATGGTCACGAAGTCCGGTACCAACGAGCTGACCGGGTCTGCCTACTACTACAAGGGCGATGACAGCCTGCTCGGCGACAAGACCGGGGACGTCGACGTCAACCTCGTCTTCGACGAGGACGTCTATGGCGCCACGCTCGGCGGGCCGATCCTCGCGGACCGGCTCTTCTTCTTCCTCGCCTACGAGAAGCTCGACCGCAAGGCGCCGCAGGATACCGGTCCGACAGGCTCGGATTTCCCGGTCGAGATCCCCGGGGTGACACAGGGCGACTACGACCGGATCCGCCAGATTGGACTCGACGTTTACGGCTACGACGTCGGCGAGACGCTGCGTTCCGCGCCCGAGGAGGACGAGAAGATCCTCGCCAAGCTCGACTGGAACATCAACGAATTGCACCGCGCGACGCTCGCCTACCAGCGCACCACGGGCAACGAGCTGATCGTCAACTCGCTGAACAACAACGCTTCGACTCGGCGACTCGGCGCGCCGTCGAACTGGTACGACCGCGCAATCGCGATGAAGACAGCCTCCCTGCAGCTCTTCTCCGACTGGACCCCGCGTTTTTCGACGGAGCTCAAGGTGGCGCGGAAGGAGGTCGATACCGCGCAGGTCTCGCTGTTCGGCACGGACTTCGGGGAGATGGCCATCGCGACGCCGTCCGGCGGCCAGATGTTCATCGGCTCGGACGAGTTCCGCCAGGCGAACCAGCTCACGAACGACACCGACACGATCAAGCTCAAAGGCAGCTTCTTTCTCGGCGACCACACAGTCACGGCCGGCTACGAGCGGGAGATGCTCGACATCAACAACCTGTTTGTGCCGCGTAGCGAGGGGCAGTGGACCTTCGGCAGCATCGATGACTTCGAGGCGCAATCCGCTGCGAGCCTGTCCTACAGCAATGCGTTCACGAACGACGCCAGGGACGGCGCTGCAATTTTCGGGTACGACGTCGACAGCTTTTACGTCCAGGACGAATGGCAGGCCAATGCCGACCTCAAATTCGAGGCCGGGATTCGCATGGACCTGTTTTCGAGCAACGACAAGCCTGAGCTCAACGAGAACTTCACGGAGCGCTACGGCTTCGACAACCAGGAAACGCTGGACGGGCGTGACCTCCTCATGCCGCGCATCGGCTTCAATTGGCAGTGGACGCCGCGAACCACGTTGTACGGCGGGTTCGGCCTCTTCGGCGGTGGCACGCCCAACGTGTGGGTCTCGAACAGCTTCTCGAATGACGGAGTGACGGTCGTGCAGACGAACGTCGACCGCACCGGCACGAACCCGCAACTCATCGGTGCGCTCGACGGCGTCGACGGATTCGACATCCCACAGGATGTCCTGGACTTCAACGCGGGGCAGCGCGGCGACAGCACGGTCAACGCGATCGATCGCGGCTTCGAGGTCCCATCGCAGTACCGCTGGAACCTCGGCGTCAAGCACACGCTGCCCTGGGAAATCGAGCTGACCGCAGACTGGATCTACTCTCGCGTCAAGGAAGAGGTGCTGTGGAAGGACCTGCGCCTCGAGCAGGTCGGCACGGCGCCGGACGGGCGATCCATCTATGGGCCGAAGGACGATGGTCGCAGCAGCCCGTTCATCCAGGACCTGCTCCTCACGAACACCGGCAAGGGCGAGGGCACGGTCCTGTCGCTGGAGTTCAGCAAGACCTGGCGCCTCGCCTCCGGCCGTTTCGACGCCTACCTCGGCTACGCGAACGAGGACGTCTCGGACGTCAATCCGGGCACGAGCTCGACCGCATCGTCGAACTGGGACAACGTCGCCACCTCCGATCCCAACGATCCGGGCCTCGCCACCTCGAACTACGAGATGCGGCACCGCTTCAACGGCTCCCTCGGCTGGCGCAAGGCGTTCTTCGGCGACTACGAGACGAGCCTCGCGCTCGTCGCCGAGCACCGATCAGGTCGACCGTACAGCTACACGTTCAGCAACGTGACACAGGGCGCCGTCTGGGGCGACCCGCGCCAGGGCGGATTCGCGCGCCAGCGCCAGCTTTTCTACGTGCCGGACGGAGATGTCATCTTCGAAGCGCCCTGTACGCAGGCGGAGACCGACGCCGACGTACCGGGCTGCGTGGCCACGGGCTTTTCGTCCGCCAATGCGGGTGCAGCGGCTTTCGCTGCGGACATGGACGAGTACATCCGGGGGCAAGGGCTCGAAAAATGGCGCGGGCGCATCGTGCCGCGCAATTCGCACTCGAGTCCCTGGGTCTCCCTGCTGGACCTGCGCGTGGCGCAGGAGCTCCCGATCTTCCGCAAGTCGCGCGGCATCGTGACCTTCGATATCGAGAACTTCGGGAACCTCCTGAACAGCGACTGGGGGCAGCTCCGGCAGGTGAACTTCCCGTACGTCGCGCCGGTCGTGGACGTTGACCGGATCGAGACAGGCGGCTGCCCGAACGGCGCGAGCTGCTACGTCTATCGTCCGCGAGCGGGAACGACGGGGCCGGTCAAGCCGTTCACGACGGTCGCCTCTTTGCCATCCGTCTGGCGGATCCAGCTCGGGTTCCGGGTCGAGTTCTGATGCCGGCGCTCGAACGGCAATGTGCGGATTGCGTGCTGATGGTCCGCCCGGCGCGCTTCGGCGCGAACCCCGAGACGGCTGATTCGAACCGCTTCCAGCGCGCGGACGTACGGCCTGGCGATGCGTCGGCGGCGCTCCGCGAGTTCGACAGCCTCGCGGCTCGCCTTGCCGATGCTGGCGTCGATGTGCAGCTTGCCGAGGATACGCTCGAGCCTGTGAAGCCTGATGCGTGCTTTCCCAACAATTGGGTGAGCTTTCACGCGGACGGCTCGGCCGTGCTTTATCCGATGATGGCGGCGTCGCGTCGCGCCGAGCGGCGCCCGGAGCTCTTCGATGGCTTGAAGCGCGCCGGTTATCACATTGGACGAACGATCGACCTCAGCCCGCTCGAGGCGCGAGGGGAATTCCTGGAAGGCACGGGAAGCCTCATTCTGGACCGCCCGCGCCGCATCGCCTACGCCTGCCGCTCGCCGCGCACGACGCCGGCGGCGCTCGCCGACTTCTCGGCGGCGCTCGGCTATCGCGTCGTCGGCTTCGAGGCGCTCGGCCCGGACGGACTGCCGGCGTACCACACGAACGTGATGATGGCGATCGGCGAGCGGTTCGCGGTCGTCTGTGGCGCGGC
>Ga0134127_10002651_pt1 | contig 12853 bp, 12 predicted proteins | sample KB31753_FD_96459 | JGI IMG/M metagenome (GOLD analysis project Ga0134127, IMG submission 96459) | Terrestrial soil microbial communities with excess Nitrogen fertilizer from Kellogg Biological Station, Michigan, USA - KB3-175-3 | ecosystem: Environmental > Terrestrial > Soil > Unclassified ...
GCCCCGTTGTGACCCTTCCTACCTAGGATGACAAGACTTGGGGTGAGTGGTTGCTGAGTGCTTCCTGGGAAAAGAAAACCTTCGGCCGATGCTGGGCCGGCGGTCGAGTGCTACGTGCGTGGGCGCGAATCGCGCGCAATCCCCCCTACAATGGTAAGGGACAGGCGGTGTGCCAAAGTCTCGGTGATTGGCAATTTCTGGTCACCACGGGTGACGAAATTGCTCGCCGCCGATCAGCACGGAACAAAAGATCTCTTGCACGCATACGTCTTTAACTCGGAAACGAGCGGCCGGACAGGGCGCGACTTATACGCGACTTATAGATGTCGTGCTCTGAGGCGTGGAGCGCGGGGGAGCGTCAGCGCTTCAGAATAGTCACACCGTGCAGCTTGGTGCCGCTCGGTGCTCTTGTGCTGGCGCTAACTTACGATAAAGGCAGGGAATTCCGAAGTACCTCCCGGGAAGATTCTAGTACACTCGTCGACCGATGGACCTCGTGGCGAGCGGAATCCGGCAGGCGATCGCGCTGATCGTCGGCGCCGACCGCGAGATCTGGGAGATCCTCTGGCTCTCGCTCCAGGTCTCGGGGAGCGCGACGCTGATCGCGCTGGGTCTCGGCATTCCCGCGGGCGCTGGCCTGGCGCTCGCGCGCTTTCCCGGCCGCGGGCTCGTCGTGAGCGCCGTGAACACCGGGATGGGGCTGCCGCCCGTCGTGGTCGGGCTCTTCGTGACGCTCCTGCTCTGGCGCGGGGGCCCGCTCGGCGACCTCGAGGTGCTCTACACCCCGGCGGCGATCGTCCTCGCGCAGGCCGTCATCGCCGCGCCCATCGTGACCGGCATCACGCTGGCCGCCGTCGGACAGGTGCCGCGCGAGTTCCGCCTGCAGCTGCTGGCGCTCGGCGCGTCCCGGATGCAGATGGTCTGGATGGTGCTACGCGAGGCGCGGCTGCCGATGCTCGCGGCGGTCATGGCGGGCTTCGGCGGCATCATCTCGGAGATCGGCGCGTCCATGATGGTGGGCGGCAACATCAAAGGCCAGACGCGCACGCTGACGACGGCGATGGTGCTGGAGACCGGCAAGGGAAACTTCGACGTCGCCATCGCGCTCTCGCTCCTGCTCCTGGTACTCATCTTTCTCGTCAACTGGGCGCTGACGACCATCCAGCAGCGGCGCGCGCCGGGATGAGCGCCGACGCCCTGGTCGCGCTCGGGCTGTCGATCCGCGTCGCTTTCTTCGCGACCCTCCTGAACGCGCTGCTCGGGATCCCTCTCGCGTACATCCTGGCGCGCCGCGCCTTTCGCGGGCGGGCGCTGGTCGATCTGCTGGTGACGCTGCCGCTCGTGCTGCCGCCGACCGTGACCGGCTACTACCTGATCGTCCTGCTCGGACGACGCGGCTGGCTCGGCGCTCCGGTGTACGCGTGGACCGGCTGGAGCGTCGCGTTCACCTGGTACGCCGCGGTGATCGCCGCGACGGTGATGGCGCTGCCGTTGCTCGTTCGCACCGCGCGCGCGGCCATCGAGTCGGTCGACGGCGAGCTGGAGAAGGCCGCGTACACGCTGGGCCGCTCGGAGTGGCGAACCGCGCTCGAGGTGACGCTGCCGCTGGCGAAGAACGGCATCATCGCCGGGCTGGTCCTCGCCTTCGCGCGGGCGCTCGGTGAGTTCGGCGCGACGCTCATGCTCGCCGGCAACATTCCAGGCAAGACGGCGACCGTACCGCTGGCGATCTATACGGCCGTGCAGACCGGCGAGATGGGCGAGGCCGTGGTGCTGGTGCTGACGCTCACGATCCTCTCGTGCATCGTTCTGATGGTGGCCGGCCGTCTCGGCGCGAGGGCGGCATGAGCCACCGCTTCTCGGTCGAGATCACGAAGCAGCTGCCCGAGTTCACGCTCGACGTCGCGTGGTCCGCCGGCGACGGTGTTGCCGTGCTCTTCGGGCCCTCGGGCGCCGGCAAGACGCTCACGCTGCAGTGCCTCGCCGGCCTGATCCGCCCCGACGCCGGGCGCATCGTCGTGGACGACCGCGTGCTTTTCGATTCGGCTGCGGGCGTCGATCTCCCGCCGCAGCAGCGGCGCGTGGGCTACGTGTTCCAGGGCTACGCGCTGTTCCCGCACCTGACCGTCGGCCAGAACGTGGCGTTCGGCCTTCGCGACCGGCCGCGCGCCGAGCGCCTCTCGCGCGCCGCGGAGGTCATGGAACGGCTCGGCCTCGGCGGCCTCACGCACCGGCGGACCGGCGAGCTCTCCGGCGGCCAGCGCCAGCGCGTGGCCCTCGGCCGGGCGCTGGCGATCGATCCGGCGCTGCTCCTCCTCGACGAGCCGCTGTCGGCGCTGGACGCGCCGCTGCGCCGCTCGCTGCGCGACGAGCTCCGGACGATCCTGAGCGGGTGGGGGACCGCGGCGGTCCTGGTCACCCACGACTTCACCGAGGCCTATCAGATCGCTGACCGCATCGTCATCTACGAGAGCGGGCGGGTCATCCAGTCCGCGCCGCGTGCCGAGCTCCTGTGGCAGCCGGCGTCGGAAGCGGTCGCGCGGATCATGGGGCTGCGCAACGTGCTGCACGGCACCGTGGTGAAGGCGATGCCCGACCGCATCCAGATCTCCTGGCGCGGGCTCATGCTGGAGGCTGTGAATTCGCCGACGCGGTCGTACATGCCGCCGCCGGAGAGCCCCATCGCCTTCTTCATCAGGCCGGAGTACGTCAGGCTGATCCGCAAAGACCGCGGCGCGCCTGACGCCGCCCACCACATGAATCTGATGCGCGGGCGCATCGTCGGTGAGTCGGACTTCGGCATGGTGTGGTCCTTGCGACTGCGCCTCGACGCGCCTGGCGCGCCGGCGCAGGGCGACTTCGATCTCGAGGTCGAGGTGCCCCGGCTCGTCTACGAGATCCTCGAGATCGAGCGCGACCGGCACTGGGAGTTCTCGATCCACCGGGGATCGATCCACGTCCTGCCGACGTGAGCGCACGGACCGTCGTGGAGCTGGCGGGCGTGCGCGTCACCTACGACCGCGCCACCGTCCTCGACGTGCCGGCGCTCGGCGTGGCGCCGGGCGAGGTCCTGGCGGTGATCGGCCCGAACGGGAGTGGCAAGTCGACGCTCCTGCGCGTCGTCGGGCTCCTCGAGGAGCCCGTGCAGGGCACCGTGCGGATTCACGGCCGTTCGGTCGACGCGCGCCGCGCGCTGGCCGAGCGTCGGCGCATGGCGACCGTGTTCCAGCGCCCCCTCCTGGCCGATATGACCGTGGCCGAGAACGTCGCGCTCGGCCTCAGGTTCCGCGGCCTCGGCGCCGACGCGCAGGACACCCGGGTCTCGCGGTGGCTCGAGCGGCTCAACATCGCGCCGCTTCGCGACCAGCGGGCGCGCACACTCTCGGGCGGTCAGGCGCAGCGCGTGGCGCTGGCGCGGGCGCTGGTACTCGAGCCGGAAGTGCTGCTGCTCGACGAGCCGTTCGCCGCGCTCGACGAGCCCTCGCGCGACGCGCTCCTGCCCGATGTCGCGGCCATTCTTCGCCACGACCGGGTCACCACCTTCCTGGTCACCCACGACCGCGGCGAGGCGCAGGCGCTTGCCGACCGGGTCGCGGTCCTGATGGCCGGACGGATCGTGCAGCTCGACGCGACCGCCCGCGTCTTCCAGGCGCCGGTCTCCGAGGAGGTCGCCAGGTTTGTCGGTGTCGAGACGCTCGTGACGGGCCTGGTCATCGCGCGGGACGGCGTGACGGTGGTCGAGGCGGCTGGGCGGAAGCTCGAGGTTGCCGCGGCGGCGCGCGTCGGCGAGACGGTGCGGCTCGGCCTCCGGCCCGAGGACGTCACGCTGGTGCTGCCGACCGAGCTGGCGCCCTTGTCGAGCGCCCGCAACTATCTTCCCGGCACCATCGTGCGCGTCACAGCTTCGGCGCCGGCCACCCGTGTGGTCGTCGACGTGGGCTTTCCGCTCGTCGCCACGGTTACCGCGCGGTCGGTCGCCGACCTGGGCCTGACCGAGGGCGGGGCGATCGTGGCCGCGTTCAAGGCGAGCGCCGTCCACCTCATCGGGCCGGGATAACCTGATCGGCCCGGGATAACGCGCATTTCCAGAAACTCCGTCCAGGCGCGTCTCGTGGGCCGCGCGCTGCCTTGACACTCGAGGGGCGCCGAGGATATAAGGAGGCGTCAACAAATCTGCAGTGACGGTTCCTCCACCGCATAAGGAGGCCTCGCATGGATCAGGAGTCCCTCATCGAGCGACTGACAGCCGAGAACGAGGAGTTCCGGCGTCTCCGGGGCGAGCATCGCGCCTACGATCTAGAGCTGGAGACGCTCAAGGGAACGCCCCCGCTCTCGGCGGACCGACAGTGGAGAATCGGCGAGCTCAAGAAGTTGAAGCTGATGGCCAAAGACCGGATGGAAGCGATCATCCGGCACGCCCGACCCGGCGTCACCGCCTGACCAGAGCTCGGGCGGCGAAGGCGGTTCAGGGCCTCTCGCACCTCTCGCCGCAGGGCGATGCCCGGATGGTCGACGTCTCCTCGAAGCAGGAGACCGTTCGCCAGGCCGTCGCCCGCGCGACCCTCCGCATGACCCCGGCGACGCTTCGTGTGATTCGCCGCGGGAACGCGCCGAAGGGCGACGTGCTCGGCGTCGCGCGCACCGCCGGGATCCTGGCCGCCAAGCGCACGCCTCAGCTCATTCCCCTGTGTCACCCCTTGCGCATCACCGGCGTCGACGTCGCGTTCAGCGACGACCTGCGTCGCGGCGAGCTGACGGTCGAGGCGCGTGTCCGCACCGTGGACAAGACTGGGGTCGAGATGGAAGCGCTCACGGCAGCCGCGGTGGCGGCCTTGACGGTCTACGATATGGTGAAGGCTGTGGAGCGCGGCGTGACCATCGCGAAGATCCAGCTCCTCGAGAAGTCGGGGGGCAAGTCCGGCCACTGGCGGCGCCGGTCATGAAGACGGCGCTCATCCACTCCGACGCGTGGACCCGGTTCAACTACGGCGAGCATCACCCACTGCGCATGGAGCGTCTGGGTCTCACGTGGCGGCTGATGGAGGCCTATGCGCTGACGACGCTGGCCGGGGCAACCGTCGAGGCGCCGGAGGCCGCGACCGAGAGCGCGCTGGCCGTCTACCACGACACCGAGTATCTCCAGGCGCTCAAGGCCTCGAACAGCGGCCGGGCGCCCGACGTCGCCGCGTACTTCGGCCTGGGCCCCGGCGACAACCCGGTATTTCCAGGGCTCTGGGACGCGGCGCGACTCTGCGCCGCGGGCTCGCTGCTCGCCGCCGACCTCATCCTCGAGGACCAGGCGGACCGCGTGTTCCACTTCGCCGGCGGCCTGCACCACGCGATGCCCGCGCGCGCCTCGGGCTTCTGCTACGTCAACGACGCGGTGCTGGCGATCCTCCGCCTGCGCGAGAAGGGGCTGCGCGTCCTCTACGTCGATATCGACGCGCACCACGGGGACGGTGTGCAGCATGCGTTCTACGGCGATCCCCTGGTCATGACCATCTCGACCCACGAGCGCGGCGAGTACCTCTTTCCGGGCACCGGCTTCGTCGACGAGGCGGGGACGGGCAAGGGCGTCGGCTACTCGGTGAATCTGCCGCTCGAGCCGTTCACCGACTCGGCGGTCTTCCTGCCGGCGTTCGAGCAGCTGGTGCCGCCGCTTTTCGCGGCGTTCCGGCCCGACGTGGTGGTCGCCCAGCTCGGCGTCGACGCGCACCGCACCGACCCCCTGACGCATCTGGCCCTCGACATCCAGGGGTTCACGCGTGCCGTCGCGCGCATCGTGGAGCTCTCGCCCAAGCTCATCTGCCTGGGCGGCGGGGGCTACGACATCCAGAACGTCGCGCGCGGGTGGACGGCGGCGTGGGCCGTGCTGAACGGCATCGAGCTACCGGACGCGCTGCCCGCGGCGTTTCACGGGGACGCGCGCCGCTACGAATTCCGCTCGCAATCGCTGTGGGATGCGGCTGATCCGTTGCCCGATCAGCGCCGGCAGCGCGCGCAGGACTACGTGAACAGTCAGATCGAGCTGATCCGCCGGAGCATCTTCCCCCTGCATCGTCTGTAGCCGCGCCTCGGCCGGCGTGGCCCCAGCCCCGCGACGGCGGCCTGCGGCACGCACTTCGGGCTGTCGCCGCCGTTCCGGCGCCGCCCGAGCCGCAGGCGGATCGCGTACGCCCCGCGTGCGGCGTACTGTACACTGATGCAGTCGTCCGGTCGCCGGGCCGGATCGACCGAGCATGAAATTCACCATACGGCTCGTCAGCGCCATCTGGCTCTCGGTGATGCTGGTCATCGGGGCCTTTGCCTATATGCAGATCCGAGAGGAGCGTGAGCGGCTCTTCGGCGATCTGCAGCGCCGCGCCGTGCTCGTGGCCGGGGCTCTGGGCGAGGCGCTCGAGCCCGCCGCCAAGTCGCCGGCCGCGATCGAGCGGGTCGTGAAAAAGTTCGGTCAGACCCAGCGGGGCATCGCGGTCTACGACCGGTTCGCAAATCTTCGAAGCGCGACCCCGGACATCGCTCCGATCCTGCCTCCGTCGCTGCCCGAGGTGACCGAGGCCATCGCGCGGAACACCGCGACCCAGACGATCCGGGAAATCGGCGGCCGCAACCGGTACATCTACGCGGTGGCCCTGGTGTCCGACGACCAGCCGGTGGGCGCCATCGCGGTACTCCTCGACGCCTCGCATCTGCAGCAAGCCGAGTGGGACCGCTGGAGCTACAACGCGATCCGCTTCCTGGTGCTGGCGCTGGTCACCTCGATCATCGCCGCGCTGGTGGTGAAGTTCAGCATCACGCGGCCGATGGAGGAGATCTCCCAGTGGACCCGCGCGCTCCGGAGCGGACGGCCGGTCCCGCCGCCTCGCAATGTCGCGGACGCCAACCTCTTCGGGCCGCTGGCCAACGAGGTTTCCCGGCTGGCGCGCAGCATGCAGCGCGCCCAGGTCGCCGCCGAGCAGGAGGCGGCGCTCCGCCTGGCCGGCGAGAGCGTGTGGACCGAGGAGCGCCTGAAGCAGTTCGTTCACCTCCAGCTCGCTGGACGGCTCCTCGTCGTCGTCTCCAACCGCGAGCCGGTGAGCCACGTGTGGCGCAACGGCAAGATCCAGGCTCAGGCGCCGGCGAGCGGTCTCGTGACGGCGATGGATCCGGTGATGCGCGCGTGCGGCGGTGTCTGGGTCGCCCACGGCAGCGGTGACGCCGACCGCGAGACCTCGGACACCCGCGGCCGGCTCGGCGTCCCGGTGGATGAGCCGCGCTACACGCTCCGGCGCGTGTGGCTCAGCAAGGAAGAGGAGCAGGGGTATTACTCCGGCTTCTCCAACGAGGGGCTCTGGCCGCTCTGCCACATCGTGCACACGCGGCCGATCTTCCGGCCGGACGACTGGGCGTACTACCTCGAGGTGAACCAGAAGTTCGCCGACATCGTGCTGGACCAGATCAAGGACGCCGAGTCGCCCCTGGTCCTCATCCAGGACTATCACTTCGCGCCGCTGTCGGCGCTCATCAAGGCCGAGCGCCCCGACGCCCGCGTCGCCATCTTCTGGCACATCCCGTGGCCGAACTTCGAGGCCTTCGGGATCTGCCCGTGGCAGAGCGAGCTGCTGCTCGGCATGCTCGGCGCGGACCTGATCGGGTTCCACACCCAGTACTACTGCAACAATTTCCTGGAGACGGTCGATCGCGCGATCGAGGCGCGTATCGACTGGGAGCGCTTCGCGGTGTCGCGCGGTGACCACACGACGTACGTCAAGCCGTTCCCGATCAGCGTCGCGCCCGAGTTCGTCGACGATCCGCCGCGCGAATCCCGCGCCGAGCTGTTGCGGAAGCTCGGGATCTCGGCCGAGTTCATCGGTGTGGGCGTCGAGCGCATCGACTACACGAAGGGGCTGCCGGAGCGCCTCGCCGCGCTCAGGTACTTCTTCGAGGCCTATCCGCAGTACCGCGAGCGACTGGTGTTCGTGCAGCTGGCTGCGCCCAGCCGCTCCACCATCAATCGCTACCAGGAGATCCAGCGCGAGGTCGAAGAAAGCGTCCGCGAGATCAACCAGCGGTTCCAGACGAAGTCGTGGCGCCCGGTGCTCTATCTCAAGGCGCACCACGAGCACCGCGACATCTGGTCGTACTACCGCCACGCCGACTTCTGCATGGTGACCTCGCTCCACGACGGGATGAACCTAGTGGCCAAGGAGTTCGTCTCCGTGCGCGACGACGAGGACGGCGCGCTCATCCTGAGCCGGTTCGCCGGGGCCTCCCACGAATTGCGCGACGCGCTGATCGTCAATCCGTACGACCTCACCGGCATGGCCGAGGCCATCCACATCGCGCTCGAGATGTCGCCCGAGGAGCGGCGCGCGCGAATGATCCGGATGCGGCATTCCGTCACCGACCACAACATCTATCGGTGGGCCGGGATGCTGCTGAGCGATCTGGCGCGAATCCCCACCAAGGCGGCCGGAGCCAAGGCCTCCTGAGCCTGCCGGTGCGTCTCCTCAATCGGCTCGACCGAGAGCTCGGAGACGGCGCCAGCCTCGTGGCGATCCTCGATTACGACGGGACGCTGACCCCGCTGGTCGCCACGCCGGGCCAGGCGCGCCTGGCGCCGTCGGTGCGCGAGACGCTGGCCCGGCTCGCCGAAGGCGAGCGGACGCGCCTGGCGATTCTGTCCGGCCGGGGGCTCGCCGATCTCCGCGCTCGCGTCGCCCTCCCCGACGTGGTCTATGGCGGCTGCCACGGCCTCGAGATCGCCGGCCGCCATCTTCGCTTTCGCCATCCCGGCGCCCGGCCCTCATGCCTCACCGCGACCCGGCGCGCGCTGATCGCATCGCTGCCGTCCATCCCCGGGGCGCGGCTGGAGTGGAAGGGGCTGGCGGTGAGCCTGCACTATCGCCGGGTGGCGCCGGAAACGCGGCCGCGGGTCAAGGCCATCGCCGCGCGGATCGTGCGCGACCGGGGCCTGGCGCTCGTGCCGGGCCACGAGGTGTTCGACTTCGTCCCGCGCGTGGGCTGGAACAAGGGCCGCGCCGCGCGCTGGATCGCGCGCCGGATGGCGCGCACGCTGCCGACGCGGCGCCGCGTCGTGCTCTACGCCGGCGACGACACGACCGACGAGTCGGCCTTCGAGGCGCTGCGCGGGCGCGCGGTCACGATCTGCGTCGGCACCAAGCCGACCGCCGCCGAGTACCGCGTGGCCGGTGTCCGGGAGGTCCAGGCGCTGCTGCGCCGCATGGCGTCCGCCATGACGGCCTGACCTCGACGACGATGCGCACCGCCGCGCGCCCTCTTCACTTCGCCGGATGTGTCGAGCTGCGCCAGACGCTCGACGTGCACGCGCACGACGAGCGCGAGCTCATGTCCCGGATCGCGGAGGTGCCGGCCGATTCGATCTACTTCCACACGTTCGGCTACTTCCTCCGCCATCATCCCCAGACCACCGCGTACGGCAACGACTTTGCCCGGTGGGCCGCCCTCGAGATCGGCGACCGCGCGCTCGCCGAGCGCCTGGCCGTCGTCGATCCGTTCGCGTTCCCGCGGCTCGACGCGCTGCGCGACCACCTGGTTTCGATCCTCAGCGACCACCTCCAGCGGCACACGGTCGGCGGCCGCCTCGAGTTCGACCGGGCGTTTCATTTTCAGCGCTCGCACATCGTCGAGGTGCCGCTCGGCCTGGACGCCACGAGCCTCGTCGAGTTCCGCGCCGGGCTGGCGCGGGTCGACGAGAGCGCCATCTACCTGCACACGGTCGAGACCCGCGTCCGCGCGCGCCGCGCCGAGTCCTTCACGACCTGGCTGGCAGACGCGCTCGGGATGCCCGAGCTCGCGGAGCGATTCGCGCGGGCCGATCCCTACCTGACGGCCCTCGAGCGCGCCCGCGGACGTCTCCTCGGCTTCGTCGACGAGGCGCTGGAGGACGAGCGGCGATGAGCCGGATCGACGACTACCGTCGCGTCTCCGGGCCCGGCGCCGTGGACTTCGTGCTCCGGCTCGCCGAGCAGGTCCAGGGCCGCCGCGTTCTGCACGTGACCGGCGGACGTCTCGGCGGTGGCGCGGCCGAGACGCTGCGCGCCATGGTGCCGATCCTCGCCGAGCTCGGCATCGACGCGCGCTGGGAAGTCACGGGCGGCGACGCGGGCTACTACCTGACGGCGCGGGCGCTCCAGGCGGCGCTCGAGGGCGCCGAGCGCGGGCCGAGCGAGGAAGGGCTCGCCCGCTGGGCCGATATGAACCGGCTCAACGGCAAGAAGCTCGACCTCGGCGCGGATCTGATCTCGGTCCACGACACGCAGCCGGCCAGCCTCGTGAGCGCGCGCAACGCCGGCCGGTGGGTCTGGCGCTGCCACGTCGACTGCTCGGCGGCCCGGGCCGATAACTGGGCGGCCTTCCGCCAGTTCGCCGATCAGTACGATGCCGCCGTGTTCCCGATGCCCGGCTTCGAGAGCCGGCTCGATATCCCGATGTTCGTGATCGCACCGTCGATCGACCCGCTCGCGGAGCGAAACCGCGACCTGACTCCGCGCGAGATCAACGAGACCCTCGGCGGGCTGGGCGTGGCGCGCGACAAGCCGCTCCTGGTCCAGATCGCCCCGTTCACGCAGGCACACGACCCGCTCGGCGTGGTCGACGCGTACCGGCTCGTCAAGCAGCACCATGACGTGCGCCTGGCGCTGGCCGGCACGACCGACGGCGAGCCGGATCGGCTCGAGCTCCTGACCCAGCTGCGCGAGATCGCCCACCAGGACTCCGACGTGGTCGTGCTGGAGCTGCCGGCGGAGGCGCATCGCCAGATCAACGCGCTCCAGCGGGCGGCGACCATCGTACTGCAGAAGTCCGTTCGCGCATGGTTCGACCTCGGACCGGCCGAGGCCATGTGGAAGGGCAAGCCGGTGGTCGGCGGCTACGCCGGCGGGCTCGCGCCGCAGATCATTCCGAACGTCACCGGCTACGCCGTCCACTCGGTCGAGGGCGCCGCCTTCCGGATCCGCCACCTGCTGAACAACCCCGAGCTGATTCCCCGGATGGGCGCCGCCGGGCGCGAACATGTCCGCCGGTCTTTTCTGATCACGCGTCAGCTCGTCGACGAGCTGGCGCTCGCGATCCATCTGCTCCGATGACCGCGGAGTCCGCCGCGGCGCTGCCGCCCGACGTCGAGCGGCAGCTCGAAAGCCTCATCCCTGCGGACATCGCTGTGAGTGTGCCAACCTACAACAACGCCGCGACGATCTCCAAGGTCGTCGAGGCGGTGCGCGCGGGCCTCGAGAAGCACTTCGAGGGCGTGCCGGCCGTGCTGATCAACACCGACGCGGGCTCGTCGGACGCCACCACCGAACGCCTCGGCGAGGCCGGGCTGCCTCTGGTGCGCGCGATCCATCCGGCGCCGCCCGGCCAGCTCGCCACCGTGCCGTTCCACGGTGTGCCCGGCCGCGGCGCCTCGATCCAGCTCTCGCTCGGCGTTGCCCGCCGTCTCCGCGCCAAGGCGCTCGTCGTGCTGGAGGCCGACGCCGTATCGATCGACCACGAGTGGCTCGAGCGACTCGCGCGCCCGGTCCTGGAGCGCGGCGCTGATCTCGTGCTGCCCGTGCACGCGCGCCATCGCTACGACGGGACGATGACGAACCTCGTGCTGGCGCCGCTCGTCGGCGCCCTGTTCGGCCGGCGGCTGCACCACCCGTTCGCCGGCGCGCGGGCGATGTCGGCGCGATTGCTCGATCACCTCGCCGAGCTGCCATGGCCGCTGCCGGGCCGCGGCGAGACCGATCTCTGGGTGACCGGCACCGCGATCGCCGCAGACTTCGCCGTCCGCGAGGCGCGGCTCGGCCCGTGGCGCGTCGAATCGAACACACGCGTGACCGATTTGCCTACGATGGTGGCGCAGACGCTCGGGGCCGTCTTCGCGCTGATGGACGGCTACGAGGACCTCTGGCACCGTCCGGCCGCGAGCGTTCCGATGCCCGCGGAGGGCGCCGCGCCGCCGCCGCCGGGCGTTCCCGGGCGCATCGACCCCGAGCGGATGCTCGACGCGTTCCGGCGCGGATTGAGCGACCTCGGGACCATCTGGGAACAGGTGCTGGCGCCGGAGACCTGGGGCGATGTGCTGAGCCTCGAGAGCGAGGAGCCGGCGCGGTTCCGTTTCCCGGACGAGCTCTGGGCGCGCGCCGTCTACGACTTCGCGGTCGGCCATCACCACCACGTCGTGTATCACGACCATCTCCTGCGCTCGTTCGTGCCGCTCTACCTCGGCCGCACCGCCGCGTTCGTGCTGGCGACGCGCGCGCGCGACGCCGAGGCCGCCGAGGCGGCCCTGGACACCACGGCCGCCGCCTTCGAGGAGCAGAAGCCCTACCTGGTGGACCGTTGGTGATGGCGCGACCGGCCCCGCGCGACTGGTACAAGGACGCGGTGTTCTACGAGGTCCACGTCAAGGCGTTCATGGACGGCAACGGCGACGGCGTCGGCGACTTCGCGGGGCTCATCGAGCGGCTCGACTACGTCCAGGAGCTGGGCGTCGACTGTCTCTGGATTCTGCCGATGTATCCCTCGCCGCTCCGCGACGACGGCTACGACATCGCCGACTTCTACGGGATCCACCCGTCGTATGGGACGGTGCAGGATTTCCAGAAGTTCCTCGACGCGGCTCACGCGCGCGGGCTGCGGGTCATCGCGGACCTCGTGATGAACCACACCTCCGACCAGCACCCGTGGTTCCAGGCCTCGCGCTCGGGCCCGACGTCGACGTTCGCCGACTACTACGTCTGGAGCCCCACCGATCATCGCTTCCGGGACGCGCGCGTGATCTTCGTGGATACCGAGAAGTCGAACTGGACGCTCGATCCGGCGCGCGGCGAGTACTACTGGCACC
>Ga0134127_10002652_pt1 | contig 12850 bp, 9 predicted proteins | sample KB31753_FD_96459 | JGI IMG/M metagenome (GOLD analysis project Ga0134127, IMG submission 96459) | Terrestrial soil microbial communities with excess Nitrogen fertilizer from Kellogg Biological Station, Michigan, USA - KB3-175-3 | ecosystem: Environmental > Terrestrial > Soil > Unclassified ...
CGCGAAAGCCCATCGCGCCGATCTCGCGCTCCAGATCGTCATGCCGGCTCACCGGCGAGTGGCCGTGGTCGCTCGTGACCCAGATGCTCAGATCCTCGCGCGCGCCGCGCGCCTCGGCGTCGGCGACCAGCCGGGCCGCGACGCCGTCCACGATGCGCAGCGCCTCCATCACCAGAGGCGAGTCGTGCCCCATGGCATGCGAGACCTTGTCGACGGCGGCGAAGGCGGCGAACACGAACTCCGGCTGTTCGTCGCTCACACGATCGCAGAGCTCAGCCCCGGTGTCGCGGTCCACCTGCAGCCAGCGCCCGACGTTGCCGGTGAAATGCGTCCGCGCGATACGGAGCGCGAGCCGCGGCGTGATCCGCCCCACGCGGCGCGCTCGCGGCAGGCCGCGCTCCACGATCGGGAACGCGCCCATGCTGCGCGAGCACATTTCCCATATGGTAGGCGCGCCTGCGTCGATGTCGCGATTGAGCGCGGGCATCTGATAGCCCACGTAGCTGCGTGCGTTGCCCGGAAAGCCGCAGGCCTCGCGGCTCCTGTCGTACCAGCGCAGCCCCGGCACGCCGATCGGCGCCGGGAAGCGGCCCATCATGAAGGGCGTGTACGCGGGCCCCGTGACGGAAGGAAAACAGGTCGAGACAGTGTGCAGCGCCCCGCGCTCACGGAGCGCGGCGAGCGCGGGAAGCGCGCCGGAGTCCATCGCGGCGCCGAGCGTGTCTGGACGCGCGCCATCAGCCAGGAGAACGACAACGGGCACGAAGCAACTGCCTGGATTGAAGAGTGGGGGGGGTGGAAAGGAACTTGCCCCCCGTGCACCACCGCCTCAACCCTTGCCCGGTTGGTGGCGTGAAACACAGGACTCCGGGTAAACTGCACGCAGTGGTTCTGCGCTCCGCTGAGCCCGGTCAACTCACAGGTTCGAATGCCAGCACGAAAGAAGCGTTCGTCGGGCACGAAACCCGCCGCCGTCACCACCTCCGACGAGCCGCCGACGCAGCGCGGCGAGTCGACGCGTCCAAAAAAGAAGCAGGCGGCGCGGACCGCCGGGGGAAAGCGTTCGAGCCCCGAGCTGTTGGCCCACGCATCGACGAACGCGCAGGAAGGCTACCGCGAACGCACGGAGGCCGGCCACCGCGCGGCGGGCCGCACACCGCCCTCGGAGAAGACACCAGCGCGCTCGTCCGGGTCGACGCGCGTCGTCGACACTTCGATTCGCAGCGACATAGGCCCGGTCACCGAAGACGAGAAGCTGCTCCAGGCGGGCAGCAGCCTGTCGGACTTCACGCGCACCGACCCGTGGCGCGTGATGCGGATCATGGGCGAATTCATCGAGGGCTTCGACACGCTCGCCGACGTGCGCAAGGGCGTGACGATCTTCGGCTCCGCGCGCACGCACCCCGAGGATCCGCAGTACCAGGCAGCGCAGGAAGTCGGGCGGATTCTCGCCGAGAACGGCTTCGCGATCATCACGGGCGCGGGCCCCGGCATCATGGAAGCGGCGAACAGGGGCGCGAAGGAAGGCGGCGGCCGCTCGATTGGCTGCAACATCGAGCTGCCCTTCGAGCAGGGCGCCAATCCGTACGTCGACACGCTCGTCAACTTCCGCTACTTCTTCGTGCGGAAGACGATGTTCATCAAGTACTCGAACGCGTTCATCATCTTCCCGGGCGGTTACGGGACGCTCGACGAAGCCTTCGAGGCGCTGACCCTGATCCAGACGGGCAAGATCTACCAGTTCCCGGTGATCCTCTTTGGCCGGCACTACTGGGCGGGCCTGATCCGCTGGCTCCAGGCGCGCGTGCTGGGCGAGAAGAAGATCGCGTCGGGCGACCTGGACCTCATGCTCCTGACGGACGACCCGCAGGAAGCCGCGCATACAGTCATCGATGCATGGGAGGCGCAGAACGCGCGCGGCTCCAAGAGCAGGAACCTGAGCCACATGTGATCCGGTGGTATTCACGTTTTCTCATCATGGGTAATGGCTGACAAGAAGAACGGCGGCAAGCCCGGCAAGGCCGGAAAGGCATCCGCCGCCGGACCGAAGGGGGAGCAGAAGCGCGCCGCCGAGGAGCGCGAGCGCAGCGGCGCCGCGCACACGTCGCAGGAGCGCAGCAAGTACCTGCGCGGAGACCGGATTCTGCCGCGGCCGATCAGCGGCACCGAGAGCGTCGCCGACCTGATCGACGATGCGTTTCTGGCCTACAATGCGGCGCGATTGCGCGAGGCCTGCGGGCTGTACACGAAGAAGATGCTCGAGCCCGACGTCACAGTCGGGATGACGCTCACGGGCGCGCTGACGCCGGCGGGGCTCGGAATGGCGGCGATCATCCCGCTGATCGAGAGCGGCTTCGTGGACTGGATCATCTCCACGGGCGCGAATCTCTACCACGACACGCACTTTGGGCTCGGCCTCGCGATGCACCGCGGGAACGCGCAGGAGTCGGACGTCGTGCTGCGCGAGGAGGGCGTCGTCCGCATCTACGACATCTTCTTCGATTACGACGTGCTGCTCTCGACCGACGCGTTCTTCCGGAAGATCATCGCCGGCCCCGAGTTCCAGCGCGCGATGTCGAGTGCCGAGTTCCACAACCTGTGCGGCAAGTACATTCGCGAGCGCGAAAAGGCGCTCGGCATCGGCAGCAAGTCGCTGCTCGGCGTGGCCTACGAGTGCGGCGTACCGATCTACACGTCCTCGCCGGGCGATTCGTCCATCGGAATGAACGTCGCCGCGCTCGCGCTCGAGGGGAACAAGTGCCTGATCGACCCGAATATGGACGTGAACGAGACGGCATCGATCGTCCTCGCGGCCAAGCGCGGCGGCGGCAAATCCGGCGTGATGATCTGCGGCGGCGGCAGCCCCAAGAACTTCATGCTCCAGACCGAGCCGCAGATCCAGGAAGTGCTCGGCATCGACGAGAAGGGGCACGACTTCTTTTTACAGATCACTGATGCGCGGCCCGACACGGGCGGCTTGTCGGGCGCGACACCCGCCGAGGCGGTGAGCTGGGGCAAGATCGATCCGGATCGCCTGCCGGACGCCGTGGTGTGCTACCTGGACAGCACCGTGGCGCTGCCACTGCTGACATCGTACGCGCGCGCGCGCCGGGAGCCGAGGACGCTGCGCCGGTTGTACGACAGGCGCGTGGAGATGATGGATGCGTTGCGGCGCGAATTCGCCGCGGGCTCCCATTCGGCCGTCGACGCCGAGGACACCGACGAGGTCTTGCCGCGCCACAGATAGCGCTCTTTCCGGCGCTGGTGCCCGTCAGTACGTTGCAATACTCACGCTGCGCCCGGCCCCCTCGGCCGGGCGTTGGCCGTTTTGTCGCCTTTCGGATCGACGCATGATTGAAGAACTGAAACAGAAGCTCGGGGCGGAGGTCGAGAAGCTCCAGTACGAGCTGAACGTCACGCTTCCGCAGGAGATCCGGAAAGCCGTGGAGCTCGGCGACCTGCGCGAGAACAGCGAGTACAAGGCCGCGCTGGAGCGCCAGCAGTTCGTGCAGGCTCGGCTCGGCCAGCTTCGCATGCGCCTGAGCAAGCTCTCGTCGATCGATCCGTCGCAGATCCCGAACGACCGCGTGGGGCTCGGCTCCAAGGTCGTCGTGAAGGACAAGAAGACGGGCGTGCGCGAGACATACTATCTGGTCTTCGGCGACGCCGTGGAGTTCGAGGAGGGCCACGTCACCATGGCCTCGCCGATCGGCCGCGCGCTGCTGAACAAGGCCGTCGGCGACGTCGTGCAGCTCCGGCTGCCGACCGTGGTCCGGCAGCTCGAGGTGGTCGAGCTCAAGACCATCCACGACACGGCGAACGCGGATCTGTAGCGAACCCGATCAAAGGGTCGGAGCATCTTGATCCGAAGGATCAAGTGCTCCGACCCTTTGATCGCCGTTTCAAGGGGACGGAGCACTTGAAAGTCGTTTCAAGTGCTCCGTCCCCTTGATCGTCCTTGATCGTCCTTGCGCTTTTCTGGACCGCGCGCAATGCTTCCCGTACCAAGTACGGGGAGAACGAATGGCTGCGGGACCGATGGACCTTTTGCAGGGCACCCTCGACGTGCTCGTGCTCCGAACGCTCGCCTGGGGCCCGATGCATGGCTACGCCGTCTCGCGCTGGATTCGCCAGCGCACAGACGGCGAGCTCGAGATCGAGGACGCGCCCCTCTATAAGGCGCTGCACCGGCTCGAGCGCTCCGGCTGCGTGAGCGCCGAGTGGGGGGTGTCCGAGAACAACCGCCGCGCGAGGTACTACGCGCTCACGACCGCCGGGCGTCGCCAGCTCGCGGCCGAGGAATCCGCGTGGCGCCGCTACGCCGCCGCCGTGTTCAAGGTGCTGGAACCCGCGTGACCACGCCGCGCCCGCGCCGGCTCTTCAAGCTCCCCTGGCGATCCGCGCGGCAGATTCGCGCGGACATCGAGGACGAGCTGCGCTTCCACATCGACATGCGCGTGGAAGCGCTCGTCGCCAGTGGTATGGCGCCAGAAGCGGCCGCGGCGCGCGCGCTGAAGGAATTCGGAGACGTCAACGACGCGCGCCGGTACATCGGGCGCATGGATGCAGACACAGAAGCCGCGCGGCGGCGGAGCGATTTCATGGGCGATCTGGTCAGCGACATTGGCTACGCGATCCGCAAACTGCGCGCGGCGCCGGCGTTCACGCTCGCTGTAGTGCTCACGCTCGCCCTGGGCATCGGTGCGAACACGGCCATCTTCAGCGTCGTCGACAGCGTCCTGCTGCGGCAGCCGCCGTTTCCAAACCCGGATCACCTCGTGCGCTTCAAGTACACGCAGGCGGGGCAGGGCGACGCCGGGACGCCGCCGGATCTCCAGGACTACCGCAGCCAGGCCAGGCTGTTCGACGGTTTCGCGCTCATGAACGGGATGCAGGCATCCCTGGCGCGGCCCGGGGCCGATCCTGAACGCATTCTCGGCGCGCGCGTGAGCGCAAACTGGTTCACGCTCCTGCGCGCGCGGCCGCTGCTCGGTCGCTTCTTCGCCCCGGGCGAGGATGCGTTCGGCGCGCCGAACGTCGTGGTGCTCAGCGAGCAGGTCTGGCGTCGGAGTTTCGGCGCGGATCCCGGCATCATCGGCAAGGTCGTCACGATCAACTCAGCGCCCACGCAGGTGATCGGCGTCGCGCCGGCGGAGCAGCATTATCCGGTGAGCGCGGAGTTGTGGATGCCGCTCTCGTTTCCGCCGGCGCAGCTCACCGACGCGGTGCGGGGCGCGCGCTGGCTCGCCATGCTCGCGCGCGTGAAGGACGGCGTGCCGGTGGCTCAGGCCAACGCCGAGGCGCTGCACATCTCGCAGATAATGGAGTCGCGCTTTCCCGAACAATTTCGCGCGCGGCGTGTCACGATCGTCTCCATCCATGACTACACGGTCGGCGACATGCAGAAGCCGCTGGCGATCATCATGGCGGCGGTCGGCTTCGTGCTGCTGATCGCCTGCGCCAACGTGGCCAATCTCATGCTCGTGCGCGCCGCCGCGCGCGAATCGGAGTTCGCGGTCCGCTCCGCGCTGGGCGCCGGCCGCGGACGGCTCGTGCGCCAGCTCGTGACCGAGAGCGTGATCCTCACCACGATCGGTGCGGCGCTGGGTGTGCTGCTGGCGGCCGTTGGCATGCGACTGCTGATGCGGCTCGCGCCGGCGCAGCTCACGAACGTCGGCTCCGCGACCCTCAGCGGCGGAGCGCTGCTGCTCACCGCCGCCGTCGCCGTCGTGACGGGCGTGATCTTCGGACTCCTGCCGTCGGTCGGCGCCTCGAGCGGCAACGTGGCGAACGCGCTGCGTGCCGGCGGGCGCGGAACACGCGCGCAAGCGTCGAGCAGCCGCGTGAAGCGAATCATCGTGGCGACGGAAGTCGCGCTCGCCGTGACGCTGATGGCCGGCGCGGGGCTGCTGCTGCGCAGCTTCGGCAACCTGATGTCGGTCGAAGTCGGATTCAGGCCGCAGAGCGTGCTCTCCGCGCGGTTGAGCCTCCCCGATCAGCGCTACGACAGTCTGTCCGCGCAGAGGCTCTTTCTGGAAACCCTCGCGGCGCGTGTTCGGGCGATCCCCGGCGTCACGAGCGCCGGGTTGATCAACGTCATGCCGCTGGATGGCGACGACTTCGACCTGAGCTTCACCATCCGCGGCCGCCCCGCTGTGCGACCGAGTGACGAGCCGGATGCGCAGGTCCGGACCATCACGCCCGGCCTGTTCCAGGCGATGGGAGTGCCGGTGCTGCGCGGGCGCGACGTGCTCCCGAGCGATCGCGCCGGGGCGCCGCAGGTCATCGTCGTGAATCGCGCGTTCGCGAAGAAGTACTTCGGGACGGACGACCCGCTCGCGCAGAACCTCACGCTGGGTTGGTCGGTCAATGGGACGAAGATGGGCGGCGACGTGGTCGGTGTCGTCGGCGACATTCGCGGAGCGGAGCTTTCGTCCGAGCCGGCACCGACCATCTATCTGCCCATGGCGCAGAGCGCCACTGGCGGAGTCGGCATCATCGTTCGCTCCAACGTCGCGCCGGCGAGCCTGGTCCCGTCCGTGCGCGGCGTGGTGCGCGACCTCGATCACCTGATCGCGCTCTTTGACGTGAAGACCATGCAGGATCGCATGGCCGAGTCGGTCGGGGCGCAGCGGTTCTATGCGACGCTCGTCGCCACCTTCGCCGCCGTCGCGCTGTTGTTGTCCGCTGTGGGGCTGTACGGCGTGATCGCCTACACGGTCACGCAGCGCACCCACGAGATGGGCGTCCGCGTCGCGCTCGGGGCGACAGGCTCGCGCATCTCCCGCATGGTGGTCACCGAAGGCCTCACGCTGACGGTGATCGGCGCGGCTGTCGGCGTCGTCTGCGCGTATTTCTCGGCGCGCGTGATCGCCAGCCTGTTGTACGGGATCGGCTCCAGCGATCCCGTCACGTTCATCGCGGCAGTGCTGTCGCTTTGCGTCGTCGCCGCCCTCGCCAGCTACCTTCCAGCCCGCCGGGCCGGCGCCGTAGACCCGCTCATAGCCATGCGCGGCGACTGACTTTCGAGTGAGTTTCGAGGGGACGGAGCACTTGTTTCAAAGGGTCAGAGCATCTTGATCGGAACGATCAAGTGCTCTGACCCTTTGAAACGCGTCCCCTTGAAAAAAGCCGGGCGAGTTCCGCGTTGAAATGATCCGCCGCCGCCGACTGGACGGCCGCGGACCAGCCGAGGTCGGGAGCGACAAAGGCGGCAACGCGCGCCACGAGAGACGCGCCGTGGTCGGCGAGCGCGAACGCCAGCGGAAGCCGGCGAATGAGCAGGTCGCCGAGCGTCATCGCGAACTCGGAGCGCACCGCCTGGCGCAGCTCGCCCATGCGGTAGGCGTGCCCCGCAACGATCGGCGCGCGCGCTGCGTCGTCTGCGTCGATCATCGCCCACACCGACACCCACCCGGACCCATACGTCGAGACCAGATGCTCGGCGAGCGCGCTGTCCTGAACCACGCCCAGCGCGTCGGCGACGGCGTCATCAAAGTCGCCGCAATCGCCTCCGGGCAGCGGGAGTTTCGCCGTGGTCGAGCGCCGAGCCGCGAGGCCGCCGACGGCAACAGCGCGATCCACCACCTGCCGCGCCATGATGCGATACGTGGTCAGTTTGCCGCCCATGATGCTCACGAGGCCGCGCGGATCGACCGCGATCGCGTGCTCGCGCGACGCGGCGCCGGGTGTGTTGCCAGGCGCCGGCAGCAGCGGCCGGATGCCCGCCCACGCGGCGATCACGTCCTCTTCGACGAGATGAGCGGCGGGGAAATACGCGTTCGCCGCGTCCAGCAGATACAGCACGTCGTCAGCCGACGCTCGCACTGCATCTGGCGATTCAGACGTGTAAGTGTCCGTCGTTCCTATGATGGCCTCGCTGCCAGAAGGCAGAACAAAAAACACGCGGCCGTCCTGTGGCGCTATCAACGTGAGCGCCTGCTGATTCCCGACACGCGACCGCGGCACGGCTATGTGCACGCCTTTGCTCCCGCGCACAGTCGCCGCCGCGACGCCGTCGGGCCGCCATTCGTCGCTCCACGGCCCGCACGCGTTCACCACGACGCGCGCGCGAACGCTGATGCTCGCGCCGCATCCACCGATGGCGTCGCGCACGGACGCTCCGCGCACCCGGCCATCCTCGACGATCAGCCGCATCGCGGGCGCATGATTGCAGAGCACAGCCCCGTGCTCCGCGGCTCCGATCGCGTTCGCGAGCGTCAACCGCGCGTCGTTGGTGTGCGCGTCGAAGTACTTCGCGCCGCCTCGCAGCCCACGCGACAGCAGTGCCGGTTCGGCGCGCATGACGTCGGCGGCCGACAGCCGCTTGTGCGGCGCCACGTTCCTGAAGAGCGCCAGCAGGTCGTACAACGAGAGTCCCGCCGCCAGCTTCCATCGCTGCACGCGCGCGCCCGCATACACGGGCCAGGTGAAGGCGAGCGGCCGCACGAGATGCGGCGCGAGCCGCAGCAGACGCCGCCGCTCCGCGCTCGCCTCGAACACGAGATGGATCTGCCCATGCTCCAGGTAGCGCACGCCGCCGTGCACGAGGCGCGACGAGCGGCTCGAGGTCCCGCTGGCGAAATCCTCACGCTCCACCAGCGCGACGCTCAACCCGCGCAGGGCCGCGTCGCGCGCGATGCCGCAGCCGGTGATCCCGCCGCCGATCACCAACAGATCGAACTCGCGGGTGCCGAGCGCTTGCAACGCCTGTGATCGCGGCATGAGAGCGGGGATCGCCATCGCCCCAACCTAGCACGCGCTGCCCGCGTGCGCCGCTCTCGCACCCGCCGCCCGCGTGCATTTCCCGTCACCCTATCCCCGCCACCTGCCGCGCGTAGTTTCCGAGACATGTCTCATGCGCCTCTGCGTCCGTACGGCACCGATGGCCGGCGCGTCGCCATCGTGGCGGGTGTGCGCACGCCGTTCGCCAAGGCGGGCACGGCGCTCAGCGGGCTTTCGGCCATCGAGCTGGGCAAGGCCTGCGTCGCGGAGCTCATTCAGCGCACGGAGCTCGAGCCCCAGCTCGTGGAAGCGGTGGTCTACGGCACCGTGGTGCAGCAGGTCACCGCGCCCAACATTGCGCGTGAGATTTCTCTCATGCCCATGCTGCCGCGGGGCTGCGAGGCGTACACGGTGGGCCGGGCCTGTGCCTCCGCCAATCAGGCGATCACCGACGCCGCCGACCAGATCGTCCTCGGCCACCACGACGTGGTCATCGCGGGAGGCGCGGAATCGCTCTCCAACGTGCCGATCCTGCACTCGCGCTCGATGGCCGCCAAGCTCGTGGCCCTGTCAAAGGCCAGGAGCGCCACGCAACGGCTGCGCATCGTGTCGTCCATCCGGCCGCGCGATCTCGTGCCGGTGACGCCGGCGATCGCCGAGCCCTCCACGGGCGAAACGATGGGCGAGTCCGCGGAGAAGATGGCGAAGCTGAACCACATCCAGCGCGATGCGCAGGATCAATTCGCGCTGCGCTCGCACAGGCTCGCCGCCGTCGGCGCGGAAGACGGCCGGCTCGGCGCGGAGATCGCGCCAGTCTATCTGCCGCCCGCGTACGCGACCTCGATGGACGCCGACAACGGCATTCGCACGGACACGTCGCTCGAGCGCCTTGCCGCGCTGCCGCCCGTGTTCGATCGCCGCTACGGCTCCGTCACCGCCGGCAACTCCTCGCCCCTCACCGATGGGGCGAGCGCCGTCCTGCTCATGAGCGCCGAACGCGCCGCGACCCTCGGTGTCAGGCCGCTCGCCTACATCCGATCCTACGCGTACGCGGCATTGGATCCCGGTGAGCAACTGCTCATGGGTCCCGTGCTCGCCGCGCCGCTCGCGCTGCAACGGGCCGGCCTCACCCTGAGCGAGATGGACCTCGTCGAGATGCACGAGGCCTTCGCCGCGCAGATCCTCTCGAACCTGCAAGGCTTTCTCTCGCGCGAGTGGGCTCGTCGCGCGGGTTTCTCGGAACCGCTCGGTGAAGTCGATCGCTCGCGGTTGAACGTCATGGGCGGGTCCATCGCCATTGGACATCCCTTTGGGGCGACAGGAGGACGCATTCTGACGACACTCGCGAACGAGCTGGTGCGGCGCGACGGACAATTCGGTCTGCTGACCGTCTGCGCCGCCGGCGGCATGGGACACGCCATGGTCATCGAGCGCACGTGACGACTCTGCTTCGGGACATCGAGAACGGCACCCTCGTCGTCACCATCGACGCGCCCGATCAGAGCGTGAACACGCTCGGCGCCTCGCTCGTGGACGAATTCGAGGAGATGATGCAGCTCGCGACCACCGACGCGAGCGTCGCGTCGGTGATGATCATTTCCGGCAAGCCTGACGGTTTCATCGCCGGCGCCGACATCGAGCAGCTGCAGCACCTGAACGGCGTGACGGGCACGGAGCTCAGTCGCACGGGCCAGCGCCTGCTCGATCATCTCTCCACGTTGCGCAAGCCCGTCGTCGCGGCGATTCACGGCGCGTGCCTCGGCGGGGGCCTCGAGCTCGCACTCGCGTGCAGTTATCGGATCTGCTCGAGCGATCCATCCACGAGTCTCGGGCTTCCCGAGGTGCAACTGGGGCTGATCCCGGGCATGGGCGGAACTCAGCGCTTGCCGCGCCATGTGGGACTCGACGTAGCGCTCGACATGATCCTCACCGGGCGCGCGCTCCACGCCGAACGCGCGCTTCGCGTGGGACTCGTGCACGAGGTCGTGCATCCGTCCACGCTCCGTGAGATGGCGCTGGCGCGGGCCGCCGCTCTCGCGCGGCACACGCTCCCCGTTCCCCACAAGCGGCGCAAACGCACGACGACGGTGCTGCTCGAGCACAATGCGATCGGTCGCGCGATCGTGTTCCGCAAAGCACGCCAGAGCGTCCTCGCCAAGACGCACGGCAATTATCCCGCGCCGCTCGTGGCCCTCGACGTCATTCGCACCGGCTACGACCGCGGCATGCAGGCCGGCCTCGACGCCGAGTCGCACGCCTTTGGCCAGATGGTCGCGACACAGCAGTCGCGCGAGCTCGTCTTCCTCTTTTTCGCGAGCAACGCGGCGAAGAAGGATCCAGGCGTCCCCGAGCCCGCGCCCGACCCGCGCGACGTCCAGCGCCTGGGGATCATCGGCGCCGGCTTCATGGGGTCCGGGATCGCCGCGGTCGCTTCGCAGCGCGGTACCCTGGTCCGCATGCAGGACACCGACACGGCAAAGATCGGCAAGGGCATCGCCGCCGTGCGCGACATAGTGCGCGAGCGGGCGAGTCGCTCCCGCACGAGCCACCATCAGATCGACGACCAGCTCGCGCTCGTCTCCGGGACGACGGACTACTCGGGCATCGGTGCCTCGGATCTGGTGATCGAAGCCGTGTTCGAGGATCTCGCCACCAAGCAGCAGGTGCTCCGCGAGACGGAAGCGCGCGTCGCGACTGACGCCGTGTACGCGTCGAACACGAGCACCATCCCCATCGGCGAGATCGCGTCGGCCGCGGAGCACCCGGAGCGCGTGCTGGGCATGCATTTCTTCTCGCCCGTGCATCGCATGCCGCTGCTCGAAGTGATCACGACGCCGGAGACCACGGCACAGGCGACCGTCACTGCCGTCGCGTACGGCAAACGGCTCGGCAAGACAGTCATCGTCGTGCGCGACTCCCCCGGCTTCTATACGACCCGCATTCTGTCGGCGTACATGAACGAAGCGGGCCGGCTGCTCGACGAGGGCACGCGCGTGGAAGCGATCGATGAAGCGCTCGTCACGTTCGGTTTCCCCGTTGGACCAATCACGCTGCTGGACGAGGTCGGGATCGACGTAGGCGGCAAGGTCGCCGGCGTCCTGGCGCAGGCCTACGGCTCGCGGATGGTACCCGCCGATAGCATGCGTCGCGCCGTGCAGGCGGGTCGAACAGGCCGCAAAGGCCGCAAAGGCTTCTACCTCTACGATTCACGAGGCGAGCGCGGCAAGGTGGATGAGACCGTCTACACCGACGCGGCACCGAGCAAGGCGGGCGGTGTACCTGCGAACGAGATCACGGAGCGGTGCGTATTGGCCATGGTGAACGAGGCGCTGCTCGCCCTCCAGGAAGGGGTGCTCCGGTCACCGCGCGACGGCGACCTGGGCGCCGTGTTCGGGCTGGGTTTTCCGCCATTTCGGGGCGGCCCTTTCCGGTATGTGGACGCCGCCAGTGCCGAGGAAATTCTGGAGCGCCTGGAAGACCTCGAGAGCCGGTATCCGGGGCGGTTTGCCCCGGCCGACCTGCTGGTGGACATGGCCCGAAGCCGCAAGCGATTCTATTCAGTGTGACCCTCACCAGTCTGATCAGGTCTGTCTCGCATGGATGGTAGCTCGGACGCGGCAGTCGTTGCTCGCGTTGTGCGCGGCGATGTGGAGGCGTTTGGCGAGCTTGTCGCGCGGTACCGCGACAGGTATTTCCGGTACGCCATGCACATGCTCGGCAACCGCGAGGATGCGGAGGAGGCCTTGCAGGACGCCTTCACGCGCGCGTACAGGTCGCTGTCCCGGTGCGATGACCCGGAGCGGTTTGGCGCCTGGCTGTTCCGCATTCTGGTGAATCGCTGCCGCACGAGCGGCGCGCGGCGCGGCCGCCGTCTCAAGACATTCGTGTCCGACGACATGGCGCTGATGGACGCGTCGGAGGAGCATCCCGCGGAGCGGCGCGCGTGGCGGGAAGAGATCGACAGGGCGCTTGCCCGGCTGCGGCCGGAGCAGCGCGAGGCCGCGATCAGGAAATTGTTGGAATGCTCGCCACGCGCGTACCCAGACGGCTAAGAATCACGACGATGCGCAACCACCCGACACCTCGGTCGGGCGCCACTCCACAGGCGTCCGGCGATCCCACGACC
>Ga0134127_10002653_pt1 | contig 12850 bp, 14 predicted proteins | sample KB31753_FD_96459 | JGI IMG/M metagenome (GOLD analysis project Ga0134127, IMG submission 96459) | Terrestrial soil microbial communities with excess Nitrogen fertilizer from Kellogg Biological Station, Michigan, USA - KB3-175-3 | ecosystem: Environmental > Terrestrial > Soil > Unclassified ...
GACCTCGCGCGTCGTCGCCGTCGGCTTCTGGCTCGGCCTGGCGTTCCTGACGTTCGCGCTGATCTTCCTCGGCTACGGCTTCTTCGGGTTCTGGCAGTTCCCGACGCCCTGACGGGCAGCATCCGGCCGTTCGATCCCGAGGCGGACCTCGCCTGGGCGGCGGCGTTCCTCGATCACGAGCTCGGCGGTCGCATGCAGGCACGCCGCGGCGAGATCGTCGATGCGCTGGGCGGTGGCGGGCTGATCGCCATCGCGAGCCCGGGGACGGATCGCGAGCGGGCGCCCGCCTGCCCGAGACGCCGGCCCTCGCCCCATCGATCCTGACGGCCGACCTGGGCCGGCTGGCCCAGGAAATCGCCGCCGCCGAGGCGGGAGGGGCGCGACTGTTCCACCTGGACGTCATGGACGGTCACTTCGTCCCGAACCTCACGCTCGGTCCCATGGTCGTCGAGGCGGTAAACCGGGCGACCGGGCTGCCGCTCGACGTGCACCTCATGATCGAAGAGCCCGACCGCTACATCGAGACGTTCGCGCGGGCCGGGGCCGACATGATCTCCGTGCACCAGGAGGCGGTGCCGCACCTGCACCGGACGGTCCGGCTCATCCGGGACTCCGGCGCCGCGGCGGGCGTCGCCCTGAACCCGGGGACGCCGATCGGCGCGCTCGAGGAGATCCTTCCGGACCTGGACTACGTCCTTCTCATGTCGGTCAATCCCGGGTTCGGCGGGCAGCGCTTCATCCCCTCGGTCCTGAACAAGGTGTCGGCGCTCCGGGCGCTCATCGCCGAGCGGGGCTCGTCCGCCAGGATCGAGGTCGACGGCGGCGTGGGTCCGGACAACATCGTGTCCCTTCTGGAGAACGGCGCGCAGATCCTGGTCGCGGGATCGGCGGTCTTCGACGGCCGTGATCCGCAGGCCCGGGCCCGGGCGCTCGTCGGCCTCCTCGAGGGGAGCGGGCGGGCCGGACGGGCGTCATCCTGAGCGGCGCGGGAGTGTCCGGTGAGGGGTTCGTCGAGCTCCGGGTGCGCTACCCGGAGGTGGACCGCATGGGGGTGGCGCACCACTCGCACTACTTCGTGTGGCTCGAGATCGGGCGGACGGAGCTGATGCGGGCCCGCGGCGTCGATTATCGGCGTCTCGAGGACGAGGGGCTCTTCCTGCCGGTCGTCGAGGCCTCCTGCGCCTATCTTGCCCCGGCGCGCTACGACGAGCTGCTCAGGGTCCACACCCGGGTCGAGTCCGCCGGAGGAGTGCGCGTCTCGTTCTCCTATCGCATCGAGCGTCAGCCGGACGGCCGCCTGCTGGCCACCGGGACCACCCGCCACGCCGCGGTCGACCGCAGCGGCCGCCCGCGCCGCCTGCCCGGGACGATCCGGGGACTCCTCGCTTGAGCGCCGTCACCGGCTCGTCCGCCCGCCGCGGCGGCAGCGGCACGGCGCTCCTGCTGCTGGGCGCGTGCGCCGCGCTGGCCTTTCTGCCGGCGGGGTGCGCCTCCGCGAAGAAGAGCAAGAAGGCGGAGCCCGAGCTGCCGCCCGCCCAGGTCTACCAGACCGCGATGGAGAAGATGGCGAAGAAGCGCTATTACGTCGCGCGCGGCCTGCTGCAGGGGCTCCTGCCGCGCGTTCCGCCCGACGATCGCGAGCTGCTGCCGAAGATCCAGATCGGGATCGCCGACAGCTTCTTCAAGGAGCGCGGATCGATCAACTACGGCGAGGCGCTGAATTCCTACCGGACGTTCCTGACCTACTACCCGAACCATCCGGAAGCCGAGCGGGCCCAGTACATGGTCGGCATGTCGCTGTTCCAGCAGGCGCTGTCGCCCGACCGCGACCAGGCGCTCACGTACCAGGCGATCGGCGAGTTCAAGAAGGTCGAGACGGTCTACCCGGCGAGCCCGTTCATCGCCCAGGCGAACCAGAAGATCGTCGAATGCCACGACCGCCTGGCCGAGCACGAGAGGGTGGTCGGGCATTTCTACCAGAAACGCAAGCGCTACAACGCCGCGATCGATCGATACCGCGCCGTCCTCGACAAGTATCCGCAATACACCCATTCGGATCTTGTGCTGCTCGATCTCGGGGACTGCCTGCTGCGCGTCGGGAACCGCCCCGAGGCGGAGGAGTTCTTCGGCAGGCTGTTCCAGGACAAGCCGGCCGGCAAGCCGGCCGAAAAGGCCCGCAAGCTCCTGGCCGAGTACGACAGGAACCAGCAGAAGGTGAGCCGCAAGGGTCCCAAGAAGTGACCTCGCGGCGGCCTCTCACGGTCATCATCCCGACCTACAACGAGGAGACGACGATTGCGGACTGCCTCGCCTCGGTGCGCTTCGCCGACGAGGTCCTCGTCGTCGATTCGTTCTCGACGGACGGCACGGTGCGCCTCGCCCGCGAGGCCGGGGCCCGGGTCCTGCAGCACGAGTACGTCTACTCGGCGCGGCAGAAGAACTGGGCGATCCCGCAGGCGGCGCACGAGTGGGTGCTCCTGGTCGATTCGGACGAGCGGGTCACGCCCCCGCTGCGAGACGAGATCCTGGCGCTTCTCGAGTCGGACCCGAAGCACGACGGCTACTGGATCCTCCGCGCCAATCATTTCCTGGGACGGCGCATGCGCCGGTGCGGCTGGGGGACCGACCGGGTCATCCGCCTGTTCCGCCGTGACGTGTCCCGGTACCAGGACCGCGAGGTGCACGCCGAGATCGATCTTCAGGGGCCGCTGCCGGTCCTGCGCCATCCTCTCGAGCACCATTCCTTCCGCTCGTTCCGGCAGTACTGGCGCAAGATCCAGCTGTACAGCGAGTGGGGCGCGGCGCAGCTGTACAAGGAAGGAAGGCGGGCGGGGGCCGTCCAGATCCTCGGCCGTCCGGTCACGCGCTTCATCAAGATGTACGTGATCCGGCTGGGCTTCCTCGAGGGGGTGCACGGCCTGGTGCTGTCCCTCCTCGGCGCCTTCACGGTCTACCTGAAATACGCGCGCCTGTGGGAAATGCATCTCCTCAAGGGGGCGTCGGAGGTGCCGGCGCAGGTCGAGGCCGGCGGGGCGCTCGCCAGGGAACAGATCGGGCGCCTGGTGGACGAGGAGCGCCGCGCCCCTGCACAGCCCCGGTGAACCCCCGGACCGTCCTGCACCTGAACACGGAGGCCGGCTGGCGCGGGGGCGAGGCCCAGACGCTGCGCCTCGCGGCCGGCCTGCGGGACCGCGGTCTGCGCTGCCTGATCGTGGGGGTGCCGGGGGGCGAGCTGGTGCGGCGCGCGTCGGCCGTCGGCCTCGAGGTCGTCCCGATCCCGATGCGCGGCGAGCTCGACCTCGTGGCGGCTCGCGCGCTGGCGCGCATCCTCCGTGAGGAGAGGGTCGACCTGCTGCACGCCCACACGGCCCACGCGGTCACCCTCGGGACTCTGGCGGGGCTCGCGCCGGGCCGTCGCCCGGCGGCGGTGGCGTCGCGTCGCCTGTCCTTTCCGCTTCGCCGCGCGTTCCTGGGGCGCCTGAAGTACTCCTTCCGCATCGACCGGGTGATCGCCGTCTCGGAAGCGATCCGCCGGCTTCTCCTGCGCCAGGGGCTCGACCCGGCGCGCGTCGCCACGGTGCATTCCGGGATCGACCCCGGGCGCTTCGCGACCGGCGACCGCCGGCGTTTCCGGGACTCGCTCCGCCCGATCCTCGGAGCGGAGGCGGACGGCGCCTTCCTGATCGGCACGGCCGGGCACCTGGCGGCCCACAAGGGGATCGATCTGTTCCTGGCCGCGGCGGCCGTGGCCGCGCCGGAGCTCCCGGAGGCGCGGTTCCTGGTGGTCGGACGGGGCGAAAGGGAACCGGCCCTGAAACGGGATGTCGAGCGACTGGGCCTCCAGGGGCGCGTGGTGTACGCTGGTTTTCGCGATGACATGCCGGACGTGTTCGCGGGGCTCGACCTGTTCGTCCTTGCGTCCACGTCGGGCGAGGGATCCCCGGCCGTCCTGAAAGAGGCCATGGCGGCGGGCACTCCGGTGGTCGCCACCGCGCTGGACGGCATCGACGAGATCGTCGAGGACGCGCGCCACGGCCTCCTGGTGCCTCCGGGAAACGCCCCCGCCCTGGCGCGCGCCATGGTCCTTCTGGCCCGCGACCGGGCCCTGAGGTCCGGTTACGCGGCGGCGGCGAAGGAGAGGGTCCTGGAGTTCACTGCGGACAGGATGGTCGAAGGAACGCTGGCCGTCTACCGTTCGATCGAGCGCACCGCCTGATGGCCGTCTTGAAGATCAACAGGTACTACCAGGACCGTCCTGGCGATTCCGCCCGGGTGCGGCTCTGGAACAGGCTGACGCGTCGGCCCATCCCGTCCTTCCCCAGGACCATCCAGATCCAGACCTTCACGGGGTGCAACGCCGACTGCATCTTCTGCCCCTACGGAGCGACCAGCGACTCGCAGCCCAAGGGAAGGATGCCGCCGGATCTGTTCCGCCGGATCATCGACGAAGCGTCGCGCTACCGGGTGCGGCGCATCAGCCCGTACCTGATGAACGAGCCGCTCATGGATCGCGACCTGTTCGACAAGATCCGCTACGTGAACGCACGGATCCCCGACTGCAAGGTCGTGGTCACCTCGAACGGCCACTACCTGACCCCGCCCGTCGTCGACGCGCTCCTGTCGCTGGGAGGCGGGCTGCACGAGATCTACGTCTCGGTCCAGGGGATCGACCCGGAGCCGTACAAGAAGACGATGCGCGGGACGATGGACCTCGGGCGCACGCTCGCCAACGTCGATCATTTCCTCGACGAGCAGCGCCGGCGCGGCCTCGAACGCCCGAAGCTCTGGATCACCATGGTCGACACGGCGGTCATCGACGCCCGCAAGGCCGTCGCCTACTGGCGCGCGCGGGGCGTCGCCTCGAAGTACACGACGCTCGAGAACAGGGGCGGCAACATCCGGGACGCCGAGAGCTTCAGCCGGACCCGGGCGATGTCGTACTACACGACCTGCACGCGGCTGTTCAAGCAGGCCTACATCCTGTTCAACGGCGACATGGTCCTGTGTTGCGTGGATTACAGCCGCGAGCAGGTGCTCGGCAACATCACGGACCGCTCCATCCACGACGTCTGGAACGGCGAGGTGGCGCGGCAGATCCGCCGTCGGTACCTGGGACACGAGTTCAACAGCCTTCCCCTGTGCGGACGCTGCAAGATCGACGAGGTCCGCGAAGTCGCGATCGAGCCGGACGGCACCCAGCGGATCGTCGCGGCCGAGGCCCTCGAGGAGTTCTGATCCGGCCCCGCCCGGTCCGCTCAGAACAATCGTCCCTGGCGCGGGGCCCGGCGCCGTGGCGGCTCGACGGGGTCGGCCGACGTCTTCAGATCGGGATAGGCGGCGACGAGGTCCGCGGGGGCCGGGACGCGCTGCTTCGACAGGGCCCCCTTGAGCATCAGGGCGTTGGCCGGTCCCTTGCCGCGGTAGTGATTGTTGGCGATGACGAACACCTCTTCCGCTCCCGCCGCCATCGCCCGAATCCGGTCGACCCAGGGACCGAGCTCCTCCGGCGAGTAGAAATAGTCGTAGCGCGCCGCGGAGGGCGGCACGGCCGGCTCCGGGGCGCCGCCGCCCCCCCGCGGACCGAACCAGCTGGCGGCGTTCCGGCCGTGCAGGCGGGCGTACGCGACGCCCGAGGTCACGTGATCCGTGGGCGGCAACGTGCTTCCCAGCGCGGGCTGATCGATGTTGCAGAAGCCGATCCCCAGGTCCCGCAAGAGCGCCAGCGCCCCCTCGTTGTCCCAGCTGCGGTGCCGGAACTCGGCGACCAGGGGAAGGCCGGGCAGGAGGCTGGCGATCCGTTCGAGGTGCGCACGGCTTTCGGGCCGGTCGTGAAAGGCGTGCGGGAACTGCACCAGGACGGCTCCGAGCCGCCCCGCATCGAGCAGCGGGGCGATTCCGGCCAGGTAAGCGCGCGCCTCGCCGCGCAGATCGACCGGTCCGGTCGCTCCCGCGGCCCGGCCTCCGGGCGCAGGCGACCCGCCCGTGACGTGCGTGAAGACCCGATACAGCTTGGCCGTGAACCGGAATGAACTCTTTGACGACACGCGACTTGTCCACGATCGGGCCGCCTTCGCATCGGGCTGACGGTAGAAGGTGGAGTTGATCTCGATCGCGTCGAAGAACTCGCACAGGAACGACAGGCGATCGAATCCGCGGGGACGCGGCTCCGGGTACACGATCCCGGCCCAGTCGCGGTAATCCCAGCCGGCGATGCCGACTCTAAGCATCATTGACGAAAGGTCCAATTCCTGCTATTATTTGGGTCACTTTATCGCGAAATAAACCCCATCGAAGCCCCGGGGTATCTGGAGGCGGACGTTGGAAATCAAAGAATTCAAGATCGGTGACAAGGTCGTCTATCCGAACCATGGCCTCGGTATTATCGAACAGATCGAGAAGCGATCGATGGGGGACAGGATGGAGGAATTCCTGACCCTGCGCATCGTCGCCAACGACAGCACGGTCATGGTCCCCCGCAGCAACACCACCAACGTCGGTCTGCGCCGCGTGGTCACCAAGAAGGAGGTCGAGGAGGTCTTCGACGTCCTGAAGGACACCAAGATCACCCTGTATGACGACTGGAAGGGGCGCTTTCAGGAGAATTCCGACAAGATGCGGACGGGCTCCATCACCGAGGTGGCCCGGGTCTTCAAGAGTCTCAGCCATCTCGCCATCCAGAAGAACCTGTCCTATCGCGAAAGGCGCATGCTCGACAAGGCGAAGTACCTGATCGTCAGCGAGATCGCCGAGGTGGAGCGGCTGACCGTCGAGCAGGTCGAATCCAAGATCGACCGCGCCGTCTCCCGCGGAATCAAGCAAGTCAAGGACAAGTAGGTCCGCCGGCCGCCCCGCGCAGCGCCGGCCGGGGTGCCATGGACCAGTTCCTCCTGCAGGGCGCGGTTTCCGAGGCGGCTGCCCGCCTGATCGAGCAGGAGGTGCTGCGCGTCTCATGCCTCGGGCTGCACCGCTACGTCGTCCGCTTCGCGACCTCCCGCAAGGACAATCTCCTGCTCTCCGTGCGCCCCGACCTGCCCCGGTTCCACTTGATGGCCGCCCGGCGCGTCGCCGAAGCGCCCGCCGACCGTTTCGGCGCCTGGCTGGACGGGGCGCTGACCGGCGCGGTCCTCCTGTCCCTCGAGAAGCCGCCCTGGGACCGGGTGGTGCACATGCGATTCCGCCTGCCCCGAAGGGACGACGGGGCGCGCGAGCTGAGGCTCGTCGTCGAGCTGCTCGGGCGCTCATCCAACCTGATAGCGCTCGATCCGGAGGGGGTCGTCCTGGTCTGCGGCCGCGACATCGCGAGCCGCTCTCGAGCCCCGAAGCCCGGCACGAGCTACGTGCCGCCGGGCGGGCGCGAGGAGTTCGACACCGTCCCTCTCGGACCGGAGGCGATCGCGATCGCGCGGGAGCGGTTCGGCGGCGCCCTGTCGTTCCTGTCGAAGGTCAGCCCGCTTCTCGCCCGCGACCTGACGGCGGCCGCCGCCGACGAGACGGCGGCCGGAGAGCGTCTCGCGGACATCCTCGATGCGGCCCGCCGCAACGCGTGGTCGCCGGTGGTCTATTCCAGCGATCCTCTCGCGGACCTGGCGGAAGGGGACGACCCTGCGAAGGCCGGCCTGGTCGTCTCGCCGCTGCCGCTTCTCTCGCCCGGGGCCGTCCAGGCCGTGCTGGAAGGGGCGGAGCGCGCGCCGGTGGCGACCTCCTTCCCGGGCTGCTCGGAGGCGGCCGAGGCCGGCTTCGGCCTTTTGGAGCGACTGCGGGACTTCAGGGACCTCCGGGACCACCACCAGGCGATCGTCCGCAAGGAGATCGACAAGCTGGAGAGCCTGCTCGGAAAGCTCGAGGTGGAGCTTGAGGGCGCGCGCGGCAGCGATCGCTTCCGGTTGATGGGCGAGGCGCTCCTGGCGGGCCTCTCGAAGGCGAGGGTGGACAACGACCGCGCCGTGGTGCCCGATCCGTACGACGCCGAAGGGGAGTCCTTGAGCGTGCCGATCGACCCGGCCCTTCCCCTGCACGAGAACGCCCGGCTCCTCTTCGACCGCTACAAGAAAGGGAAGCGCGGCGCCGTCACGATCGAGAAGCGCCTGAAGGCGGCGACGACGCGCCTCGGCGAGTGGCGTGCGCTGGCGGGCCCCGCCGCGGCCGTGCGCACGACGGACGATCTCGACCGCCTGCGCGAGTCGATGGCGGGGCTCGGCCTGGTGCACGCCCCGAGGCCGTCGCGGGGCGAGCGGCCCCGCGTCGGCGAGACCCCGGCCCGCGTGCGGCGCTACACCAGCCCGGACGGCTTGCTGGTCCTGGTCGGCAAGAGCGGCGACGAGAACGACCGGCTCACGTTCAAGGTCGCCTCCCCGTGGGACTTCTGGCTGCACGCGGCCGGCCGTCCCGGCGCCCACGTGGTCGTGCGCAACCCGAAGCGGCTGAAATCCCTCCCCGAGAAGAGCCTGCGGCTCGCGGCGGAGATCGCCGCGTACCACAGCGGCGCCCGCCAGGAGGGGAAGGTCGAGGTGCACTACACGCAGCGCAAGCACGTCCACAAGAGAAAGGGGATGCCGAGCGGCCAGGTGCTGCTGCGCCGGTTCCGATCGCTGCAGGTGGTCCCGCGCCTCCCCGGCACCACGGCCGAAGAGGTCTAGGCCACAATGCTCGAAAACACTTCTAGGAGCCCGGATCCGCCGCCGGCGAGGCGCGGATATAATCCGCGGCTCGCGCCGGGAGCGATACCTCGATGAAGATCGTTGTCTTCGAGCACTTCACGTCCCTCGCTCCGGGGGCGGCGGGGTCAGGGCCGCGCGCCGAAGGGGCCGCCATGCGCGACGCGGTCGCGACCGATCTGCGGCGCCTGCCCGGCGTGTCGGTCGACGTGGTCGAGCGCCGTCGCGACTTCCCGGGCGCGCTCCGGCGCGCCGACGCGGCCCTGGTGATCGCCCCGGAGGAGGACGGCATCCTCGAGGGGCTGGCGCGCCGCGTCGTGCGGGAAGGTCGGCTGCTCTTGGGCCCGGCTCCGGAGGCGGTGCGCCTGATGGCCGACAAGCTCGCCGCGGCCCGCTGTCTCGAGGCCGCGGGTGTGAGGACGCCTCGCACCGAGGCGGTGCGGTTCGGGACGGCACGGCAGCGACTGGGCGCCCGCGCCCTGCCGTTCGTGATCAAGCCGCGCGACGGATGCGGTTGCCGTGGCGTGGTCCTGGTGCGCCGGCGCGTCGAGATCGCCGGCGCGATCCGCGCCGTGCGCCGGGCGACGCGGCGCGCCGACTTCCTGGTGCAGGATCACGTGGCCGGAGACAGCGTGAGCGTGTCGGTCATCGCGTCGGCCGGGCTGCTGACGCTCGGCGTGAATCGCCAGAGGATCCGGTCAGGAAGGCTCCCGGCCTACGAAGGGGGCGACACGTCGTATCCGCACCGTCTCGCGCCGCAGGCGCTTCAGACCGCCCGCGAGGCGATCGCCGCGGTCGCCGCCGCCTGCCCGGGGGTGCGCGGCTACGCCGGCGTCGACCTGGTCCTCGGGGACGGAGGCGCGACGGTCCTCGAGATCAATCCGCGGCTCACGACGTCCTATGTCGGGCTGCGCCACACGTTCGAGGCGAACCTGGCCGGCCTGATCGTCGACGCCGCGCTGGGGCGCCCCCTCCCCGCGCGGCTTGTCGCCTCGGGGCGCTGCCGCTTCCGCCCCGACGGACGCATCCTCGGCACCACGGAGAACGAACAGGCATGGCCGACTTTTGCGGCTGGAACATCGGCGGCGTCCATCTGAAGCTGTCCCGTCTCCGGTGCGCGGGGGACACGGCTTCGATCGCCACACGCATCGAGCCCTTCGAGATCTGGAGGGAGCCGGCCGGCCTGGCGCCGCGGCTGCGCGCCCTGCTCGGAGACGTCGCGATCGAGCCGGGGGCGGCGCACGCCGTCACCATGACCGCCGAGCTGTCGGACGTCTTCCCGACGAGGATCGAAGGGGTGCGATCGATCCTGCGCGCCTGCGCCGAGGCGCTCCCGGCCGGGCCGCGCGTCCTCGATCGCCGCGGCGCCCTGATCGATCTCGGCGAGGCCATGGAGCGGCCGATCGACGTGGCGGCTGCCAACTGGGCGGCCACGGCGCGCCTGGTCGGTCGCGTGGCGCGGAACGCCCTCCTGGTCGACGTGGGGAGCACCACGACCGACATCATTCCGGTGCGCGACGGCGAGCCCTGTCCCGCGGGACGCTCCGACACCGAGCGCCTCCAGTCGGGCGAGCTGGTGTACAGCGGAGTCCTGCGGACACCCCCGGCGAGCCTGTGCGACGTGGTGCCGCTCCGCGGGAGCATGTGCCGCGTGGCGCCCGAGCACTTCACCACGATGGCGGACGTCTACCTGATCCTGGGCTCGATCACGGCCGGGGAGTTCACCACTCCCACCGCGGACGGGCGCGGCCGGACCCGGAGGGAGGCCATGACGCGCCTGGCGCGGCTCGTCTGCGCCGATCTCGACGAGATCGGCCCCGCGGCGGTCGAAGCCATGGCCGGCTTCCTGAAGGACCGCCAGGTCGACAGGCTGGCCCGGGCGATCGTCCAGGTCCTGTCTCGAGCGGAGCGCGCGGGGATCACCACGGCCGTCCCGGCCGGCGCCGGCGCGTTCCTGGCGGACGAAGCGGCGCGGCGCGCCGGTCTCGCGGCCTCGCGGCTCGCCTCGCTCGTCCCGTCCGTGCAGGGAGAGGGCTGGGACCGGTCGGCCCCCGCCGCGGCGCTCGCGGTGCTCATGGCGAGCGACAACGGAGCGCTTCGTTTCACGAACTGAAGCCCGGTCCTGTCGAAGGCGCGGGCGCAGTTGACAGAGGCCGCAGTGCGACGTACCCAAGGCCTGAGGGGGGCGCCAAGGCCATGCGCAAAACCTCGACCTTTCGCTGGGACGTTCTGATCAAGATCGGAGGGAGTCTCGGGCGCGGCGACGCGCTCCCGCCGCTTTTGCAGCGGATCGGCCTCCTGTCGGTCCGCAGGCGCGTGCTGGTCGTGCCGGGCGGCGGGGTGTTCGCCGATCTCGTGCGCCGCCAGATGACCCGGAAGAGCGTGGACGAAGCGACCGCCCACTGCATGGCGCTGTTCGCCATGGATCAATACGGGCTTCTGCTGTCGTCGCAGACCCGCCGCGCCACGGTCGTCGACACCCTGCATGCGGCCGAGCTGGTCGCGGAGGCGGGACGCATCCCGGTCCTCCTGCCGTCCTCGCTCGTGCGCGGCCAGGCGGGCCTGGAGCGCTCCTTCCGCCTGACCTCCGATTCGATCGCGGCCCACCTGGCCGGCCGGTTGAGGGCGACGAACCTGGTCCTTCTGAAGAGCTTTCGCCGGCCGTCGGGTCGCGTGCGGGACCGCGCCGAGGCGGAAGTCCTGGTCCGGCGCGGGCTGGTCGATCCCCTGTTCCCCGGCCTGCTCCCCGCGGCGAGCGCCGTGTGGATTCTCTGCGGACGCGAGCCGTCGCAGCTCGACCGATTCATGCCGGCCGGGGCGCGTCCGCGGCGCGGCGATTCAGCGCGTCCGCGAACTCCCGAAGCCTGATCGGATCCAGAATCCCGTTCCGGCCGCCCGCGCAGATCGCCCCGCGCACGCCGACGACGTCGGGACCGATCTCGTGGATCCGGGAGAGATGAGCGAGGGACAGGGATCCGGCGAGGCCGCACTGGAGTCCCCGCTCCCGGCACTGCGCCACGAACCGCGCCAGATCACCGGCCCCCAGGTGATCGAACAGGCTCCTCCCATCCTTGAGCGCCGTGTCGATGAGGCACCCGGAGGCGGAGCTGCGCGCGGCGATCGCGGGCAGGCGGTCCGGCGGCACCGTCCCGATGGAGGCCGCCTCGGCGTACGCCGCCGCGACCACGCGGATCGCGGGCGCGACCGCCCGCGCCGCCTGGACGACGGCGCTCAGGAACGCGACGGCCCGGTCGTCATCGGCCGCGAAGCTCAGGCCGATCTTCAGATAATCGGCGCCGCAGGCCGCGGCGCCGGCGGCGGCCAGGGCGAAGGTGCCCGGGTGATCGGCCGCGTCCCCGAGCGCGGCGCTGACCGGCACGCCGGAGCGCCCGCGGCGCGCGACGATGGCGCGCAGGACGGTCGGGGCGCATGCGCCGAGCGAGCCGGCGCGCGGGTCCTTCGCGTCGAGGATGCCGGCCCCGGCCTGCAGCGCGACCTCGGCCTCGTCCGGTCCGCCGACGCTGGCGAGCAGGATCGGGGCGGACTGTTTCCCCGGCAAGGTTCACCCCCGTTTTGCGGTATGCTACCGAACGACCCACGGTCCGGCTTACAAGGTGAAACACACGGCAACGACCCGACGCCCCGGCTCCACGCCACACGGCGGGCCGCCAGCGTCGCTCATTGTAAGGAGGAAGCCGCATGAAAGACATCCTGATCGGTGAATCGCTCGTAGGGGACGGCAACGAGATCGCCCACATCGATCTCCTGATCGGACCGAAGAACGGTCCGGTCGGCGTCGCCTTCGCCAACGGCCTGGTGAACCAGAACCAGGGGCACACGGCCCTCCTCGCGGTGCTCGAGCCGAACCTCATCCCGAAGCCGGCCACCATGATGATGAACAAGGTCACGATCAAGGGGGCGGACCAGGCGGTCCTGATGTTCGGCCCGGCCCAGGCGGCGGTGGCCAAGGCGGTCGCCGACTCGGTGGCCGACAACATCATCCCGCAGGCGGAGGCCGAGAACCTCGTGGTCATCGTCGGGGTCTTCATCCACTGGGAGGCCTCGGACAAGAAGAAGATCTACGACTACAACCTCAAGGCCACCAAGGAGGCGATCGCCCGGGCAATGAAGGAGGAGCCGAGCGTCAAGACGGTCCTCGCCGGCAAGGACAAGGCGAAGCACCCGTTCGCCTAGAC
>Ga0134127_10002656_pt1 | contig 12839 bp, 4 predicted proteins | sample KB31753_FD_96459 | JGI IMG/M metagenome (GOLD analysis project Ga0134127, IMG submission 96459) | Terrestrial soil microbial communities with excess Nitrogen fertilizer from Kellogg Biological Station, Michigan, USA - KB3-175-3 | ecosystem: Environmental > Terrestrial > Soil > Unclassified ...
ACGGCCGCTTCGGACATGGCCTTGGAGCGCAGACCTTCGATCAGGTTGCGACGCGTGCCCTGGGTCACAGGGCCATCCGTCCGTATTGGCATGAGGTCACCAGTTCAGATGTGGAAGGTATTGCATGCAACTACATACGCAACAGCTCCGGTGATCGTGACGCCCGCGTGACGCAGCACCCTATTTGCGTCACGACAGAAGAGGTTAAGTCCTTGAAATCATTGGAGCGGGCGAAGGGAATCGAACCCTCGACACTCAGCTTGGGAAGCTGATGTTCTACCACTGAACTACGCCCGCAAGAGCTTGATTTATCTCGCGTAAATTTGTTCGTGTCCACCTCAGTTTTACATGTTTCCCAAAAAGTTTTACATGCTCGGCTGAGTTGGCGCTTTGTTCCGGCGCCAACCCAGCGTTTGTAGTCGGTCTCGGCCGGGTTGTGAAGCGGGCACCACGAAGGTGGAGTTGGCCGCGGCCGGGAGTAGCCGCTCGACTATCGAACAACCTGTGGATTACCAGTTGCCCCATGGCGCGAGGTGCGTTTCTCCCGTTCTGCTGAGGCCGCCGCAAGCTTCTCGAAGACGTGAATGTCGAAGCCTTGGCCATCGGTGATCAGGTCGACTGGCTTAACCCCCACCTGGCGGGCGCAACGCCGCATGAACTCCGGCGCGAAGCGGAATGAATCATGAGGTGAAGCTTCTGACTGGCCTTGAGGCAGATTTCCGGCCGGCCAGGGCAAAGGTGAGATCGCGTTTCAGCGCCGCGAGATGGGCAACCCGCAGGAACGGACCGGAGCCGATCACATGGGCTTGGTAGGCAAACGCCTCGGGGTCGAAGCGGCCGTCGACAGGCAGTTCGGCCTGCATGCGGTAGAAGACATTTGAGCCGGAGCTCGGGTGAGCCTCGTAATAGGCCTTGACCTTGCGCGGGTCGAGATCCACGCCGATGGAAACGGCGAGCCGTGCTCGAAGAGCTTGCGCGCATCCGGTCGTACGACGTGGTGTTGCGGACTGCCGCCCACGGTCAGACCCGGCTTCGCTGCGTCGCCCAATCCGACACCGCCCAGGCCACCCTCATCGACCGTCTCGGCCTCGTCCTACCCAGGCGCATGCGCCTCGCCGAACGCGAGCTACCGGCACTTGACGCCAGCCCCTGACCTCTACCACTCGACCCGAAAATGCAGTACGACCTTTCGGCTGAATGCTTGATTTGCCAGGACCCGCCTCCCGGTTCTGCGCAAGTTGGGTTAGCTGCTTGCGTCCAGCGCCCATGGTGACCTATAGGCTCGCTGCTCGGGCGAGTGATCTTTGGAGACGTGGTGCGAGCAGCTCTGGAGAGCAACAGTGCTTCAGCAAGTGAATGTGTGATGTCAGGCGGCCGTTCGTCCTTGCTGTATGGCGTTCCCCCCGGCGTGGATAAGAGCCCGGGGAGCGATTACGATGAATTGCCATATCCCTCCATGCCATTTGCCTACACGCAGCCATCGCATCTGGCTGCGCTCGCTTGTCTTTTCGACCTGGAGACGGAGCCCGCCGTGCGAGCACGTGTCCTCGAGCTTGGCTGTGCGTCGGGTGGCAACATCATCCCCCTGGCAGCACGATTCCCCGACGCGCATTTCGTAGGCATCGATCTCTCGCAGCGACAAGTCGAAGATGGGCGCGCACGGGTGGACGCGCTCGCCCTCAAGAATATCGAAGTTCGGCAGGCCGACCTGGCTGATGTCAGGCTGTCGGGCGAACAATTCGACTACGTGATATGCCACGGCGTCTTCAGCTGGGTACCAAGAGCCGTCCAAGACCGCATCCTGGAAATTTGCGCGGAGGGAATTGCGCCAAACGGGCTAGTTGCCATCAGCTACAATGTCCTTCCCGGGTGGCACTTGCGGGGTGCTGTACGCGATATCTGCCTTCATCACGTTGGCACGAACGGCACGCCGCAGGAGCGCGTTGCTGGCGCCCGCCAGATTCTCAAGCAGATTGCCGAGGGAGTTGGCGACACCGAGCCGTATGGCCTGCTGGTGCGCCGGGAGGCTGAACGAATTGCACGACTCCCGGCATCCTATGTCCTCGGCGAGTTTCTTTCACCAGATAATCATCCAATGCATTTTCGTGAATTTGTTGCTCTCGCCGAAGAGCATGGCTTCACCTACCTTTGTGAAGGGACCCTGGCATCGTCGATATCGGAAAGCCTCTTCCCGGAAGCGGAAGCGCGCTTGCGAGCGATGTCCGGGCCAAACCTGCTCGATGTCGAGCAATACAAGGACTATTTTACTGGGCGTCCGTTTCGACGCTCGGTGTTGACCAAGTCGCGAGCGCCCAACGGTGCTGCTACGGTTCCGAACTCCGATCGCCTGCGTTCGCTTCACCTAGCAAGCTCACTCCAGCTCGATCTGTCTGAAAGCGACGAGCACTTGTCAGTTTATAGCGACGATCAGGGTCGCCGGATCAGAGTCAAAGATCCGCACCTTCGCCGAGCTCTCGACCGGCTTGCGGACGCGTATCCATCGACTTGTACTCTGGCGCAGTTGATCGAGGCCGATGCTCGCGCCGAGGTCGGAGACGAAGCACGCGTTTGTCGTGCCCTCTTCACACTTGTTGCTGCGGGTCAGGCGACGATTTCAACGCTGCCAATGCGAACCGGTCGCGCCATGGTCGAACGGCCGAGGGTGTGGTCGGTGGCACGGGCTGAGGCGAAAGCGGGCCAGCCATGGTTGACGAACCTTCGCCACGATGCCGTAGCCCTGAATTCCGCGGCGCGCCGATTTTCCGTTTACCTCGATGGCAGCAGGGATCGTCGAGATCTGGGGGCTCAACTCCTCGCCGCTATCCGCGGCGGCGAAATAGAAACGGGAGATCAGCATCCTGTGTTCGAAGGAGAGCCGGAGATAATGGCGGAACGAATGCTCGATCGCATGCTCCGCGAATTTCACCGCAATGCACTGTTTGACCCCGAATAATTTGGGCTCATCAAGACGTGCGCGCGTATCTGATTGCCCGGCAGTCGCCAGCGCACACTCTTGTGGTCGACGCGCTCGATCTGGTCGGAAGGTATTACGCTAGTGCCCGGATGTCTTGGCCATTGAACCCTCCCGCGGGTAGGCGGTCTGCGTGGGCCAGTGTTTCGTTGCTGACACACGATTCAGAAATCGGCGCGAACCTGCGAGCCTGCGGGGATGCGGAAGATCGAGCGGATTTCGGTCAGTCCGGCTGATGGTGAACGGATGGAGCGGCTGGTCCGGGACCGGAACACGCCGCAGAAGGTGGTTTGGCGGGCGCGGATCGTGCTTCTGGCCAGCGACGGCATGACGGCCACTGCGATCGCGGCAGCGGCCGGCAAGAGCCTGCTGACGGTTCGCCGCTGGCGCCGCCGCTATGCGGCCGCAGGCGTGGACGGCTTTCTGAAACCCGTCGCCGAGATCACCTGCAACCGCATCCGCCGCGGCGAGGATGCCGTTGTAACCGCGCGCCGGGGAGTCTGTTGGTCGCCGGTCGCAAGGCGTCCAGACGAAGAACGGTACCGTACGCAAATCTCCGCGACAGCCCGCCAGCGTGGAGCAGCACGAGCACGTGGAAAGGACGGCGGCCCCATTGCGGTCGAGCGTCGATCCCAGACGAAGATCGCCCCGCCGGTGCCGCCGCCGCCGAGGTGCGAGCAGACAGCGTAGCCGGCGACGGAACAGCGAAGCCGTGAGAAGGCAGCCTCAGCTCCCCTCAGGTGAGCCTGCCAGGTGCCGGTGACCGCGTGGTCCCATTTCCAGCTGACTTGGACTTTGCATGGACCTCGGCCCCAGGGCTTTCCTCTCTTGTGCGCGCAGTGAAGCTCCGTGACGGTCGGGAGCAGCCTCATTGGGGCGGGCAGGATCGGTTCCTCTCCGGTCTCATTGAGTGGCAGCGAACATCGATTGCGACGACCAAGGTCCCAGCGCCACAGATCCGGTGAGCGCACCTTAGGAGGATAAAAATGGTCACGTTCAACCGCACAGACCTAGAGTTCATCCTGACGCAGATACTGCAGGCCGAGGCGGGTCAACCGCCGGTCAATCCGCATCTGGCGTTTGGTCTGCGGGAGGTTGCGGGGACGGACAACAACGCGGTGCCTGGGCAGGAGACGTTCGGGTCTGCGGACCAGGCGTTCCCGACGGCGACGACGCAGTACTTCCGCACGGTGACGGTGAACGTCGACGGCACCATCTTCGACCCGAACCCGGGCGTTGCCGGCGACACCATGACGACGACGTACGCGAGCACGGACCCGTCGGGCATCGTGGTGGATTCGGCGCCGCGCACCATCTCGAACCTGATCTCGGACATCAGCGTCAACAATCCGGCGGCGCTGCAGGCGGCGCAGACTTTCAGCGGGCAATTGGGCGACGGCTACACGGTGCTGTCGAGCAACCCTGGCGGGCTGCTGCTCGATCCGGGCCCGGACGGGGTGTTCGGCACGGCCGACGACCCGGCGGTGCCCGATCCGGTCAACCTGTTCATCGGCAACATCACGCCCGACAGCGGGCTGTCGGCGCCGTTCAACTCGTGGATGACGTTCTTCGGCCAGTTCTTCGACCACGGCCTCGATCTCATCACCAAGGGCGGCAGCGGCACGGTGTTCATCCCGCTGGCGCCGGATGACCCGCTGATCCTGGTGGGTCCTGACGGCATCGCCGGCACCGGCGACGAGGTCGATCCGAGCCAGGCCTTCATGGTGCTGACGCGGGCGACCAACGAGCAGGTTCTGCCCGGCGCCGACGGGGTGCTGGGCACGTCGGACGACATCCACCGCAACATCAACACGACGACGCCGTTCGTCGACCAGAACCAGACCTACACCTCGCATCCCTCGCACCAGGTGTTCCTGCGCGAGTACATGCTGGGGTCCGACGGGCAGCTGCATTCGAGCGGCAAGCTCTTGCAGCACGCGCAAGGTCCCGACGGCGTGCCGGGCACGGCCGACGACAACACCGGCATGGCGACCTGGGCCGACGTGAAGGCCAATGCGCTCAAGCTCGGCATCATCCTGAGCGACTACAACGTCGGCGACGTGCCGCTGCTGGCCACCGACGCCTACGGCAACTTCATCCCCGGCGCCAACGGCTTCGCGCAGGTGGTGGTGCGGCATGCCGACGGCACCACCAGCCTGGTGGAAGGGACGGCTGCGGGTCTCGACCTCACCCACCCCGATCCGGCCGATCCGGCGGCCAGCGTGGTGTTCACAGGCCATGCGTTCATCAACGACACGGCGTTCTTCGCCGTGCCATTCGACCAGCAGACCGGGGCCCTGCTGACAGCCGACGCCGATAGCGTAGCCGGCAACGTGCCCGAGCCCGGCACCTACGACAACGAGCTGCTCGACGCGCACTACATCGCCGGCGACGGGCGGGCGAACGAGAACATCGCGCTGACCGCGGTGCACACCATCTTCCACGACGAGCACAACCGGCTGGTCGAGCAGACCAAGGAGCTGGTGCGGGGCGAGCTGGCCAAGGGCGACGTGTCGTTCGCGCTCAACTGGGTGCTGCCCGGGGCGGACCTGTCGGACGGCATCCAGGACAGCGAATGGAACGGCGACCGTCTGTTCCAGACCGCCAAGCTCGGCACCGAGACCCAGTACCAGCACCTGGTGTTCGAGGAGTTCGCGCGCAAGATCGCGCCGACCGTGCACCTGTTCGGCAACACCGACATCCACCTCGACCCGGCGATCGTGTCGGAGTTCGCCAATGCGGTGTACCGCTTCGGCCACTCGATGCTGGACGAGAACGTGCCGATGTTCCAGCTCAACGCGGACGGCACGCCGGTCATCGGTCCCGACGGCCAGCCTATCGCCACCGATGTGGGCTTGATCCAGGCGTTCACCAACCCGCTTCTGTTTGCGAGCGCCGGCGCCGGGGCTGCGGCGGAGATCGTGCAGGGCACCACGCACCAGATCGGGTCTGAGATCGACGAGTTCGTCACCGGGGCCTTGCGCAACAACCTGCTGGGCCTGCCGCTCGACCTGGCGGCGCTCAACATCGCGCGCGGCCGTGATACGGGGGTTGCGCCGCTCAATCTGGTGCGCAACGAGATCTTCAGCCAGACGCAGGATACCAACCTCAAGCCGTACGCGAGCTGGGACGAGTTCCGCCAGTTCCTCAAGCACGACGCCTCGATCGTCAACTTCCTGGCGGCCTACGGCACGCATGCCTCGATCACCTCGGCCGCCACCCTGGCCGACAAGCGCGCGGCAGCGGTCGACCTGGTGCTGGCCGGCCAGCAGTTCGATCCCACCGATCCGACCCAGCCCAACCCCGGCTTCAGCCAGGACGCCTTCGACTTCATGCACAGCCTGGGGGCGTACGCCAACGACGTGAACAACCCGCTGGCGGTGCACGCGGAGTGGAGCACGGGCTCGATCACGGGGCTGGACAACGTCGATCTGTGGATCGGCGGCCTGGCCGAGAAGCAGAACCTGTTCGGCGGGCTGCTGGGCTCGACCTTCGACTTCATCTTCGAGACGCAGATGGAGAGCCTGCAGGACGGCGACCGCCTGTACTACCTGCCGCGCCTGGAAGGCACGCACTTCCTGACCGAGATCGAGGCCAACACGTTTGCCTCGCTGATCATGGAGAACACCGGCGCCAAGCATCTGCCGGCGGTGATCTTCATGACGCCGGAGTACACGGTCGAGGCGTCGGACTACTTCCAGAAGGACGCCGCGGGCAACTTCCTGCTCGACGCCGACGGGCACCGCATCGCCACCGATCCCTCGACCTGGCTGCACAACCCGGTGACCGGGGCGCAGCTGGTGGAGGTGCTCGACGACGGCACCGTGCACTTCATCGGCGACGACAACTTCCTCGGCAACACCATCGTGCTGGGCGGCACCGAGGGCGACGACCGGCTGCTGGCGGGGCAGGCCGACGACGACACGGTCTGGGGCGACGGCGGCAACGACTTCATCGACGGCAACAACGGCAACGACCAGCTGTTCGGCGGCACCGGCGACGATATCATCACCGACACGGCCGGCGACGACATCATCCACGGCGACCAGGGCAACGACACCATCAGCGCCGGCATCGGCGACGACGTGGTGTTCGGCGGCGACGGCAACGACTTCATCGATGCCGGCCAGGGCATCGACGAGGTGCTGGGCGGGCTCGGCAACGACATCATCCTGGGCGGGGAGGACGACGACGAGTTGCAGGGCGACGAGGGCGACGACTGGATCGAGGGCGGCGGCGGCGGCGACCTGATGGTCGGCGACATCGGCGCGCCCACCGGCCAGATCCCGCTCTACCAGGGCAACGACGTGCTCGACGGCGGCGCCTTCGGCGACCGCATGCAGGGCTTCTCGGGCGACGACATCATGCTGGGCCAGGGCGGCTTCGACAAGTTCGAGGGCCGGCTCGGCTTCGACTGGGCCTCGTGGGAGCACGAGGACCACGGCGTCAGCATCGACATGGAGCGGCGCGAGTTCGTCGACCAGCCGCAGGCGCTGGGCGGCGATGCCATCCGCGACTTCTTCATCGAGACCGAGGCGGCCAGCGGCTCGGCGTTCTCAGACTTCATCCTGGGCACCAACGACGCCAAGATCGATCCGTTCAACGAGCTCAGCAACGTCAACCTGATCTTCGGGCTTGCCGACTACTTCCCGGCCGGCCCGGTGGCCTTCTCGGGCGGCAATATCCTGTTCGGCGCGGGCGGCAGCGACTTCCTGGCGGGCCGCGGCGGCAACGACATCATCGACGGCGACGCCCGCCTGCACGTCGAGCTCACCAGCCGCGAAGCCGGCGCCCAGATCATCCGCGAGGTCCTCTACGACCAGGCCGAAAAGCCAACCTTCGATCCCCTCACCGGCGCCGTCCTCACCGCCGGCGACATTGACACCGCCGTGTTCCTGGATGTCTCCACAAATTATCAGATCGCGTTTGCCACTGACGCAGACGGCAACTTCATCCTCGGGAGTGACGGCAACATCGCGCTCGTCGTCACCCATCTGCCGCCTGCCGCGGGCGGAGGAGGAGGAGGTGGTGGTGGTGCCGTCGCCGGCCTGGTCGATGACGGCGTCGATACCCTCTACAACATCGAGCGCCTGCAGTTCTCCGACGTGACATTCGACACCGGTTCATTTACCGGCGCCTTTGTCACCGATCAGGTCGCTCAGGGCGTGGTGACCATCGACGACAACGGCGCGCCGCTGGCGGCAGCCACCTCACCGCTGGTCGGCGACCTGCTGTCGGTCGCTACTGTTACCGACCCCAACGATCCCAACTTCGGCCGCAGCACCATCAACGACTTCGAAGGCGTCCTCGTGAATGGCGTGCTCGACGCGGCTACCGCAGGCTTCGAGCGGCTCAACATTCCGCTCGAGGAACTCAGCTTCCAGTGGCAGTACGCGGAACCGGCCAACGGCGACTGGGTCAATATCGTCGGTGCGACCAACTCCACCTTCACACCCAGCGACTTCCTGGCCACCGGCCTCAACGTGGGCGTGCCGCTCAGGGTGCAGGCCTCCTTCATCGACGGCCTCGGCGTCAAGGAGACCGTCACATCCGCGCCGACCGCAGTCCTGCTCACCAACCCGGCCGTCAACCACGCGCCGACCGTGGCTCCCCAGACCTCGCCGCCCGGCCTGTCCGATACGTCGGCAAGGCAGGATGCCCCGCTCGGCACGGATGCACGGCCCGGCATCTTCCTGCCGCTGATCACCAACTTCACCGACGACCTTACCGCCGCCAACCAGCTTACCTACGCGGCTACGCTCGCGGATGGGAGCGCCCTTGATACAATAGGCCTCCACTTCGACGTTCTGACCGACGCCGCCGGACTCGTCACAGCCGGCCGTATCACGGGCACACCACCTGCCACCTTCACTGGCGCCATCAACGTGATCGTCAGCGCCACCGATGCGGGAGGGCTGACCGTCACCGACGACTTCATCATCAACGTCCTGCCGCGCCCGCTGGCACCGGTCATCACCTCGGACGGTGGCGACGCGACCGCTGCCGTGTCGGTCGCCGAGAACGAAACTGCGGTCACCACGGTCACCGCGACCGATCCCAACGTTAGCGATGTGCTCACGTTCTCTATCACTGGCGGGGCGGACGCCGCCCTGTTCACGATCGACGCCACGACCGGTGCCCTATCGTTCGTGGCGGCGCCGAACTTCGAGGCGCCCGCGGATGCCGACGGCAATAACGTCTACGACGTGATCGTCCGGGTCTCGGACGGCAGCCTCATCGATACGCAGGCCATCGCGGTCACTGTTACCGATGTCAACGAAGCACCTGTGATCACCTCCAACGGCGGCGACGCCGCAGCTGCAGTGTCGATCGCGGAAAATGCCACCGCTGTGACCACGGTGACGGCGACAGATCCGGACGCAGCATCGACGCTCACCTTCAGCATCAGCGGCGGTGCGGACGCGGCGATGTTCGCGATCGATGCCGCTACGGGTGCACTCGCGTTCGTGTCGGCGCCGGACTTTGAGGCGCCGACCGATGCCGATGGCGACAACATCTATGACGTTGTCGTCCAGGTCGCGGACGGCAGTCTCATCGATACGCAGGCGATCGCTGTCAGCGTTACGAATGTGGCGGGTGTGACGCTGACCGGCGCCAACGCCGCAGACACGCTGACCGGCACCGGCGAGGAAGATACCCTGATCGGTCTGGCCGGCAATGACATTCTCAATGGTCTCGGCGGCAACGACTTCCTGGACGGCGGTGCCGGGGCCGATTTGATCAGTGCTGGAGCCGGCAACGACACCATCTTTGGCGACGCCGGCAACGATCTGCTGAGCGGCGAGGGTGGCAGCGACCTGTTCCTCTATGCGATCGGAGACGGAGCGGACTCCGTGGATGGCGGCGCCGATGTCGACACCCTGAGCATCATCGGCACGGCCGGCAACGATACGCTCAATGTCACCTCCGATGGAGCGGTGCTCACAAGCTTCGAGGGTGGATCGATTACCAGTGTCGAATTGGTCACGGCCGACCTCTCGGCTGGCACGGATACGCTGAGCTACGGCACAACGACAGCAGCCGTGGCAGTGAATCTGGCGACCGGCACCGCCTCCGGCTTCAGCTCCATCGCCGGCATCGAGAATGCAACAGGCGGATCGGGCAACGACGCGCTCACAGGCGACGCGGGCGGCAACGCCCTGAGCGGTGGGGCCGGCGACGACACCCTGAGCGGCGGGCTCGGCAACGACGTGCTGAACGGCGGGGCTGGCATCGACACGGCCTCCTACGCCGAGGAGAGCGACGCCATCTTCGTCGACCTGGCGGCGGGCACGGCGCGGCGTGGGTCTGCGGCGGCGCCAATCGAGGACACGCTGGCGGCGATCGAGAACGTCACCGGCGGGTCGGGCGGCGACACGCTGAGCGGCAACGGCGGCGCCAACACCCTGGACGGCGGGGCCGGCAACGACACGCTGCTGGGCGCGGGCGGTGCCGACACCCTGCTCGGCGGCCTGGGCGATGACACGCTGGTGGGCGACGCCGGCAACGACATCGTCAATGGCGGTCTCGGCAACGACACCATCAGCTACGCCTTCGGCAACGGCGCGGATACGGTCGATGGCGGGGCCGGCACCGACAGCTTGAACATCACCGGCACGGCCGGCGCCGACACCCTCGATGTGCTCTTCGACGGTGCGGGGCTGACGGCCTTCGAAGGCGGCACGGTGACGGGGGTGGAAGCGATCACCGCCGATCTGCTGGGCGGCGCCGATCGGCTGTCCTACGCCGGGAGCACCGCCGGCGTCAGCGTGAACCTGGCGGCCGGCACGGCCTCCGGCTTCGCCTCGATCGCGGGCATCGAGAACGTCACCGGCGGATCGGGGGCGGACACGCTGAGCGGGGCGGGCGACGCGCTCGCCAACAACCTGGCTGGCGGCGCCGGCGACGACACCTACTTCGCCGACAGCAACGACACCATCACCGAGGCCGCGGGTGCCGGTACCGACTCGGTGTTCACGACCAGCGCCGCCTTCACGCTGGCGGCCAACGTCGAGAACCTGACCTTCACCGGCGCCGGCAACTTCACCGGCACCGGCAACGCGGTCAACAACGTGATCACGGGCGGGACGGGCAACAACGTGCTGAGCGGCGGCGGCGGGGCTGACACGCTGATCGGCAACGCCGGGGTCGACTCGCTCAACGGCGACGACGGCCTTGACGTGCTGGTCGGCGGCGGCGGCAACGACGTGATGAACGGCGGCGCCGGCAACGATACGTTCGTGTTCGCCGCCGGTTTCGGCAACGACGTGATCACTGGCTTCGATGCGAATCCGACGGGCGGCCAGGACCTCCTGGATATCGGCGCACTTGGCATCACGGCCGCCAGTTTTGCGACCGATGTCATCATCGCTGATCTCGGGAACGACACACTGGTCACCATCGGAACCGACTCGATCCTGTTGCTGGGCGTCAACGGCGTGGGCGCGAACGCGATCACCCAGCTGGACTTCATCTTGCACTGATCATTGCAGGAGGACGCTCGGCGGGCGAGCCACCCTTGCCGCTTGAGCGTCCGCCTGACCTGCAATAAAGGAGGACCAGTTGAGTACGTTGGCTTTTGAGGCGGGCACGAGCGCGGCAGGCAAACCGCGGCCTCCGAATAGTCGTGCAGCAAAGATGCTCGCGACTCGCCTTGAGGTCGCTCAGAAGGGCCGCATGGCCCAGAGCTTCGCCCAGGTCGTGGCCGTGCTCATGCGCGATCCCCAATTTAGAAACCTCAGGGTCGTCGATTTGGAGTGGCTGGTGCTGCCACCCATCATGGCCGGTCAATTCAGGGTCGGCCACGCGAGCCGGCAGCCCGAGGCGGGCAAAGCGCAGCGAGGAGGCGTCGCCATCCCGGTCGCCGTGGCGCTGTGGGCGCGCGTTTCGCCGCAGATCGACAAGGCTCTGTCGGAGAATCTCGACAAGCAGGTCCGCCTACGCCCCAACGAGTGGACCTCGGGCGACATCGTTTGGCTGATTGCGAGCGCCGGCCATCCTCGCGCCGTTCGGCCATTTCTCAAGCAGCTGACCGAGACGGAGTTCAAGGGCCAACGCGTGAAAGTGCGCCTGCGCGCGCCCGACGGCAAAGTGACAATCGAGGATGTGGCCCAATTCACCCAGCAGCAATGAAGTTGTTTGGGTCAGGAAGGGATTGAAAGGGGATTGACATGTATCTTTCAAGCAAGGCGTCTCGTGTCAGACAGAACGAGGCGCAGAGGGCGCGAGCAAACCGCGCCGAGATCGTGAAGGCGCGCTCGCTGGGCCAGATCTCGCGCCGGGATCTCGTCAAGTGGGGCATCGTCACGGCCGGCGGTCTGCTGGTGTGCAAGAACGGCCTGAGCCCGTTCGCGCGCAGCGCGTTTGCCGCCATCCCCACGGGCACGCCGCTCAGCCCGCTGTTCGGGGCACAGAAGTTCACGTCGCCCCTGCCGCGGTTGCAATTGCAGACGCCAGTGCCGATGACTGCGCTTGCAAGAGGCGCCGAGGTCGACGCCGCGTTCGGCGGCCAGTTCGCCAACGAGCTTGCCGCGCGCAGGCTGTCCTATCACAACGACTTCAGTGAATTTGTGGGCGATCCAGCGGACAACCCCTTCCGCAACCCGATCACCAACCGGGGTCCGCTGGAGGGCCGCCCGCCCACCGAGTTCTTCGCGCACCAGAGGTGGAACGAGTTCTTCCCGAAGCTGGGTTACGTGATGTCGTGGGGGCCGTGCGTGCCCGGCACCAAGTTCCACCCGAGCTTCCCGGACCAGGCCCCGAACTCGGTGTGGACCTACGGCACCGGGGCGTTCGCGCAAGGCAGCCTGGCGCCGCCGCTGTTCAAGGGCCGCTATGGCGAGCCGATCCTCACCCGCGTCTACAACAA
>Ga0134127_10002658_pt1 | contig 12834 bp, 7 predicted proteins | sample KB31753_FD_96459 | JGI IMG/M metagenome (GOLD analysis project Ga0134127, IMG submission 96459) | Terrestrial soil microbial communities with excess Nitrogen fertilizer from Kellogg Biological Station, Michigan, USA - KB3-175-3 | ecosystem: Environmental > Terrestrial > Soil > Unclassified ...
GCATCCGAACTTTGCAGCCGGTAATGTCGCTTACACAAGATTTCTCCTCGTTCCTCGTCGAAATGACAAGTTTATTCTAGATTGACTATCAATGTGTTACAATCACGTCATTATAAGCGCAGCGAAGAATCTTCTGCACTTTGCATCCCAACTTTGCGGGCGGCAATGTCGCTCCAAGGTCCTTCGCTGCGCTCAGAATGGCAAAAAAATGCTACGCTCAAGTTCATTGAAGCAGTTCCGCCCGGCAGGCAAAAACGTTGTGCCTGGAATGAAAAAATATGTTTTTTCCCTCAGACCTTGCACAAATGCAACATATCCCCGACAACTTTACCCGCCCGCGTCAAATTCACATTTGTATTTGCCAGGGCATCGGTTAGCTCCGCCGGCCCGTTTCCTATCGCCATTAAAACATCAAAATACTGCTGCATTTCCGCATCGGGTTGTAAAGGCACTTTCCCCGCTAAACCAATAACCGGAATATTTTTGCGCTTTGCCGCGCTGGCCACGCCAAACGGGCCCTTGCCCTGCAGCGTTTGGCTATCGATGCTGCCCTCGCCTGTAATGAGCAGATCGGCTTTTTGCAGCTCCTTTTCAAAACCAGTCACCTCCAAAAAATATTCGATCCCATTAACCAGCTTTGCATCTAAAAAACCGCATAGGCCTGCCGCTGCTCCTCCTGCTGTGCCCCCGTATTTCAGTTCAGAGAGCTTCTTGTCAAATTGTTTTTGGGCGACATCATCCAGCCGGCTCAGAAAACCGTCCAGTTGCATAACATCGGCGGGCGTGGCCCCTTTTTGCGGACCAAAAACCGCGGCGGATCCTTGCGGCCCAAGCAATTTATTATTGACATCACATAGTACAATTACTTCGCAGTGCGCCATCCTTTTGTCCAGTTGCGAAATATCTATTTTGGCCAGATCTTTCAATCCCTGCGGAGTTGCTTGCAGTAACTTGTCATTCGGATCAAAAAAAAGGACGCCCAAAGCGCTTAAAATACCGCAGCCGCCATCCACCGTTGCCGAACCGCCCATGGCAATGAGTATTTTGTTTACGCCTTCGTCCAGTGCGTATTTGATCAGCTCCCCGGTACCGGCAGATGAAGCCATCATCGGGTTAAGCGCTTCTTTTTTTAAAAGCCTTAAACCCGATGCGTCGGCCATTTCAATAACGGCAGTCTTACTGTTGTCGATCAGACCGAATTGCGATGTGATCAGCTTTCCCAATGGATCACGTACTTGTTTTTGAACGATCCGGCCCTCGCATTTTTCAATGATCAGCGGACCGGTGCCGTCGCCGCCGTCGGCAATGGGAAAACAAGTAGTGGTACAGTTTAATTTACTCTGATGCAAACCCATTTCGATCGCGGCAGCCGCGTCTTTCGCACTGAGGCTATTTTTAAAGGCATTGGGGGCAATGAGGATGTGCATTTCAGATAATTTTTGACAGGATAAAAACCATCATGATGGACGTGACCCCCATTAACAGCGTCGCGATGGAATATACCCTAACCATCGTTTTCATGTCCAGCCCCGAGAATTTGGCGATCACCCAAAAATAGGCATCGTTGGCATGCGAGAGGATCATAGAACCTGCCCCCATCGCCAGCACACAAAGCAGCCTGCCGGTTTGTGAATCGAGGCCCAGACTTGCCAATAAGGGCCGAACGATTGCGGCGGCAGTTATGATAGCCACAGTTGATGAGCCCTGTGCAGTTTTTAAAACGGCTGTTAAAAGGAACGGAAAAAATATGCCGAGCGCGCCGAGGTCAAGTACCTGGCTGAAATGAACGCCTATTTTGGTTGCCGCCAGGATAGCGCCAAAAGCGCCGCCCGCGCCGATAATAATAAGTATCCCGCCGGCTTTTTCAACCGAGTCGCGCAGCAAACGGCTTATTTCTGCTTTTTGCCATTTAGGCTTGCAAAAAAAGGTTAACAGCACACCGATCATTAAGGCAGGCACAGGGTCGCCGATGGACAGCAAGGCGGTGAACCATTTTGCCGATAATTTAGGGTCGATGGTGTAAAATGATTTTAGCGCGATCAGCACGATGGGCACGATCACCGGCACAAAAGCGTTGAACACCGCCGGCCTTGCGGACTCGTTTTCGCCGATGTTATCTTCCATCCCGATTGCCGGAAACTTCTTCCCTGCATACTTCGCCCAGATATTCCCTACGATCATAGCAGGAATTGCAACCAGTGCCCCGTAAGCAATCATTTTCCCCATGTCCGCTCCAATGGTGACCGCCGCCGTAGTGGCTCCCGGGTGCGGTGGCGCTAAACAATGAATGGCCAGTAACCCCGTTGCCAGGGATACAGACATGATGGTAACAGGTACCCCTGACCGCCTGGCAAGGTTTTTATTTAACCCGCTGAGGACAATAAAACCTGAATCGCAAAAAATGGGCAATCCAACGATAAAGCCGGTTATGCTCATGGCCCAGGCGGCATGTTTCTCGCCGGTCCTGCGTAAAATAAAACCGGCCATAACCGCCGTTGCACCGGTATATTCCAGCAGTACACCCAGCGTTGTACCCAGTACAATGATAAAGCCCAGCGAGCTCATGATCTTACCGAAACCATCTTTCATAGTGGCGACCACCCCGCTTAAAGGCATCCCTACACCCAGGCCAACCAGCATGGCGGATAATATTAGCGCAAAAAAAGCGTGAACTTTATACCGCGTGGTAAGCAACACAATAACCGCTATGCCGGCACTAAGGCATAAAAGCAGGTATGGAAAGGATTGCGTCATCGGGCGGCTGAGAATTGGTTGTTCAACATCAAAAATAGGAGAATATTAGAGAATGACAACAAATGCGTAATAACCGGCGAATAGTTTAAGTGAAATTTTTTAATTAATTATTAATCAATTATTTTATCATTTTGATTAATATTATATGGGCACATTGTAGCGTTTTAATGGTTTATGGCGTATAGCTAAATGCAAATTATTTTAAATATATACTCATGAAAAATTTAAAAACCCCCTTTAAGAGATCCGTGCGGCTGCTTTTTGTGCCAGGTGCAATTGTGCTGCTTTTATCGTCCTGCCTTAAGGACAACAACACTTATTATAATCCGCCCGTAGCTTATCTGTCCTTCGTCCAGGCATCCACAGACGAGCCTCCACTCAAGTTTTTCCTGGATGCCAACCTGGTAAATTATTGGTCGCCCATACAGTATGGCGATCATTTTGGCTACATCACCGCCTATACCGGCTTACGTACGGCAAACTTTGATAATGCGTTTACGCTGGCTCAACAACTATCGGACACGATACGCCTCACCCAAAATGCATATTATACGCTGTTCCTGGCCAATACAGCAGCCCACCCGCAAACACTGCTGCTCACGGATACGGTGAACCAGCCGGCACAGGGAAGCGCGTCGGTACGGTTTGTAAATTTGTGCCCTGATGGCGGTGCGGTTGATTTGAAGATAAAAGGCACTAACACAACCACCATTGCCAACAAATCATTTACCGGTCATTCGGGTTTTGTATCGGTTCCACAAAGCGGGCCTTATGACTTGCAGGTAACGGCCACCGGCACCTCAACTGTTTTAGCCAGCCTGGCCGGCATTTCGCTAAACAGCGGCAGCGTATACACAATTTGGTTTTACGGGTTGAAAAACACTGCTACGGCCGCGGATAAGCCGGCTATCGGGTTTATGACCAACGCATCGTTGTAGCCGTTAAAAATCGAAAGCTGACCAGTCTTTAATAACAAAAGCCTCCGTTGGACTACGGAGGCTTTTGTTATAATATAACGATTGAACTATTTTATTTGGCGGACGCAGGCTGAACATCTTCCTGGTTAAAGAAGACAAACTCGTTGTTAAACATGTCCAGCATAATTTTGCTGTCCTTATCAACTTTACCGGCCAATATTTGCTTACTGAGCTCGTTTAGTATCTTTTTTTGCACCACCCGCTTCAACGGGCGGGCCCCAAACTGCGGATCGTAGCCCAATTGCGCCAGCCAGTCGAGCGCTTCTTCGGAGGCTTCTATGGATATACCCATATCAGACAGCGTATGTTGCAGTTGGTGAAACTGCATTTTTACGATCTCGGCAATCTCGCTGCGGCCCAGCGGGGTAAACATGATGATCTCGTCTATCCGGTTCAGAAATTCCGGCCGGATGGTTTGACGCAGCAGCTCGAACAGCTGGTTACGGGTTTTGTTGATCACTTCGTCCTTTTCAAACTCATTGTAATCCTTAAAGTTCTCCTGGATGATCTGGGAGCCGATGTTGCTGGTCATGATGATGATGGTGTTCTTAAAATTCACCACGCGGCCCTTGTTATCGGTTAAGCGGCCATCATCCAAAACCTGCAGCAGGATGTTAAATACATCCGGGTGCGCCTTCTCTATCTCATCCAGCAGCACAACGCTGTAAGGCTTGCGGCGAACGGCCTCGGTCAACTGGCCGCCTTCATCATAACCCACATAACCAGGGGGCGCGCCGATCAGCCTGGAAACGGAATGCCGCTCCTGGTATTCAGACATATCGATCCTCACCAATGCGCCTTCATCGTTAAACAGGTATTCGGCCAATGCTTTAGCCAATTCAGTTTTACCAACGCCTGTGGTGCCAAGGAATATGAACGAGCCGATAGGCTTCTTTATGTCCTGCAACCCGGCCCGGCTGCGGCGAATAGCATCGCTTATCGCTTCTATCGCTTCTTCCTGTCCGGCTACGCGTTTGTGCAGCTCATCTTCCAGGTGAAGCAGCTTTTCGCGCTCGCTTTGAATCATTTTTGAAACCGGGATACCGGTCCAGCGCGAAACAACCCCGGCAATATCTTCTGCAGTTACTTCTTCCTTCAGCATGCGGCTGTCCTGCTGGTTTTCCATCAGGGCGGCCTTCAGGTCCTCTACTTCCTTCTGCGCCTTAACAATTGTGCCGTAGCGTAATTCAGCCACTTTGCCGTAATCGCCGGCACGTTCTGCCTGCTCGGCCTCCAGCTTATAGTTTTCAATCTGCTCAACTTTCAGGTTGATACCATCCACAATATCTTTTTCTGCCTGCCATTTAGCGCGCAGGGAATCACGGTCGGCAGAGAGATTGGCGATCTCGTGACTCAGCTCCTCTACCTTTTTAGTGTCCTTTTCGCGCTTAATGGCCTCGCGCTCAATTTCCAGCTGCATAATGCGCCGGTCGAGCTCATCAACTGCTTCCGGCACGGAGTCCATCTCCAAACGCAGTTTGGAAGCAGCCTCGTCCATCAGGTCGATCGCTTTATCGGGCAAAAATCTGTCAGATATATACCGCTGTGACATTTCAACTGCGGCAATAATGGCTTCGTCCTTAATACGTACTTTGTGGTGGGTTTCATAACGTTCCTTTAAACCCCGCAGGATGGAAATGGCGTCGGCCACATCCGGCTCGTCAACCAAAACCATCTGGAAGCGCCGTTCCAGTGCCTTATCTTTTTCGACATATTTTTGGTATTCGTTCAGCGTAGTTGCGCCAATCGCCCTTAATTCGCCGCGGGCCAGGGCCGGTTTTAATATATTGGCCGCGTCCATAGCGCCTTCGCCGCCGCCGGCGCCAACAAGGGTATGTATCTCATCAATAAACAACACGATATCGCCATCGCTCTGCGTAACTTCCTTGATAACGGCTTTTAAGCGTTCTTCAAACTCGCCTTTATACTTGGCGCCGGCAATAAGGGCGCCCATATCCAGCGAATAAACTGTTTTCGATTTCAGGCTTTCGGGCACGTCGCCTTTAATAATCCGGAAGGCAATACCTTCGGCAATGGCGGTTTTACCCACACCGGGTTCGCCAACCAGTATCGGGTTGTTTTTGGTACGACGGGATAATATCTGTATCACGCGCCTGATCTCTTCGTCACGGCCGATCACCGGGTCAAGCTTACCCGATTCGGCGTATTCGTTCAGGTTGCGGGCATATTTGTTCAGGGCATTGTAAGTAGCTTCGGCGTTCTGCCCGGTGACCTTGTTGTCTCCGCGCAGCGCGATGATGGCCTTTTTAAGGTCTTTTTCGTTTACGCCATAATCCTTTAAGGCCGAGCTGGTTTTATCGTTCACGGATAAAATACCCAGTAAAATATGCTCTACAGATACAAATTCGTCCTTAAATTCTTTTAAATACGAGGTTGCCTTTTGCAGGGCCGAGTTAGCGCCCGATGAAAGGTAAATATTGCTGCCGCTTACTTTTGGGAATGAAGCGATCTGCTCATCCAGCTGTTCGTTTAACCTGTTTACATTAACGTTCAGCTTTTTTAACAGGTAGCTAACCACATTTTCATCCTCAAGCAACAAGCCTTTGAGCAGGTGCGCGGTTTCAACAGCCTGCTGCTGGTTGCCGCCGGCTATTTCGGAAGCTTTTTGAACGGCTTCCTGTGCTTTTATGGTAAAATTGTTAAAATTCATTTTGTTTTTGATTGTATTGTCCCGATAGCAATCGGGAGGGTAAGTGTGTTGATTAAGTTGAGACGCTCTTGCCTAATCTTTATTATCTAATCAAATCGTTTGCCATATATTCAATCCTGCTGAATTGTCGGTAAAAAATAAAAATGTAAGTCATTTTGTCACAGCCATTTAACTTTTACTCATTGATAATGCACCCGAAAGCTATCTGGCCTGCTGTGAGTTAAACCATCGGGTTCAATTCTTGTTTTAGGGTTAAGCTGTGCTGCCAATGTGACACTTTTTCAAAGCTATGTTTTACATCGATAAAAAAGAGTGAGCAAATGCATCTTTCCGGCTGATTAAAATCACATTGATTGCCTTGTAGGCCAGGTAAATTAGCTTAAAAATTTTGCTATGAAATCTTTCACCACTACTACGGCTGTTTTACTGCTCTGCACTCTTCTCGCGCGCTCCCAGGGCAATGATCAAACCGTTTCGAAATACGATTTTATTCCAGGCGATAAGATTATTTATTATGATGATTTTACAACGACCAATGTGGGCGATTTCCCAGCAGCGTGGAATACCTCCTCAAGCGGAGAGGTCGTAACTTCGCCAAAATACCCGGGGCGATGGTTTCAAATGACTAAGGGCGGCTTTTTTATTCCGGAAGCGAAGGGAGATTTAACAGCTAATTTTACCATAGATTTTGATTTTGTGCCGATGACCGTTTCACCTTCCGAAAATATGACGAGTATGGACTTTTTTGTTGTTTCGGGAACGCTTGATAACCCGAACGAAGGTGGCGCCATTCCGGGTAAGGCCGGAATCAAGGTCACCCTGGGCTACGACCAATTGAGTTGGACAAACTACTCGGCAAAAGATGAAGGCTACAAAGATCAGGGTTCAAGCGTGTTCCAGTTCAAAACCGGACAAAAATATCATGTCGCCTTCTGGGTGCAAAACCAGCGGTTGCGGGTTTATGCCGATGAGAATAAAGTACTCGATTTACCCAGGGGACTAATTGCAGGTTACACCTACAATATTTTCCGGATGGAAACGTCAGATGAAGTAACCCCGCTTATTGCCAACTTTCGAATTGCCGCCGGTTTGCCCGATATGCGCGATAAGTTGCTCAACGCCGGTAAATTCATTTCATACGGCATACAGTTCGACGTCAACTCAGACATTGTAAAACCTGAATCCTTCGCTACGCTGAAAGAGTTAGCCCAAATACTGACCGACAACCCTGCTTTAAGGATAAAAATAGTTGGTCACACTGATGGCGATGGTAATGATGTAACAAACCTGGATCTGTCAAAAAGACGCGCCGTCTCGGTGCAAACGGAGTTGAATAAGCATTTCGGTATAGACAACAACCGGATGGAAACAGACGGCAAAGGCAAAAGCCAACCCATAGCCCCCAATGATAGCGCGGTGGACAAGGCGAAAAACCGAAGAGTGGAATTTATCAAGTTATAACTGCGAAATATTAATATGAGGCAACGCATTATTAAACCATACCCGCCCGCCGCGAAATCAACTGCTTCGCAACTCCCTTTTTAGAATTTTACCCGTTGCATTCATCGGCAAGGCCGCAATAAACTCTATGTGGCGGGGATATTTGTAATGGGCGATGCGTTCTTTCGTCCAGCTGATCAATTCCTCTTTTTCAACTGTCTTTTCAGGCTTCAAAACCACAAATGCCTTCACCTCTTCGCCCATTTTTTCGTGCGGAATGCCCACAACCGCTACAAGCGACACCGCTTCGTGCCTGATCATCAGCTCTTCTACCTCGCGCGGGTAAATTTTCATGCCCCCGCGGATGATCATATCCTTGGTCCTGTCCACTATAAAATAAAAACCATCCTCGTCCATTATCGCAATGTCGCCCGAGTGCATCCATCCATTGGTCAAACTTTTGGCGGTTTCCTCGGGTTTTTTATAATAGCCTTTCATTACATTGTGCCCGCGGTACCATAACTCGCCCTTTTCGCCAACGGGTACCTCCTTACCATTTTCGTCCGCCAGCATAATTTCAACGCCCCAAAACCGCCTGCCGATCGATCCCGGCTTACGCACAGTATTCAATTGGTTAAAGGTGACCACCGGCGAACCTTCAGACATACCATAACCTTCGAGTATGGGCACATTAAACCGTGCTTCAAATTCGTGCAGCACTTTAACCGGCAGCGCCGCGCCGCCTGAGCAGCACAGTTTTAGCCTGGAGGCGATCAATTCATAATCGAATTTGGGGTCGGTATAGTTTAACATTGCCCAGTACATGGTGGGTACGCCCGCAAATAAGGTTACGCCGTGGCGCTGCATGGCATCGTACACCATTTCGACATCAAAACGGGCCAGCAGCACGCTGGTCCGGGCGCGGATCATAGCGGCATTCATCATTACCGTCATGCCGAAAATGTGAAACAGCGGCAAAACGGTAAGGTCTACGTCGTCCGTTGTGCATTCCATCAGGTCGCAGATGAGCAAGGCATTCAAAAACAAGTTGGAATGGGTGAGCTCTGCCCCTTTCGGCCGCCCCGTGGTGCCCGAGGTGTAGATGATCACGCAGGTATCCTCGGCGCCGGTTTGATGCATCTCAAATTCCGCCGATTTCCCTTCAACCAGGTCCTGCAGGGTTTCAACACCTTCCACCGGCGGCAGCATACCGTGACCCGGCATGATCATAAAGAAACGCTCGCAGGCATCAACTTTCCTAAAAGCCGCGTGGCCGGTAATACCCAAAGGCAACTCGGGTGTTCCGCAAAAGCAGAAATAGGCTTTGGCGTCGCTGTCCCGCAGGTGGTATTCTATTTCATCTGTTTTCAGCAATACATTCAACGGCACCACCACCGCCCCGTTCTTCACAATACCAAAATAAATGATGGGAAACTGCAATAAATTGGGACAGCTTAGTGCAACCTTATCTCCGGCCCCTATGCCGGCTTCAGCCAGGCCATTGGCCACCCGGTTGGCTGCCGCGTTTACTTCGGCAAAGGTCATTTTGATGTCCGCAAATATATAGGCAGTTTTGTCGGGGTGGCGCTTCGCACTATCCTCCAGGATGACAGAGAGATTTAACATTGCAAAAAAAGGGGAATATTTATAATTGGTTATCCCAAATATATTGAAAAAACGGTGATAAAATGTTTTGCCGGCACAAAAATGGCCAACCGGCTTTTAAAACACCGTAACGGGCACAATGATCTCAAAGCGGTTATGCCCTAAATAACCAAAAGTATCGGTGTCGATAAGGTAGCTATACCTGAAGCCAAAGGCAATCGATCCTTCATTAAACAATTTGGCATCAAAAAACACTTCGGCGCCGGTTGAACGAAAAGTACCTTTAAAGTTGCTGCCGTCCCGGTAAAAATCGGTCGCATAGGTATAGTCGTAAAATGCGTCCCCCCTTATCCTGGACAGGTAGAAGAAATTGGCGAACCCCGCGTCGGGGTAGGCGATCGGGAAAGCATAGTCGGCCCCTGCCTTATTCATATTGTATAAGTTTTCTGCCGTATAGCCTCTTGAGAACGGAAAATCATTTGAATAAGCGATAACACCATACCTGTTTTTTTGCTGCCAGGCCGCGTTGATGACTAAATTGTGGTTAGCACTTATCCCCGGAAAATAAAATAGCCCGTTTGCCAGGAATTGCTGTGAGTTATTACCGGTAACGGACGACTTATAATCGAGCATGATGCTTTGGGCCAGGCGGGGGTATATGTTTTGCCTGGCCTGTTGGATGCTGTTTGAAAAATTGACGTAAGAATTGAGATAGGTATACGATCTGTCGCCGAATGTCCCGCGGTAGGCAGGCTGAAAATTCACACTGGAATAGTTTAAGTCGGTACCCGCCCGCAAATAGGTAAACGTTTTGCCCTGGCTAAAGCTGAGCGGAAGCTCGAGCCCGGCGTGTACATCTGTTTCGTTCCAAAAAACATTGCTTTCCTTATAATAGCTCCGCCGGTCGAGATAGTAATCAACACCACCTGAAATATAAGGGAACAGCGCGCCATAAATAGCGTCGAAACCAAATTCCTTATATCCCTCGTCGCGGTTATAATTAAACAGAAACTCGGATTGCAGTGTATTCAGCACATTTTCGCCCTGCAGGCTAACCGAATAATTTGGGTCGACCACATTGGGTACCAGGCTATGGAAATTGAGCAAATGGTATGACTTGCGGTATTTGCCCACCGGCAGCGAATCCATTTTAATCTTCGCCAGCAGGTCGGTCGCACCATCGCGTTTCAATGCCCCGATACCAAAATCAGGCAACGCGCCCCGGGCAATGTCCGGATCGACAGCCGTCCATCGCAGGTCTTTTTTATCCGCAACATTTAACCGGTAGCCAAATGCCGTAAAACCCACCCAGGCGAATTTATGGTCGCCAACAGCCGGCTCATAGCTGCCAACGAAACCTTTAACGTCGCTGTTTTTTAGCTCAAACAGCTTCGCGCTTTTCAGGCTCAGGGCAAACAGCCGGTCATTGATGCCGTAAGTTGCCGAAAAATACACTGTATCATTTTTTATGGCAGGGAAAACAATAGGCTGGTACGACAGCGGCAGCAGAAATTTGTCCTGGCCGGTCTTAACGTCGATCATATCCAGCGTCATCTGCCCTTTGGGCGTACGCACTGCCGCCACCAGGTAATCAAGTCCGTAAAACTTAGGGTAAGTGTAAAACAGCTGCTGTTTATTTGGGATGACCTTAATAAGCTTGCCCGTAGCGGTATTGATCAGGTGCAGATCGCACTTACCATTAGCGCTCTCCTGTACGGTAACGATGGTTTTGCCGCTGAGACTGAAATCAGGCGAAAAGTATTTGGTGCCCCTGGTTAAACGACGCTCCTCGCCGGTTTTTACATCCAGCAGCATCAGCTCACTATAATCGCGGTAATTCCAGCGCAGGTCCCGGCGGTAAGCCGCATAGGCAATTTTGCCATTATGGTAGGCAAAATAGGTATCGAGTGAAACATCGCGAACAGCTATCTTACGCTCCTGATCTCCCGTTTTCAAAATAAAAACCGGCACGTGGCTATAAGTGCTTTTCATGTAGATCAGCGTGTGGTCATCCACAAAAGCCGGGTACTCCCTGTCGGCCTCAAAATGCTTTGTGCCGGGGGCTACATACGCAGGCCTTGTAACGTCAAGAACAGTTTTGAAATGGTCAAATGCGTCGTTTTTAAAACTGTTGAAATCCCTGCCGGTATAGTTTTTTATGGCATTGTCGAAGGGAAAAAATACGCCTTTATAGGCAGCGGCGTCATGCGTCACTTTTCGCCAAAGATCATCGCCGTATTTATCGCGGCCATAGGCTACCAGCATATAACCCAGCGGGTACCAATCGGGCGTATAATCCAGGTACGAGCCATTGCGCAGCTTCATATAGCTGTAGTTGCGGCCATCGGCCCAAAGCGCGCGCATGCCGTTTAAAAAAAACGGCAGCCTGCCCCTGCCCTGCTCGCTCACGTGGGTTTCGTTAAAAACGGCATCACCCTCAAAAAACCAGTCGGGTATGGCCATGTCATTAAACAATGCCTGCCCGCCCTCGCCAAAAATTATTTTCATCGTATGCGACAGGCCTACATTAAAATTATTGTATTGCTGTACGTGCCGAAACTCGTGTATCGCCAGCTGTTCCGGCCATGAAAGGCTGCCCAGGTCGAAGCTGTTTTGTTCGGGTGTTAAATAAAACTCACTGCGGAAAGGCGCCAAACCCACGTAGCCATTGGCAATAGTGGTTTGATTTTGCATCACAATGCTCACCTGTTTTTGCTTTGTGCCGATGGTTGGTTTGATAGAATTATTCATCTGGCTGATGATATTGGCCACCAGCCGCGCCGCGGAATCCAGCCCGGCCGGGAAGATCACTTTTGCCGCCGGCATATCGATCTGTTTCCATTTGAGTGATGGCGGGTTGCCGCCGAATTCCTGAGCCCTCGTTGTTATAGTAGCAGTGAGCAGTAGCAGTAGCAGCAGTGGTAGATGACGTTTCATTAAGGGTGAAAGTAAGGATAAAATGTCTGAACCGGAATTTCGGGTTTAACGGATAATGAGGATTTTTAGTTCTTCTAACCGCAACGCGCGCAAAGTGAAATTGCAAAGGCCGCAAAGCTTCTTTCTTTATGTTCCTTGCGCAACCTTAATGGCAGGGAAATCGCGTTTAAAATTTAAAATGCAGCTACCCTCTTTCCGCCGCAGGCGAAGAGAGGGTCGAGCAGCGCAGCGCACTCGGGGTGAGTAAACCCGGCAGACATTACAGCCAATGCCTGCCATCGGCGTCGACTCACCCTGCCATCGCTGCGCTGGGCATCCCTCTCTACCGCAAGGTGGCTGTTGCGCAACTAAGTAAGTAGATAAATACTTACGAAAAAGTTCTTTGAAATATCGATTAAAACTTTGATTTTTAGTATATTAGCCTATGCAAGGCAAAAAAGATCATCAGGA
>Ga0134127_10002660_pt1 | contig 12832 bp, 9 predicted proteins | sample KB31753_FD_96459 | JGI IMG/M metagenome (GOLD analysis project Ga0134127, IMG submission 96459) | Terrestrial soil microbial communities with excess Nitrogen fertilizer from Kellogg Biological Station, Michigan, USA - KB3-175-3 | ecosystem: Environmental > Terrestrial > Soil > Unclassified ...
CCAATGAAATTCCACAGCCAGAGCACCTGGCGCGAGCTCGATGCGTGGGTCAATATCCTTGGAGTCGACCCGATGACCGCGATTCGAGCCGCGACCTACTGGCCTTCGGTGCTGATGAAAGTCGACAGCCAGGTTGGGACCATCAGCGAAGGCAAGTATGCGGATATCATAGCGGTGCGCGGCGATGTGCTTCGTTACATCGACCTGCTTCAGAATGTGGGGATGGTGATCAAGCACGGAACTCGTTATAAATGACCCTGGGAGCGCAGGCATCCTGCCTGCTGGATTAGCATGCAAAGACCTCCCGACAGACGGAGTCCACTCGTATTGTTCGCGCGAGACACATCTGAGTGGATTAACCGCGTCAATCAAAAACACAAGCAGCTAGTTGATCTTGGGCTCTCGGACGAGAAGAAAGAACGTCTCGCCAGATTCTGCGAAATTGAGTTTGTTTACTCGACGCTCACGCTCGAAGGCTCCGGCGTTACGCGAGAGGACGTCGCGCGGATTTCTTCAAACGCAGGCACACCCGGTGCGGAAAATGACCATGTAGCGAATGCATTGGTATCGTCGTTTCGACTGGTTCGTTCGTTGGCTCGGAAACAAGGAAAGGGTGCCGAGCTAACACCTGAGTTACTTCTAAAGCTCCATAGCGTCCCTGACGCGGGGTGGCGCTATTCCGGCGCGGAGACTTCACGCGTGCCAAAGCTGGTGGCACCGGAACATCTTCCCGCTCTCCTTGAAAGCGCCTGCGCATGGTACACCGCGGAATCGTTTACCGAACTCAATCCCGTTGAACAAGCCTCGATCGTGCTTCTCAGGTTGATCGATCTACAGCCGTTCGAGCAGGCAAACGAGCGGACCGCTCTGGTTGCTGCAAGCCTGTTCACCCTGCGCCGCGAGCTCCCGCCGATCATCATCAAGCCTGAGAGGGCCGCCGCTTATCGGAACGCTCTCGATGAAGGCGCCAGAATGAACACAAAGCCAATGGTGGAGACGATAGCGGAAGCTGTCGAGAAGAGCCTCGAGGAATTGGTCGAGCAATCAAGATAACAAGAGGATCTTCATACCCACCTCGTAAGGATAATAATATATAGCTGACTCACCAAGATGTGAGTCGCTAGAGCGCTATTTGATTGCGCAGTAAGACTAGAAGGACATATAGCCAGGGCGATTTGGATGGGCGATCTCGGATTATGACCGAAGCATTAAGATAGACCCCCGACAGGTCGAAGTTTACTGCAATCGCGCCGCAGCGCGGCGGAACAAGGGGAATATCGTGGGGGCTATTGCCGATTACACAGCGGCCATCAAATTAAATCCGAGTCACACGCCAGCTTACTTGAATCGGAAGCTGGCGCGAACGCTTCAGGTTATGCTGGCCGAGGCAAAACTTGATTTTGATGAGTGTCTGAGGCTGGACCAGAGCCTGAAGCCGTTGCTGGAAGAGCGACTCGAGCTGATCACACAGCACCTGCGGTTAGAGCGCTAGTAGCTTGTTCCAATGGAATTGCATTACAGGACAAGCACCAATCGATCGTGTTCAAACCTTCGTTCCTCTTAAGGTAGCTCAGTCTCTTGTCAAGTTTTGCATGATCCCGCTCCTTTGACTGAATCTCCCGCCGTTGTAAACTCCTCAATCGAAGCAACTACATTGCATTGGAGAAGTCTTGTGCTGAAACGACTGCGTGATCGCAAAGAGTGGAAGCTATTCGCGGTGCTTCCAAAGGCTGATAAGAAACTAGCCATCATTTGGTACGCGATCCTATTCCTGCGTGGAGTGTTGCCCGTCGCTCTTGCCATCGCAATGGGTTCCCTTGTGCAAAGCGTCCAACGTGGCGGCAATCTGACCGATTCGCTGTGGTTTGTCGGCACGGTGTTTGTCCTGTTGCAGGTCCTGACTCCGGTTCACGTTGCCGTCTGTTCAAACCTCGGGGACCGCACCGCGGCGTGGCTTTACGATCGGCTCACCGAGTCCTGTGTTCGTCCGCCGGGGATGGGGCATCTGGAGGATCCGGCGCTCACCAGTGACCTGAGTGTCGCGCGGGATTTCGATCTCGGAATGATGGGTCCGCCGCTTTTTATCTCCATGGATTTTATCGCGAGCGGGCTTGTGGAGCTGATTGCCGGGATTGCATCAGCGGTTGTGCTGGCCTGGTATAGCTGGTGGGCTGCGCTGTTGTTAGGCGGCGCCTGGCTCGCCACTCATTATCTGTTGCGCGAGAGCGCGGTATGGCGCGATCGCAACACCGACGAAGTTCGAGCGGCGCAGCGTGACTCGGAATACGCCTACCGCATCGCTGTCGATCCGCCGGCGGCGAAGGAACTGCGGCTGTTTGGTCTGGCCGGCTGGGTTATCGAACGCTTTGTAAACCGGCGGACTCGTCTACACGAACTTCAATATGAGGCTACGCGACTCCGCGAAAAACCACTACTCTGGAGCTCCCTCCTGGTCACCGGGGCTAACATACTAGTCTTCTGGTACCTCGCTACCCAGACTGCCAGCGGCCGTATCGATCTGGGCCAAACTGTCGTGTTCGCTCAGTGTGCGTTGGGTACGTCGTTGATTGCCTTCGGCGGATTCAACTGGGCTCTCGACTGGGCCGCGTCGCCGGTAGCAGCGGTGCTTCGTCTCGGGGCGGTGATGGCTGCTGCCGGCGAGTTGAAGTCCGGTACTCGGCTGCCAGACAACATGCCCGCGCGTGAGGTCCGTTTCCGCGACGTCACCTTCGAATACCCGAACTCAACAACAAATGCAAAACCAGTGCTTCAAGGATTCAATCTGACCATCCCGGCGGGTTCGTCGATGGCAATCGTGGGGCGCAACGGCGCGGGCAAGACCACGCTCGCCAAACTGTTGTGCCGGCTCTACGATCCTCAAGCAGGATCGATCGAAGTCGACGGCATCGACGTTCGCGAGTTCGATCTCGAAAGCTGGCGCTCGCGGGTCACCGCCGTCTTTCAGGATTTCATTCGCTTCGAGTTATCGTTGCGCGACAACGTCGCTCCTGGCGGGGCGCCGGACGATCAGATCCTTGCGTCGCTGGTTTCAGCGGGAGCGGATGGACTGGCCAAACTCGACACAATCCTGGCGCGCGGATACGAAGGTGGCACCGACTTGTCCGGAGGCCAATGGCAACGGGTAGCATTGGCGAGAGCGCTTTGCGCGGTCAGGCTTGGAGCCGGCGTGGTACTGCTGGACGAACCTACCGCCCAACTCGACGTGCGCGGCGAGGCGGAGATCTTCGATCGGATCCTGGCCGAAACTCGGCAATGCACCACTATTCTGATTTCACATCGCTTTTCCACTGTTCGCCATGCAGACCGCATTTGCGTTCTCGAGGACGGAGCAGTAGTCGAGCTGGGGACACACGCTGAATTGATGTCGCTCGGGGGCCGTTATCGGACGATGTTTGATTTGCAAGCCCAGCGCTTCAATGCAACCGAGGACGAGGAGGGAGTCGCGTATGACGTTCTCGCGTAGACTGTGCGCATCTAAAAGAATTCATCGACAGGGAGTCAAATAGTGGCCTCGAAGCGTGATGATCTTCCGCCGGCTCTCGCGTCGATGTGGCGTCTGTGCAAGCTCGGTTATCGGCACGAGCCGCGTCTCTTGCTTGCCGCGTTTCTGCTCTCCCTTTTGGCGGCGTTGCCCGATGCGCTTGTGGCGGTATGGATTGCCCTGCTCGGCGACGGAGTGTTGCACGGCAATCGCGACCGCATACTAACCGCGGCAATAGGGCTCGGGGTCTCGGCCACAGCGACATGGTTGTTGCGGACGATGAGTACTCGCGTGCAGCGCCGGTTCCGCGACAAAGTAACCATTGCGTTGGAATCACACGTCGCGAGGTTGCAAGCCTCGGCAAGCACGATCGCACACCACGAGCGACCGGACTATCTCGATCGGCTCGCGATGTTGCGCAACCAGGTCTTTGTTCTCGATCACATGTACATGTCGCTTTTTTCTACCTGCGGGTGGATCCTGCGGCTCGGCATCACGGTAGCTCTGCTCGTATCAATACACCCGGCGCTCGTTCTCCTCGCAGTATTCGCGCTTCCAACTCTCTGGACCTCGACCTGGCGGCCGGAAGTCGAGCGCAACGCCTGGGAGAGCAAAGCCTCATCGCAACGTCTGGCTCGGCATCTGTTTACTACTGCTACGACCGCTCCTCCGGGCAAGGAAGTGCGAGTCACCGGAATCGGCTCACGGCTGATGTCCGACCGCCGCACCGCCTGGGAGCAATGGTACAGCGTTGTGTCGAAAGCAAGGTCCACATCTGCGCTGTGGCACGCACTTGTGTGGGCCGTGTTTGGAGGCTCCTACGTAGGCGCTGTCGTGTTTGTGGCGGTTGGATTACACGCGCCGGCCGAGAAGGTGTTGCTGGCGCTTGCAGCGGGCGCTCGGCTGTCGGCGTACGTCGGAGCGGCGGTCGGTGAAATTGGATTCCTGCGGTCGATCTGGATCGATGGAGCAAAGCGGCTCGCCTGGCTCGAAGACTACGTTGCTTCATTGACTGCGGCTGCTGACCTTCCTGTGCCCGCGAGTCTGAGAGAAGGAGTTCGATTCGAAAACGTATCTTTCGCGTATCCTGGAACCGACCGGCTGGTGCTCGAAGATGTGTCATTCACGATTCCGCCGGGCGCGGTTGTGGCGATCGTCGGAGAAAATGGAGCGGGCAAAACGACATTGGTGAAGCTGTTGAGCAAGTTCTACGAACCAACGTCGGGCGCTGTACACATTAATGGCCAGCCTCTCGCCCGTATGCCCGCCGACGAATGGCGAGAGAGATTGGCTGGTGCGTTTCAGGATTTCTTTCGATTTGAGCTTCGCGCTCTACATAGCATCGGCGTTGGTGACGTACCTCGAATGGACGAAGAGCCGGTAGTTAGTGTTGCGGTCGAACGAGCGGGCGCTGCCGACGTACTGACACGCTTCCCGGCAGGGTTCGAAACTCAGCTCGGGCCGACGTGGCCCGGGGGTGTCGAAGTTTCATTCGGCCAATGGCAGAAGATCGCGCTGGCGCGAGCATTCATGCGCGATGAACCGCTTCTGGTGATACTTGATGAGCCCACGGCGGCGCTTGATGCCGAGACCGAGCATGAGTTATTCGAGCGCTACTCAGCAGCCGCTCGGAATAACGAGCGGTCCGGCCGGATTACGATTCTGGTATCGCACAGATTTAGCACCGTTCGCATGGCCGATCTGATCGTCGTTCTTGATGGTGCAAGGGTGGCAGAGGTTGGCACGCACGAAGAGTTGATGGCGCGAGGCGGCCCTTATTCTCAGCTTTATGGCATACAGGAAGCGGCTTATCGGAAGTAAGTCGCTCGCCTGAGAAACCTGAAAGACAGTGGGGAGGCAGGCCCGCCACTGACTCCGAAATACCAACACTAACGGGTCAAGCTTTCGCTTTACTCTTAGCCAGCGGTTTTTTGTAAATGATCTTGGGCGAGAGACGCCTTACGCGCAGATGAGAAGCGTCGCTCCTGATCGCTTCGTATTCGACGGGCACGGGTTTACCGTTTTCGTCGAGTTCGTGAATCGTGAAACCACGATGATCGGGATGAATGCTCACCGGGAGGACCCCGTGCAATCCGTCTTCAATATAGGGTCCAACGTAGCGGCCTTGTTCGGGCGCGTAGATTAGCACCCACAAACGAGTGAAGTCGATGGGGCCTTGGGTGCTCAGGTTCTTCATCAAGGCGATATAGTTGTCCTTGGGGTCTCCCTTTTTTGGCTTGGTCTGATCGAATACCACCCAGCCGGTGAACCTCCGGCCCTCGCCTTCGAGATAGAGGATTTCATCAGGAGTGTCGAGCTGCACCTGTTGGGCGCCGACCCAACCTGCGCGCAGAACCTCCGTTTCCGGAAGCCGGATTTGATACCAGAGCACGGTGCGCGTTTCCGGCTCATCCGGACCCTCGCTCTCGTCGGCATCGGAGTCCTGTTGCTTCTCAGGCTTAAAAGTCGTGCGAGTCTTGCCTACGATATCGACCATCATTCCGCGGCTCAGAAGGGTGATAACGTCGCCACCCGCTTCGACCCTCAATCTTGTTTGAACTTTCAGGCGGCCCGTTCCCTGAGACAACACCCCTTTCGATTTCTCGAAGAGTTCCTGGGTCTTGTCGACGATCGATTTGTTGATTACATATCGCGCTTCGACCCACCCCTCAGTCGCATCCCTGGTTTTTGTTCTGACTTTGTACCATTCGTTGGTGCGCGTAGGCGTTTTGACCTGGGCTTGTTCGAGTATCTCGAGCCGGTCGCCGCGTTTCACCTCCGCGATATCCAGTGCGGCCAGGGCGGTGGACGAACGGATCTTAAGCTTGGGGGCGTTGACTATCCCTTCGTCAATTTTGGAGTCCGACGAAATCCAACTACAGCCAGCGAGTAATATGCTCGCTAACATCAGAACACTCCCGACAATGAGCCGCTTGATCGATGTTGTTCGTTGTTGCATGCGATGGTTCAGTTTGATTGAAACTATCCGAGTGGCTCTCAGCGTGTCAAGGAAGGGGCTGCTGCGATAGCTTTTGTTTCCAGCATGCGGGAGCGCCGTCTTTTGGTATTTTTCGAACAGGTGAAGAATTCCCCGCTCGCCGATGTGCGGATGCACCGGTCTCTGCGGGGGGCAGGAGTGCTGAAAGTGAACACTAATCCGGGCAGCCGACGCTAAGCAGGAAGCTCGCGCCACTGCCCGGAATCCGTAGTTCTTAAAGACTCAAATACCGACTCTTACTGGGCGAGTTCCGCCAACAGAGATCGTACAGTCGCGGCATCCTTTCGGCGCCAAGCGTCGGCAAGATCCAGAGCTTTCTTCTTCTTCGTTTCATCGTCGGCAACCGAGCAACGCGACTTAGGATCATTCCACAGCAGTCCGTCGTTGACGATAGTATAAGGCCGGCCGTAGTAATCGATCAGCGGATCCTTCGCCGCCAACTGCGTTAGCTGCTTTATGCAGCCGGGCACTCCCATTGGCATGGCAACCGCCTTCTTCTTCGGTTTCGGCTTCGGCTTAGCCGCCATCGTAGTTTGTCCCTCGGCCGGTGCCGGAGCAGCGGGCTGGGCCTGCGCCGCCTTTGGAGGCGGCGGGGGCGGCGACTTCTTCTTCGCGGCCGGCTTATTGGTGTTCTGGGCGACCGCCTGCGGTGATGCCTGAACGACCAGCGCTAGCGTTGCAACTGCGGTGATTCCAAGAGTCACGAGTTTCGCTCTCATTTTTAGAAACCTCCGTTGATGTGCGTCCGTCGCGCGTGTCCCGCGCGATCTTATTGGTGAAGACAAACAAGTACGAAGAACTAGTCTCATTGTCTCACGACGGGTTGTCAAGCGTAACGCATTATACGACTAAACCATTCCCTGTGTCAGGGACGTTTCAGCGAGTTTTGGTAGTTTCCTAAATCCGGGTAGCGTAGACTGTCCAGTCTGCGTTGGCTCCGGTTCGTCAAGTCAACGGACCGCAGACTGGACACTCTACGGTACTGATGGCGTCCGAATCGGATGATTGGACCTCGCTATCTTTTTCGTATCCTCTCAATAGCCTGGCGAAAGCTCTCGCGCATTTGATCGAGTTGCTCGGCCAGGTGATTGACCTCGTCCCTCAAATGCTCGGCAGAAATCCATCTTGTCAGCACCGGCTCGCTGTTCCTCGCCGGTGTACTCAGCTCACCCAGGCTCCATCGACCCGCGGCATCTCTCAGATCGTCAAGTCTGGCTCCGAGGCCCCGGCCGAAAAGGAATCCCGCCGCACCGGCCAACGACGACGCAAGGACGCCAATGAGTAGGATCACCGTACCTGAGCCGGCCGAGGCTTCCAGTTCTCGAGCCGGCCTCGCTATTCCAATCGCGCCGAGTGCCGCGCCATCAATTGCCTTTAACGATTGCCATGCGATGCTGTAGCTTCGCGTTCCCTGCTGATAAACCTCTTCGACGCTCGAGGTATCGTGCACGGTCCCTGCCAGGGCGGGTCCGCTCGCCGATTCATTCGTGGTGTCCGGCGGTACGCTTGATGCAACGACGGCCTTGCCTAAAGCGATAATCGCGCCCGCATCGTCCTCGGCGTTGCGATAGAGAGTCTGCCTCGCTTCCGCGACCAACGGAGTCTGGAGCTGACTCGAACCGGTACGGGCTTTATAGTAGGTATTGAGCAATTGGGCAATCAACACCATTCCAACCAGCCGTCCGTTACTGAAAATTGGCGCACCTGCTTCGAGCATCAACGCTGAATTAATCGTCGAGCCGTCGGCCAGCCGAACTTGAGCAATCCGATCCAACCCCAATCGGGCCGATCGTTCGCCGGTCTCGACCACGCAGGACGCGGCCGGGAGATTACCGCCCGCCAGCACTCTGTCGGCAACAGGATTCTTGTCTCCCGCTCCAAGCAGCGTCTCATCGGGCTGGGGTTTGTCGTTATGGCGGGCAATCACACGGCCCAGCGGATCGGTGACGATAATGAAGTCGAGTGATGCTTCGGTCTGTGAGCGAGGAAGCAAGTCCTGGAGGCGGGCCCATGCCGCGGGGTTGTCCCGGTCTGAATTTTCGCTGCTCACGAGCGCCCGGTTAGCTATCTCACCAGCCAGTCCCTGGGCCGCGGCACGCAACTCGACAAGCCGCTTTTCACATAGAGAGCCAGCCACGCGCGCGTCGCTTCGCAATTGTTCCAGCGATCTTCGGCGGGACTCAGCAGAACCCTGAGAACGAAGAAGAAATGAAACGATGAGTAACGGAATAATCGCCGCAGCCGCGCACAATGCCCCAAGCTTCAAGCTCAATCGCATAGAGAGTCCGTAGTCGGTGGTCAGTAGTCAGTAGCAAGGGGGCTTTGTAGTCAGTTGTCAGTAGTCAGTTGTCAGTAGTCACAAAAGGCGGTATTTGATATTTGCGATTATTTGCGATTTGATATTTGCGATTTGATATTTGATTCGCAATTCATCAATCGCAAATCACTACTGTTCGGTACTCCAAATATCAAAATATCAAATCGCAAATATCAAATCGCAAATATCAAATATAGAATACAGCCTTTTGACTAAAAGACTGAGCACACTGACTACTGACCACTGACTACGGACTACCTCGCATCTTTTACGCAGCGGAATCCGACCTTCGGGTACGCCAGACTCGCGTCCAGGTATCCTCGGTAGGTTGCATCATTTACCTTGTTGCCGTCGTAGGCGCCTCCGCGAATCACTCGATACTTAACGCCAGGCTCCAGCTCAAGCTTGCTCTCGGTGTTGCCCGGATAAACCTTGATTTCATCCGCTACCCATTCCCATGCGTTGCCAATCATGTCCACCGCGCCAGCGGGACTCGCCCCGTCGGGGTATCGGCCGCCCGGTTTGATCCCATCCGGATACTGTTCCTGCGAAGGCTTATCCGGTCTTTGACCAATGTTGGCTACGCCGGAGCGAAAACCATTTCCCCAGGGATAGATTCGACCGTCGGCGCCTCGAGCGGCCGCCTCCCATTCAGCTTCAGTAGGCAGTCGCTTCCCTGCCCACGCCGCGTAGTCCGCCGCGTCTTGCCAGGTGACCCCCGTTACCGGAGAGTCACCGCGGCCCTCCGGGAATCTGGTACCGGTCCAGTTCGAGGGCGGCCTGTGTCCTGTGGCGTCGACGAAGAGTTTGTAAGCAGCATTCGTAACTTCAGTGCGGTCTATAAAGAACGGCGGAAGATCGACCCTGTGCTCCGGCTGCTCGAGCGGGTCGGCGCCATCCCGCCCAATGGTATAGGTGCCGGCGGCAAGCGCAACCATTCCTTCCGGGATCGCCGGTGCTGCCGGTTTCTCGGGAACTGCCGGGGGAGCGGGCTGAGGTCGATCAACAACTACCGGCGGTGGCGTTGGTGTTCCGCGGCCAAATAGCAGCCAGCCTACGTAGCCAGCTCCACCAAGCAATACAAGACCGACTATTACTGAAGCGATCACTACGCCGGTCCGCTTCGTTGGAGCAGGTTGAGACGACATCTGCGGGGGCGCCTGCGGTTGGCGACGCTCGGGCCTGGCCCTGGGTTCCGCCTTTGACTGCGCCGGTGGACTGGACATCTGAATCGTCGGCGCTACCGGATCGGCGCGTTCGGCCTCTAACGGCGGCGGGGTACTGGGCATTTGAATCGTCGGAGCTACTTGCTCGGAGCTTGCCCGCCTTTGAGGTGCCTGGAACTCGCGAGTGGGCTCGTTGCCGGTTAGCGATTCCTCAACCGCGAAGGGCGCCGAACCGATATCATCGGTCGTAATATGTTCACGCTTACCCTTAGCTGCGTCCTGTGGGCCTGAAACAAAAACTGCTGTCTTGTTCTCGGAGCCTTCGGCCACGCTGTCCGTCTTTGCCGACTTAGGTTGCGACTTAGCGTCTGCCTTAGGTTTTTCAGAAGCGCGTTCCAACGTTACCGGACCCGCCGGGACAGTTGGTGTCTGCGAGATCGCTGCGAACTCAACGGTTCGGTCGGCGGCAATTCGATCTTTGCTGGTCTCCGGGACAGACTCAGGCGAAGGCGAAGCGGGCAAATCGCCGGATGGCTTCGGGGCTTCCTGGCTCTCCTCCGGCTCAACAGGACCCGTAGTCCTCCCCATCTTCATGACGCGAGTGGGCGCCGATTGCTCGGGTCGCGCCTCCGGGGTTCCGAGTCGCCGCTCGGTTTGTGCGTCTCCTTTGGAGCCTTTGAAAACCTGAGTGCTCACGCCCGAGTCGAAGGTGCCTTCTCCCCCGTCCGTGGAGGCTGGCGGCTGAGAGGCCATTTGCTCATCCAAATCCGGCAGCGTTGGCGGCTTTTCCTGGACGGTTGTAAGTCCCGAAGGAAAATCGATCATCGTGCGTGCGCCGCCCTGACTGAGCGGTGCGCCGCATACCCGGCAAACGGCTGACCCCAGCGGGCTATAGCTCTTACACTGCCCGCACAGCAGCGCAGAACCGCCAAACGGTTTTTGCTCGGTGTAAACGGCTGAGCCACAACCTTTGCAATAGAGCGATCCGGTGTCCAGCCGTTCACCGCAAGCTGAGCACGAAATCGTAATGACTGCTGTTTCGGGCGAATCAGGAGCACCCTTGCCAGCTATCGCCTCACTTTCAGTTCCCGGCTTGGCTGCGCCCTGTAGCCGCTCTCCGCAGGCCTTGCAGAAAGTCCAGCCGGGTTGAATCGCAGCCGCACAACTAGGGCAGGAGTGCAGTTCGCTGGTGACTCGCGGGCGATCTATGAGCGCTTCGCCGCACCATTTGCAGTAACGCAGCCCTTCGGGAAAATCTACGTTGCATCTTTCACAGTGCATTTTTGAACCGGGGGCGGCAACCGTAGCAAGAGCGTCGAGGAGGAGTGTTGTCCACTTCGTCTCGGCTCCGTGCGCGGCGCCTTCGGCCTTGAAGGCCGGCTTTATATCACATTTCGCGCTCGACGATGAAGCGAGGCACGCTCAACAGGGCCTGGCGATAAAGGGAGGGAGGAAAGATGCTCAGGGATTCGATGGCTTCGCCAGCGTAACGCCCGGCCTCGGCTCTCGCGCGTTTGAGAGTTCCCTTCTCGTGGATCAACCTAAGCACATCTTCTCGCCGCACCGACTCAAATCCACGCTCTCGCATAACCGTTTCGATCATACGCCGATGCTCTTCGTTACCCTCTTCCATCAGATAGATCAGAGGAAGCGTAAGCTTCCCCTCGCGAATATCATTGGCTACCGGCTTACCAAGCTTTGCCTCAGTTGATACGAAATCCAGCACGTCGTCGATCAGTTGAAAGGCAATGCCTACCGACAGCCCATAGCGTGAGAGCGCCCGGCGCTCATCACGCGTGGCTCCCGCAACGATCCCGCCCGCCTCGGCGCAAACGCTGAACATGTAAGCGGTCTTGCGGCGCACTATATCGAGATGCTCGTCTTCAGTAATGTGGCTGTTTCCAACTAGTGAGAGCTGAATGATCTCTCCTTCAACCATCAATCGGGTCATCGTGGTTAATGCGTCGAGGAGATCGAAGCTCCGCTCGCGCAAGCTCATGTCAAAAGCGGTCATATACAGCCAGTCGCCTATGAGCACCGTGCGATCGTTTCCCCATTGAACGTTGGCCGAGGCGCGGCCGCGGCGCACTCTCGCTTCATCTATTATGTCGTCATGAACAAGAGTGGCGGTGTGGAGCATCTCCATAACCGCGCCCATTCGGATGGCGGACGGGGTCGCTTCGCCGCTGACCAGCCTTGAAGCAAGCAGCACCAGTGCGGGCCGCACCCGTTTACCGCCCCCTTCGTGCAGGTACCGAGCTATCGATGACACGAGCGTAGAGACGTCGGAGACACTCCGATCGAATTCCGCTTCCACCAGTGCAAGATCCTGATGCACTAAAGAGAAGATCTCTTCCGGAGTCATTAGCGAGTCTTCGGCTGGGGGTGCTTCCAAGCGGCTCTGCATCGGATCTGGAGCTCCATCTCGCATTGGGCGACCCGGTTTGATTCAACATCGCTCAACGCGACGCAATCATAACAAACCAATCGATGAGAGGCAAAAGTAGAATAGTCCGCTTCTGTTGCTTCCTCTCTGGTTATAGCCAGAGGTTCAGGCCGGCGCAACCTGTATTGTCAGAACGGTAGTAAGCCGAGCGACGTATGTCTCCGAAGGAATGTTCAGGGTTCAGGGTTCGGAGTTCAGGGTTCAGAGTTCAGGGTTAGGTTCCGGGTTCCTTGGAGGCAGCGAAGCGGAAGGTAGAGCCGTCAGAGGACTGTGTCGTGGTTGCTGTGAGTGTAGCTAGCCCGACAACTTGGGCTTGGGGCTGGCCGACGAACGCTGGGCTAGTTTAAATTTTTCGCCTGTGTTTTGTTATGGTAGACTAGTGACGAATTTCAATATGCCTCGC
>Ga0134127_10002661_pt1 | contig 12832 bp, 11 predicted proteins | sample KB31753_FD_96459 | JGI IMG/M metagenome (GOLD analysis project Ga0134127, IMG submission 96459) | Terrestrial soil microbial communities with excess Nitrogen fertilizer from Kellogg Biological Station, Michigan, USA - KB3-175-3 | ecosystem: Environmental > Terrestrial > Soil > Unclassified ...
GCTCGGTGGCCCCTTCGACCCGGAACGCGGTCTCGACGCAGAAGACGTAGTCGCGATCGTGGCCGAAATTGAGGTACGCCGTGGTGAGAATCGCGGCGCTCAGATCGATCACCAGACTGGGCACCGAGGGGACCAGCATCATGCCCATGAAGTCGCTCAGCGCGTTCATGTACGCGCTCGCGAGGATGTTGCCGGCTTCCTTGAGGCCGGACTCCTCCATCGGCGTGAAGCCGGCGGTCGTGCCCGGCACCCGCCGGAACAGGATATCGCAAAGGTTCTTGGCCGAGGCTTCGGGGAACAGCACCAGCGTGCGGCCGGTCAGGTCGCCCATCATGTGCATCAGGACGGCGGCGATCACGTCGTCCGCGCTGCCCAATAGCTCCGGCACCTCCTCCAGCGGCCGGATATTCACCTCCGGGACGTTGATCATGATCGTCCGGCTGGTGAGCTGTGACAGCGCCGTCGCCGCGTGGCCCGCGCCGATGTTCGCGACCTCTTTCAGCGCGTCGAGCTGGAGTTCCTTGAGTTCCCGCACGTCTTCCATGATCCGTCCCCTTACACCAGTGCAGCCGCGTCGAGAATGAGCGCCGGCGCTCCGTCGGCGAGGATAGTAGCCCCGCCGACATACGGCGGCAGGCCGCGGGGCGCATCGAACGGCTCGATCACGATGTCCTGCTGACCCAGCAGCCCGTCCACCACCAGGGCCGTGCGCCGTTCGCCCACTTCGAGGATGATGGTCGGCCGGCGGGGCGGCACGCCCTCCGCCTTCGCAGCAACGAGATCGCGGAGGTGCACCGTCGGAATCACTCGATCGCGTACCACGACCGCTTCCCGGGTCCGCAGCACTGTCACGGCCTGGGGATCGAACTCCACGGTCTCGGCGACGTACGCCAGCGGCACCGCGTAGCGCTCCTCGCCGGCCTGCGCCAGCAGCGCCCGAACGATCGCGAGCGTGAGCGGCACCCGCATGGTGAACGTTGTCCCCCGCCCTGCCTCGCTCTGCACCTCGAGACTTCCACCCATTGACCGTGCCCGCGCAAACGCGACCTCGACACCAACACCACGTCCCGAGATTCCGCTCACCTGCTGCGCGGTGCTGAACCCGGGACGGGCCAGCACCCGGAGCAGCACGTCGTCGGTCAGTGTGTCGGCGGCCGGGTCGGCGAGCCCGTCGCGCTTGGCCTTGGCCAGTACCGCGTCGCGGTCGATCCCCCGCCCGTCATCGGTCACCCGGATCGCCACCGTACGCCGCTCGCGCACGGCGGACAGGAGAATCTTTCCCTCCGGCGGCTTCCCCGTGGCCTGCCGATCCTGCGGCGACTCCAGCCCGTGATCGGCGGCGTTCCGGATCAGATGCAGCAGCGGATCGCCCAGCTCGTCCAGAATGGAGCGATCCAGCTCGATCGAGCCACCTTCCATCTCGAAGCGGATCTGCTTCCCGAGATCACGACCCAGGTCCCGAACCAGCCGGGGGAACCGGTCGAACACCTCGCTCACCGGCGTCATTCGCGCGGCTACGACCTGAGTCTGCAGGTCGGACACCAGGCGGCTCACGTTGCCGGCCAGTTCGGCCTGTTCGGCGTCGCCACCTCGCATCAGCTCGAGCATGCGGTTGCGAGCCACTACCAGCTCACCGACCAGTTTCATCATCGTGTCGAGCCGGTGCAGATCGATTCGGATCTGCCGCGCCGCAACGACCGGTCCCTCGGTCTCCACCGCCACGTCGGCGTCGAAAGCGACCCGTTCCACGTCGCCGGCAGATCGGATGGCCGCCTCGATCGCTGCGGTCTCGGTGCCGGTCCGCAAGTGGAAGCTGAATCGCCCGTCGAAGTCTTCACGCTCCAACGCGACGACCGCCGGACGAAGCGCGGTAATCTTGCCGAACACTTCCACTCTCCGGAGCGCCAACAGGGCACGAGCCCCGCGCATGGGGACCCCGGAGCGGATCGTGACGCCCACCAAATGTCCCGCGGGCACAGCCGGTGCACGGGCGGGCAACCGAGCAGCGGCTCCGGGGGCACCACCTCCCGGATTTCCACCGGGAGCGGGGCTTCCGGCAGCGCCCGTCGGCGATGCCTCCGCCGCCACCTTCTCCCCACCGGCAGCAACAGCCGCTTTGTCGAGCGCCGCCAGCAGTTTTGCCGACGGCTCGCCCTTCCCCGACTGAGCGCCTTCGACCGCTTTCTCCAGCGCATCGACGCTCTTGAACAGCAGCTGAATGAGCTCGGGCGTGCCGGAGGCCCGGCCGCTACGCACCGCATCGAGCACATTCTCCGACCGATGAGCCAGGTCGGCGACCGCCGAGTAGCCGAGGGTGGCGGCCATCCCCTTCATGTTATGGATCGCGCGGAACAGCCCGTTCACGGGCTCCGAGGCCCCGGGCGTCCGTTCCCACTCCAGCAACAGGTCATTGCAGGAGCGCAGATGTTCCCGACTCTCGGCGAGAAACAGGGCGGCGTATTTCGGATCCGCCATGCGTTGCTCAGCCGAGAACGCGCTGGACGGCTTCGAGCACTCGGGAGGGCTGGAACGGCTTGACGACGAAGTCCTTGGCGCCCGCCTGGATCGCTTCGACCACCAGGGCCTGCTGACCCATAGCGCTGCACATCAGAATCTTGGCGTCGGGATCCTGCTTGCAGATCTCCCGAACCGCCTCGATGCCGCCCATGTCCGGCATCACGATGTCCATCGTCACGAGGTCGGGCTTGAGCTCACGATACTTTTGGACCGCCTGCAATCCCGACTCCGCTTCGCCGACAATCTCGAACCCTGCCTGGGTGAGAATGTCGCCGATCATCGTGCGCATGAAGATGGCGTCGTCGCAGACGAGGACTGTGTTGCTCACTACCCACCTCCGTGCGGTTCCGGATTCCCGCCGGCCACTGAGGCCAGCAGGGCGTCGATGTCCAGCAGGATGAAGTATCGATCGTCGTGCGCCGCGACGGCGCGGACCAGCGCCGGATCGACTCCCGGCAGCTCTTCCCGAGGTGCAATGGAGCCGGGGGCAAGCTCGACGAAATCGAGCACCTGACCTACCGCCAGCCCGAAGCGGCGCCCCCCGACATCGAGCACCAGGATGGCGCCCTCGTCGCCCGGTCGGGCCGGCCGGCCGAGCAGTGCATGCCCGTCCGTTACCGTCAGCAGCCCGCCGCGAACGTTAACCAGGCCCTCCACGGCAAATGGCACGCCGGGAATCCGGGTAGCGGGGAGGCGAGGGAGGACTTCTCGAACCCGACCGGCCGGCGCGGCACAAACCAGGTCGCCGATTCGAAAAACCACCGCCGCCAGCGTCTCGGCTTCACTCATGTCTATTGAAGAACAGAAGATAGGCGAGGGGGTCAGGGCGGGCAACGAGGTCTTCCCCGGCGGCGAGCGCGAGCGCGGGCCCAAGATCGGGGGGCCACTCGGACCGGAACTCGAGCGGCGCGCCTGTCGTGGGATGGCGAAACGCAAGCCAAGCGGCGTGGAGCGCCTGCCGGGGGGTAGCCCGCTCCAGCGCGTCCGCCGAGGCGCGGGCCGCACCGGAAATGCGGCGGCTTCCCCCACCCCCGTACACGGGATCACCCACAATTGGATGCCCGGCGTGCTCGAGATGAACCCGAATCTGGTGGGTCCGGCCGGTGTGCAGCTCGAGCCGTAGCAGGTCGACGCTGGCGAACCGGGCAACCAAGTAGGCATCGGTGCGTGCCGGCCGTCCCGTCGTCACGATTGCCATGCGTTTGCGGTCTCGCGGATGCCGGGCGAGCGGAGCTTCCATCACCGCCCGACTGTCAGCCAGGTGACCCCACGCGAGCGCGGCATACGCGCGAACGATCCGGCGTGCGCCGAGGAGATGGCTCAGGCGACGGTGAGCGAGATCGGTTTTGGCAACCAGCATGAGTCCCGAGGTATCGCGGTCGAGTCGATGCACGATTCCTGGGCGACCCTGGACCCCGCCACCGAGTGTCGTTCCGCGAGCGACCAGCGCATTGACCAGCGTGTCGTCCCAATGGCCGGGCGCGGGATGAACGACGAGCCCGGCCGGCTTGTCGATGACGGCAAGGTGCTTGTCTTCCCAGACGATCGTGAGCGGAATGTGCGCTGGACGCAGCTGACGAGGCGGGCCGGACGGCGGGATCGCTACGGCGACTCGGTCGCCCCGGTACAGAACCCGCGATGCGCGAGCGACGGTGCCGCCCACCCGGACGGCTTTGTCGGCGATGAGTCGCGCGGCCTGGGTCCGGGAGAGTTGCAGCTGGTCGGCGAGGAAGCGGTCGAGGCGCTCGGTCTGGTCGGCGGCGACGCAAAATTCAATGGGAAGGCGTGTGGGTGGCGAAGCGGAGGCGGACTCGTCGGGGTTGGAGAACGCTGGCCAAGCCCCGCCAACCCCAGCGTCCTCCAACCCCGACGAGCCCGCCCCAGCTTCGCCGCCCACAGGCTCGGCTTAAGCCGCCGGCGCCGACTCGGCCCGACCCCGCCGGTGATCCTCCCGCCACAGAGCGATGGCGAGCGCGATGCCCCCGCAGCTCACGGCGATGTCAGCCACGTTGAAAGTCGGCCAGCGCAGCGTGCCGACGCCGACGTCGAGAAAGTCCACCACCCCACGGGAGCTTCGGACCCGGTCCACCAGATTGCCGGCCGCCCCGCCCGCGACCAGGCCGAGCGCCAGCTGCCGGAACCGATCTCCGGGTGAGGTGTGCAGCGACATGCGGTTGAGGACGAAGACGGCGAGCACCGCGACCGCGAAGAAAACCCACCGGGAGTAGGGGCCGACGTGCAATCCGAACGCCGCGCCCCGGTTGTATACCAGGCGCAATTGGAACCAGTCGCCGACAACCGGAACGCCCGGCGTCAGCAACAGCGTGGACTCGGCGATGAGCTTGGTCAGCACGTCGAGCATGACGACCAGAAGCGCCGCTCCCCAGAAGATCCGGCGATCAGCGGCGTTTCCCATCCTCTTCCTTCTCCTTGCAGGTGATGCAAAGCCGGGCGTGGGGCAATGCGTCGAGTCGCTCGAAGGTGATCTCGGCGCCGCAGCTGTGGCAATGCCCGAATTTCTCCGGCGTCTTGTAGAGCCGCCGGAGCGCTTCGTTCACGTGCCAGAGATAGCGACCCTCCTGGGAGGCGAAGAGAAACTGCTTTTCGCGCTCCATCGCGTCGGTCCCCTGGTCGGCCATGTGGAAGGAATACGACGAGAGGTCGCCGTCGGAGGACTGGAGCGACGCATTGAACGACTCGTCGTAGTACCCCAGCTCCTTCATGACCCGGGCCCGCTCTTCGAGCAGACGCTTTTCCAGGTGACCCAATTGCTTCTTGTTCATCTGACATCCGTTCCGTTTGGGGTCAGACCGCCGACCGTTCTTCGTATCGCCTCACGCCCAATACCACGCCCAACCCGTCCATCTCCAGTTGATGCTCGCCGTCGGGCCCGGAGGCCCGCGCGCCAAGCTCGAGCGAGCGGGCGAGCGTCTCTTCCTGAATGAAGTCGCCGTGTGGCCGCAGCGCATCGAGCGCCGCGGCGCCGCCGTCGATCCATAGGTGAATCCGAGTGGTATACTGGTACCCCGCCTCTTTCCGGAGCCGCTGGACCCGGTTCACGACTTCGCGCGCGAACCCTTCTCCCCGCAGGGCTTCGTCCAGCTCGGGATCCAGCGCCACGACGTAGGGACCTTCGCTCTTCACCAGCCACTGGCTTGCAACCTCGCGCTCGATGGTGACGTCTTCCGGCTCGATCGTAACCGAGGTCCCGTCGGTCAGCGCGATCGTGGCGGGCTGCCCGCTTTCCGTCGCGCGCAGTTGTTCCTGCGACAGGTCGGTCACCGCGGCCGCCACTTCCGGCGTGCGTTTGCCGTAGCGCTTGCCGAGCGAGCGAAAGTTGGGCTTGGCCCTGAGTCGCACCAGCTCAGCATCCGAGCTCACGACCTCGATGGTCTTCACATTCACCTCGAGCCGAAGCAGCTCGATGAGCTGATCGAACGCCGCTCCGCGAACCGCGGCGGGGACAGCCACGTGCATCCGCCGAAGCGGCTGTCGGACCGGAAGACCGGCCTCGTTCCGGACCGCGCGAGCGAGGTTTGCCAGTCGCCTTACTGCGTCCATCGCGCCATCGAGTTTTGCGTCCCGCCGGCCTTGAGGCACTGGGAACCGCTCGAGATGCACCGAAGTTCCCGCCAAGGCGCGGTACAGCCAGTCGGTAACGAAGGGAGCAGCGGGTGCCAGCAGTCGAGCCACGGTCGCCAGCGCCTCATGTAAGGTGGCGACCGCCGCGGGATCTGCTTCGCGGCCCGGCGCCCAGAATCGCGGGCGGGAACGACGGACATACCAGTTGGACAAGTCGTCCACGACAAAGTCCATGATCGCGCGAGTTCCGGCAGTCACATCGTAGTTACCCCAATGGGCGGTCACCGCCTCGACTGTCACATCGAGCCGGCTCAGGACCCACCGGTCTGCAATAGGCCGCGCCGCCACATCCGGAGCACCGGCAACGAGCTCAGGCGTCGCGTGCCGCGCGAAGAGCCGATACGTGTGTTCGAGTTTTTCGAACAGCGCACCCGCGACCTCGGGAATGGTCCGCCGGTCGAACCGCTTGGGCAGCCACACCTGGCTCGAAGCAAGCAGGTAGACCCGGATCGTGTCCGCCCCGAACTCGCTGATCATCTGCCAGGGGTCCACCACGTTCCCCCGGCTCTTGGACATCTTCTGCCCCTCGGGATCGAGCACCAGCTCGTTCACGATCACGTGCTTGTACGCCAGATCGTCGAACGCCGCGGTTGCGATCGCGAGTAGGCTGTAGAACCAGCCCCGCGTCTGATCTACGCCCTCGCAGATGAAATCGGCGGGGAAATGGGCCTTGAACTCGGCCTCGTGCTCGAAGGGGTAGTGCCACTGCGCGTAGGGCATCGAGCCCGAGTCGAACCAGGCGTCGATCACTTCGGGCGTGCGGCGCATCAGCCCGCCGCAATGACAGGCCCACACGTACTCGTCGATGTTCGGCTTGTGAGGGTCAAAATTCTCGGGGAGCGGCTTGCCCCACCGCTCTGCCAGGCGGGTGTAGTCCGGGATCACCTCGACGTGCGAGCTGTCCCCTTCGCAGACCCAGACGGGCAGCGGGGTTCCCCAGTAGCGGTCTCGCGAGAGCGCCCAGTCCACATTGTTCGCCAGCCACTCTCCGAAACGACCCGCGCCGACTTCGGGTGGATGCCACTTCACCTGCCGGTTCAGCTCGAGCATCCGGTCCTTCACGGCCGACGTCTGCACGAACCAGGAGTCGCGGGCGTAATAGATGAGCGGGCTGCTGCAGCGCCAGCAATGCGGATACGTGTGCGTGTAGGGCTGGGTGAGATGCCACCGTCCGTCCTGCTTGAGCCGCTGGATGATGAGATCGTTGGTCTCCCGCGCGGTCACCAGCTTGCCCTCGATCTCGGGCCAACTGGTCCCGGTGAACGTGCCGTCGGCCGCCACCGGCCGGACCAGCGCCAGGCCGTGCTCCTGTCCCATGGCGAAGTCGTCCGCGCCGAACGCGGGCGCCATGTGCACCAAGCCTGAGCCGTCGTCTGCGGTCACGAAATCGCCGGCGACCACGACCCGTGATACCCTGTCATTCGGCAGCGGGACGACATCCAGAGGCCGCCGGTAGCGCAGTCCCACCAGGTCCCGGCCCTTGAAGGTCCGGATAGGCGTAATCGAGCGAAAGGGAACCAGTTGCTTCCGGGCCCGCGAGCTCTTGCGGGTGGTGCCCACCGCTCCGGCGCTCGGTGCGATCTCCTCGATCCCGCTCGGGAGATCCGCGCGCGCCGTCGCCAGAATGATGGATCGACCGTCGAGCGGATACTCCGCGTACTCGAGCTCCGGATTGACGGCCACCGCGACATTCGAGAGAAGGGTCCACGGTGTCGTGGTCCAGATCAGGAGCTGGCGGCGGGGGTCATCCTCCAACGGAAAGGTGACGTAGACCGAGTTGGTGGTGACCTCGTCATAGCCAAGTGCCAGCTCGTGGCTCGACAGGACCGTGCCGCAACGGGGACAGTAGGGCAGCACCCGATGCCCGCGGTACAAGAGACCACGCTGGTGCAACCGGTGGAGCAGCCACCAAACGCTCTCGACGTACTCGTTGCTGCAGGTGATGTAGGGATGCTCGTAGTCCAGCCAGTACCCGATTCGATCCGAGAGATCCTCCCACTCGGACTGATACTTGAAGACGCTCTTCCTGGCCCGGGCATTGAATTCGGCAACACCGAAGCGCTCAATGTCCTTCTTGCCGTTGATGCCCAGCTCCTTCTCTACCTCGATCTCGACCGGAAGGCCGTGGGTGTCCCAGCCCGCGATGCGGGTGACCGACTTCCCTTGCATCGCGTGGAACCGGCACACCAGGTCTTTGATGGTCCGAGAGAAGACGTGATGAATCCCCGGGCGCCCGTTGGCGGTCGGGGGGCCCTCGAAGAAGACGTATGGCGGACCGTTGCGGCCCGCCTCCATCGTCTGCTGAAACAGCCGCTCCGCTTTCCAGGTCTCGAGCTGTTGCTGCTCGAGCTGGTCCGGCGTGAGATCGGGCCAGGCTGCGAACGTCATGCGCTACATCAGCTCCACGGTGCGACGGATCAGCTTGGTCAGTGACGGCTCCGCGCGCCCGGCAGTCGCGATGATCCGGGAGATATCGGCCGGCTCGAGTGCATCGGGCAGGCACTGGTCGGTGATGATCGATACGCCCAGGACCCGCATGCCCTCGTGATTGGCGACGATAACCTCGGGGACCGTGGACATGCCCACGACGTCAGCCCCGATGGTGCGCAGCATCCGGTATTCCGCCCGTGTTTCCAGATTCGGCCCTGGCACCGCGACGTAAGTGCCTTCGCGCAAGGTGATGCCCAGCTCCACAGCGGCCTGCCTGGCAATGCTCCGCAGGCCTGGGTCGTAAGGGGCCGACATATCGGGGAACCGAGGGCCCAGGCGTTCGTCGTTCCTTCCAACCAGGGGGTTGTCACCCAGCAGGTTGATGTGATCGGCGAGGAGGACCAGATCGCCGGGCGCCCACAACGGGTGCATGCCGCCGCAGGCGTTCGAGACGATCAGAGTCGACGCGCCGAGAGCATGCAGCACGCGGACGGGAAACGTGACCTGTGCGAGCGAATATCCCTCGTACCGGTGGAACCGACCCTGCATGGCCACGACCGGCCTTCCGCCCAGATCGCCCAGCAGCAAACGGCCCGCGTGGGACTCGACCGTCGAGAGCGGAAATCCGGGGATCTCCTCGTAGGGGACTGTGGCCTTGACCGCGATCTCACCGGCCAGGCCCCCGAGCCCCGTGCCGAGGATGATGCCGACATCCGGCCGCAACGCGGCGTGCGCCCGGACAGCATTCATCGCGCGCTGGATGTCGTCGTAGAGCATGACAGCCGTCAACCCGTCTCTCCCGCCCCCACTTCGATCTCCGACATCGCCGGTGGCCGCGGCGCTCCCGTGCCTTCCCTGGCGGCGGCCTGCAATCCTTCGACCTCGCCCAGCTGGCGTTCCAGCAGCAGCCGGAACGTCGCGACGTACGCGTTGAACTGCCGCACCGCGTCCTCGGTCCGGTCCCGGACCAGTTGCTCGTCAAGCTTGGCGCGGTCCACGATCTTGGCGGCCTGCCCGTGAGCATCGCGCACGATGACCGCCGCTTCCTGTTCCGCCTGGACCCGCAGATCGGAGCGCAGTTGCTGGGCCGCCACCAGAGCCTCGTGCACCGCGCGCTCCCGTTCACGATGCGATTTCAACTGGTCCTGCGCGCTCTTCAGCTTCTCTTCCGCCTGGACCCGAGCGCGCGCCAACCGGTCAATCTCTCCCGCCAGACGCTGCTTGAACTCGTCGACCTGCGCGGGATCGTAGCCACGGAGGACGCGCGCGAAGTCCTGGGTCCGCACGTCTTGCGGGGTGAGCTGGAAGGCTTCTTCGCTCATGAGCGCTCTCCAAAGAGGATCGTACCCAGCCGGACCATCGTTGCTCCCTCTTCCACGGCCACTAAATAGTCGGCCGACATGCCCATAGACAGCTCCGGCAGGGAGTGTCCGGCTGCCGTCGCCTGGTCTCGTAACGATCGGAGCAACCGAAACGATCGGCGTTGCTCGGCGACGTCGTCGGTGAGCGCGGCCATGGTCATGAGCCCGCGGACCTCGAGTCGGCCGAGTCCCCGCAAGTCGTCCAGCAGCGTTCCCACACCCTCGGGTTCCACGCCACCCTTCTGCGCCTCGTTCGAGCAGTTCACCTGAACGAGGATCGCCTGCCGGCGTCCTTCGGGAACCCGCCGATCCAGCTCCCCCGCCAGATCCAACCGATCCACCGAATGGATGAGGGCAAAGCGACCGACCGCATGGCGGGCCTTGTTCCGCTGCAACGTGCCGATGAGGTGCCACTCGACCGGGACGTCAGCGAGCTGGTCCTGCTTGGCGAGCGCTTCCTGCACCCGGTTTTCGCCAACGACTCCAAGTCCCGCGGTGCACGCAGCGCGCACAGCATCGGGCCCGTGCGATTTGGTGACGGCGACGACGGTCACCGGATGGCCCCATCCCCCGAGCGCCTGGTGCCGGCTGATCGTCTCGCGCACAAGGGCGAGCCGATCCGGAAGCTCCGGGAACGTCATAACCCCCAAATCTAAAAGGATCTGCGGCCGTTTGTAGACAGGGGTACAACTGAGGTCAGCGGCGGGCGCCCACCAAAAGGTCGGCGCCTAAGAAACGGAAGGCGGATCGGCTGGAGGCGGGGCCGGTTTACGGCCCCTCGGCGACGCCTCGGACGTCAGTGCCCCTGCCAGCCTGCGGGAGCATCGGGAGGCGGAAGGGACCACGGCCAAGAGAAAAGTGGGCCGGTAACAGCGAGCACGAACAAGACGCCAGCAATCACGATGCACGCGAACAGGAATGGCCCCCATTCCACCCAACGTGCGCGTGCCCGTCGAGACAATAGCGCCAATCGAAAACACCCCTGAAAGCCGAGATCGTAGGGGAATCAATGCACAGAAAAAGAAATACGAATAGGCTGCGCCAAACGTTGACCGTCAGTGCAATGGAGGACGTCTGGCTTGAGACCAGTGCGCTCCCGATTCACCTTTCCAGTAAGCCGTGGCACCGCGCGCCGGGTTATTGCGCGATACCGTCGGCTCGGGAGGGTGTTTCCGGTGTCGCTCCATTGGCCTGTCGGTTCCGACTCACGCGCTGACCACGCCAGCTTGGGGCCAAGCCACACCGACACGAGCCATCGCACGAATACCGAAAAGCGTCCACGGCAGCTGCCAGCGTCGAGTTCGTCTCGGGTTAACCCATCGCCTCTGGTCAAGGCGCTTCGATTGCTCGCCCGACTCATCCCCGGCGACTACCTCAGGACGTTCACATACCTCAATTTCATCGAGCGGCCCCGCCGGTTGTTGCGGCTCGCCCTCACGACGTTCTACCGGATGGACCACATCTACCTCGTGCTACGGGAGTTCGCGAGTCGCAAAGGACATTTTTCGATCCTGGAGTTCGGCACCGCGGACGGATACGCGTTCACCAAGATGCTGTACGCCACCAAGTATCTGGGGGTGGACAATCGCGTCGTGGTCCACACGTTTGATACGTTCGAGGGGATGCCAAGCTCGAGCGACGATCGAAACCGCAACCTCACTACGCAGTCACAGTGGCTGACGGGCGAGTTCCGGGGGCGGTACGAGCACCTGCGGGAGTATTGCGCGGGCCGCTACCAGAATTTTCAAATCCACAAAGGTCTCTTCCACGAAACCCTGACCCTCTCACTCCTCGAGTCTCTCCAGACCAGCCGACCGATTCTGGTTTGGATCGACTGCGACTACTACACCTCAGCTCGCGCTGTCTTCGACCGATTAATCGACTATCTCCCCAGCGGGTGCGTGGTCTACTTCGACGACTACGACAACCTGAATTGCGGCTCGCGGCTCACCGGTGAAGCCAGGCTTGTGCACGAGATCAATCATGGGCTCTACGGCGACGACATCGAACTGGTTCTCGACACGAGCCTGTCGTTGGACACCAAGAGGGTTTACCGGTTCATCCATTTCGGGGCCGAACCAGGATTCGAAGCGGATTCCGTCGAGGACGTTCACTACGTCCATCACCGGACCAACGACTCCCCCCTTCCCTGACCGCGGTTCCCTCGGTTGGCGACCCGCGCGACTGGCTCAGCTTCGGGCGGCGGGGCGGGCGAGGAGTTCACGCACCCGCTCGGGCGTTAGCCCCTGCTCGAGACTTCCTTTGGTGGCCACGGAGATGCCCGACGTCTCCTCGGAGACCACGAACACCAGCGCGTCCGTCTCCTCGGAGAGGCCCAGCGCTGCCCGATGCCGGGTGCCCATCGTCTTGCTTGGGAGCATCTGTTGCGTGAGCGGAAGGATGCAGCCCGCCGCGATGATCTGATCGCCGCGGACCACGACCGCGCCGTCGTGCAGTGGTGAATAAGGGCTGAAAATGGTGGCCACTAGGTCCGCCGACAGGCTCGCCTGAAGCCGCGTGCCGGAGTCCAGGTACTCCTCGAGGGCGACGTCCCGCTCGACCGCAATGATTGCTCCGGTGGCGCTCTGACTCAGCCGCTCCACAGTCTCCGCGATCTCCTCCGCAACGACGGACGCCGAGCGACCGCCGAAGAAGCCGAACGGCCGGGCCTGGCCCAGGCGCGCGAGCGCATATCTGAGCTCAGGCTGAAAGACCACCAGGGCGGCGAAGGCGCCGTAGGTAAAGACGACGCCCAGCAAGTAGGTGATCATCGAAAGCTTGAGCAGGAACGCGGCGACATAGATCACGGCCAGGACGACCAGGCCGAGCAGGATCTGGAGCGCGCGAGTACCGGCGAGGAACTTGAGAATCCGATAGAGTAC
>Ga0134127_10002664_pt1 | contig 12826 bp, 9 predicted proteins | sample KB31753_FD_96459 | JGI IMG/M metagenome (GOLD analysis project Ga0134127, IMG submission 96459) | Terrestrial soil microbial communities with excess Nitrogen fertilizer from Kellogg Biological Station, Michigan, USA - KB3-175-3 | ecosystem: Environmental > Terrestrial > Soil > Unclassified ...
TAGCTCCTATATGATTGCCGGTCCCTTCACGGATATGGAAACCCCGGAACCAGTCGTTGGTCCACATCAGCAGGAGCGTCGCAGGCCCGAGGCTGCACGCCGTCCGCCGCTTCGCGTCATTCCGCCGCAGGAGTTCGACCCGGCTGACCTGAAAAATCCCGCGCTGTACGTCAATCGCGAGCTCAGCTGGCTCGAGTTCAACGAGCGAGTGTTGGCTCAGGCGACCGACCCGTCGCACCCGCTGCTCGAGCGCGTCAAGTTCCTGTCGATCGTCGGCACGAACCTGGACGAGTTCTTCATGATTCGCGTCGCCACTACGCAGAAGAAGCTTCGCGAAGGCATCGAGGATGTCGCGCCGGATGGGTACAACACCGAGCAGCAGCTCTATGCGATGCGGACGCGCGCACGTAAGCAGATCGACGACCAGGCCGCATGCTGGGACGAACTGCGGACGCTCCTGGCAGCCGAGCACATCACGTTCGTGGAACCTGGCGCGTGGACGCCGCAGATCCGCGAGTTCCTGAGCGCGTATTTCTCGCGGGAAATCTATCCGGTCCTGACGCCGCTGGCGTTCGACCCGGGACACCCCTTCCCGCTGATTTCAAACTTGAGCAAGAACTTCGCGGTCGTGGTGAAGCATGGCAACCGCACGAAGTTCGCGCGCGTGAAGGTGCCCGACGTGCTGCCGCGATTCATTCAGCTCCCGGAAAACCTTGCCGAGCCTCAGGGACTGACGTTCGTCTTCCTCGAGGACGTCATTCACGCCAACATGCAGGAGCTTTTCCCGGGCACGCAGGTCAAAAGCGCGCACCTGTTCCGGATCATTCGCGATGCCGACCTCGAGATCGAACAGGATGAAGCTGACGATCTGCTCGAAACCGTCGACCGCAGCCTGAAGCAGCTCCGCAACGGCGCCATCTCGCTGCTGCAGGTCGAGGCGGCGATGCCGCCGCGCGTCCTCAACATCCTTGCGGAGAACTTCGAGGTCAACGACGACGTCATCCTGCGGGCGGCCTATCGGCCTGGATTTGGCGACTGGGTGCAGCTGACGAAGCTTCATCGCCCCGAGTTGAAGGATCCGCCGTTTTCCCCGCGCTCGCTCTGGCGGCTCGATGAAGATCCCGACGTGATGTTCGATCAGCTCCGCTATCAGGACGTCCTGGTGCACCACCCGTATCAGTCGTTCGGAACGGTGGAGGCGTTCCTGCGCGCGGCCGTCAAGGATTCGCACGTCATCGCGATCAAGATGACGCTCTACCGCATTGGCGCGAACTCCCCCTTGATTAATCTGCTGATCCAGGCTGCGGAAGCCGGCAAGCAGGTCGCGGTGCTGGTGGAGCTGAAGGCGCGCTTCGACGAGCGAAACAACATTATCTGGGCCAAGCGGCTCGAATCGCACGGCATCCACGTCGTCTACGGCTTCGCCGACCTGAAAACTCACGCAAAGCTCTGTCTCGTCGTGCGGCAGGAAAGCGACGGCATTCAGCGCTATGTGCATACGAGCACCGGCAACTACAACCCGGACACCGCGAAGGTGTACACGGATGTCGGATATTTCACCGCCGACCCGGACATCGTTGCGGACGTGTCCGACGTGTTCAACTATCTGACCGGTTATTCGAACCGGAAAGAGTACCGCGCGCTGCTCGCCGCGCCGCTCCAGCTGCGGACGCGCCTCTGCGAGCTGGTTAACCGCGAAGCGGAGCACGCGAAGGCAGGCCATCCGGCGCACATCATCATGAAGGTGAACGCCGTTACCGACGACCAGATGATCCGCGTGTTGTACCGCGCGTCACAGGCTGGCGTGCGCATTGATCTGATCGTCCGCGGGATCTGCAGTCTTCGACCCGGGATTCCCGGCGTCAGCGAAAGCATCCACGTACGATCGATTGTCGGACGCTTTCTGGAGCACTCGCGCATCTTCTGGTTCGGCAACGGCGGGCACGAGGAGATGTATATCGGCAGCGCCGATTTGATGGAGCGCAACCTCGATCGCCGGGTCGAGACGCTCAGCCCGGTGCGCGACGTCGAGATTCTCGAACACCTACGCGACGTCGTCCTGCACTCCTATTTGCAGGACACCGACCGCGCGTTCGTGCTCGATTCGGCAGGCCATTACGCGAGACCCGAATCGACTGCGGGCCCGTTCAACTCCCAGCAGTTCCTCCTGCAGCACTACACCGAGACGAACGAGTAAATCCCAAAACCCAAATCCCAACATCTTTGAACCACGAAGGACGCGAAGCGCGCGAAGGTCCGTGATCTTCGTGGTTCAGGACCGTTCGCGACTTCGTGGTCAACGAAGCAGCCACCAGGCGGCGGCGACGATGCCAGCGAGGATCACCCCGAACACTGGAAATGCGATGGCGGCGACGACCAGCAGTCCGCCGATGGTGATGAGGAAGGCGAGCGGTCCCAATGGCCACAGGACGGCGAGGAGGAGGCGTGTGCCGGGACCGCCCTGCGTAGCGATCAGCCCCACGACGACGCCGACGAGGTAGACGCCAAGCATCCACATATGTCGGTGCCTGTCCTACACGTGCGCGGAGGCGGTCAGGCGCGCGTATCTTACCCTGGAGAGTCATCCCGCCGAGATGCAGATCGGTGCAGCGATACGACACAAGCGCCATTTTGATGACTGCTGGTACTTTCATCCGCTGCCGATAAGGTGAGTGAACGCACGGGAAGCTCGCGGTGTTCATCAGCCGCCGCGCGACCCCCCGGAGGACCTGATGAAGACGCTTTTACGGCTGCTGGCGGCCGTGGCGGTGACGCTTGCCGCGGCTCCAACGTTCGCTCAACAGACGACCGGTACGATCGCAGGCCGGGTGCTCGATCCACAGGGTATGGCGGTGCCCGGTGCCACCATAACGGCCACCAGTACGGCGACGGGCCTGATCCGCTCTGACGTCAGCGACACCGAAGGCCTGTATCACCTCAACGCGATGCCCGTCGGCAGCTACGACGTCACCGCGGAGCTCTCGGGATTTACGCGCCTCGAGCGCAAAAGCATCGCCGTCGACGTCTCAGAGACAACCAACCTGAACCTGATGCTTCGCCTCGCGCCGGTTGCCGAAACGGTGACCGTCGTGGGCGATACGCCGCTGATTCCAACGACGACCTCGTCGGTTGGACAGGTCGTCGACCTGACGCGCATTGAACGGCTGCCGCTCGATGGCCGGCAGTTCGCCAACCTGGCCGCAACGGTTCCCGGCGTCGGCATCGGCTTCCATTCCGATCCGACGAAAGCGACCGAATACGCGCCGCAGATCAGCGGCGGCAACGGCCGCAACGTGAACTATGTCGTCGACGGCGGCGACAACAACGACGACACCATTGGAGGCCTCGCGCAGCTCTATCCGCTCGAGGGGATCCAGCAGTTCAACCTGCAGACGCAGCGGTTCGACGCGCAGTACGGGCGCGGCACCGGCGTGCTGAATGTCGTGACCAAGAGCGGCACCAACAATGTCCGCGGCAGCGCAATCACCTTCCTCCGCGATACGGCGTTGAATGCACGCACGATGACGGAACAGCTGACTCGCAACGCTTGCCTCGCTGCCGCGACCGCTGCCAGCTGCCCGGACAAGCAGGAATACCGTCGCTACCAGTACGGCGGCAGCCTTGGCGGACCGATCGCGCGCGACCGACTCTTTTACTTCGCCGCGTTCGAACGCACGCAGCAGGACACGAAACAGACCGTCGACACGCTGGGTCTGTTCCCCTCTGAAGATGGCGTGTTTCCGGTTCCGGTACGGGAGAACCTGTTCACGGCCAAGGTGACCGCCAACCTGCGCAGCGGCCATTACCTCGCGGTGCGCTACGGGCACGACGGCAATTCGTCGCCGAGCGGAGCGGGGCCGCGCGCCGCGCATTCGAGCTGGGCGACGAGCACCAACGACTTCCACTCCATCAATGCGAGCGACAACTGGGTGTTCGCCGGCACCAAGCTGAACGAGTTCGTCTTCCAGGTGTCCACCTTCCAGAACCTGATCCCCGGCAGCACGACGCAGCCGGTGTTGATGTTCCCGAACCAGGTGACCGGTGGCGCGAATCAGTCGGCGCCGCAGTCGACCGAGCAGACCAAATGGCAGTTCCGTGACGATCTCAGCTGGACCTCGCGCCGGTTCGGCGGTCTCGAGCACAATCTGAAGGCGGGCGCGAACTGGCTGCACGAACCGCGCCTCTACATCAGCACGCAGTCCGGTGTGGCGGGGTTCTTCACGATGGGCGCCAACGACCTCAACGGGCCCGTGCAGCAGGTCATGGTCATTGGCGGCGCCGTTGAAGTCAACATTCCGCTCGACTTCTATTCCGGGTACGTCCAGGACGACTGGCGCCTGACCAGCAAGCTGACGGCGAATCTCGGCCTGCGGTACGACTACGTGTCCGGCATGCCGCTCGATCAGAACCGCAACCCCAATTTCCAGGTGATGCAGGCAGCCGGTGCCTCAGGCCGTTTCGCGGGAACGGTGCTCGACGACTTCGGCCAGTCAACGAAGAGCGACAAGAACAACGTCCAGCCACGGCTCGGATTCGCGTACGACGTGCGGGGCGATGCGCGCGATGTGGTGCGCGCCGGATGGGGTCTCTACACCGACTTCGCCTACACCAACCAGAACGCGCTCAATGCCGCGATTGATGCGGCGGGCGGTGCCGGCATCGTGTTTCTCGCCAACAGTCCGGGGGGCATTCGCAAAGCTGACGGCTCGTTCTTCCGCACGTCGGATCCGCTTTCGACCATCGCTTCGCAGAACCTCGTGGACACGAGCCTGCCGCCGCTCGGCGGCCAGGTGCAGTCACCGCGCCTGCAGCAACCGTACACCCGTCAGGCCAACGTCGGTTGGGTCCATCAGCTCAACCCCGCGACCGCACTCAGCGTCGACGTCGTTCGCGCCGACGGACGGGACGTGAACACGCGGCTGCGCATCAATCAGCTGGTGAATGGACGGCGATTCCTAGCCGGCCTCGCGCTCCAGCCGAATTCCAATCAATTTCGCGTCGCGCTCAGCAAGGGCACCAGCGAATACAACGCGCTGATTTTCGGCGTGAACCGGCGGATGTCGAACCACCTCGACGTGAGCGCGTCATACACGCTGGCAAAGGCGACGAGCATCATCGGCAGCGCCTCGGACGAAACCGACGCCAACCTCGTTCAGGACATCCGCGATCCGTTTGGAGCGGTACAGGACGCACCGCTGACTCGGACGGACGGGCGTCACCGGGTGTCGCTGAGCGCCATCGTTGAAGCGCCGTTCGGCATCGACGTCGCCCCGATGTTCCTGTATCAGTCGGCGCTGCCGACGCATTCCTTCGAAGGGATCGACTTCAACGCGGATGGCAACGTCAACGACAAGACGGTGAGCGCCTATCGCTACGCGGGCCTGAATGCCGACGGGACCGCGAAGTACGAGGTCAGCGGTTCGTGTGACGTGGTGAATTGCAGCCGCCGCGCGCCGTACTCACAGTTGAATCTTCGTATCAGCCGCGGCTTCCAATTCGGCGGTTCGGCTCGCATCGAAGCGATCGCCGAAGTCTTCAACCTTCTGAATGCCAAGAACCCGTTCATTCCGCTGACGTCGCGGCGTCTCAGCGCCACGGGCGCGCCGCTCGCGTCGTTCATGCAGCCGACCGCGTTTGCCGGTGATTTCGGGCAGCCCGAACAGCGGGTCGGCCAGATCGGTTTCCGCATCACATTCTGAAGTTCGACGGTCGAAGGTTGAAGTTTGAAGTAAGTTTCGAACTTCGACCTTCGTACCTCGAACTTGTCTGAACTCCGCCCCCTCCTTCGTCTCGCCGGCCCCGTCATCCTCGCCGAACTCGGGTGGATGAGCATGGGCCTTGTGGACACGCTGATGGTCGGCCGTCTCGGTCCGGCGGCCATCGCGGCGACCGGAATGGGCAGCGGCGTGTTCACCGCAATCGTGATCTTCGGTATGGGGCTGATGCTCGGCCTCGACGCGCTCGTGTCGCAGTCGGCAGGCGCCGGCCGCCTCGATGAATGCGTCCGCTGGCTGCACCACGGCGTCGTGCTCGCACTGCTCGTCACGCCGGTGGTGATGGTCCTGACATGGGTTGCCTTTCTGACCATCGATGCGTGGGGCCTGAATCCGGAGATCGGCGCGTTCGCGGGTCCCTATCTGGAAGTCATTGCGTTGAGCGCGGCTCCGTTGCTGCTCTATGCCGCGCTGCGGAGATATCTTCAGGGAATTCACGTCGTTCGCCCGGTCATGTACGCGCTCGTCTCGGCCAATCTGGTAAACGCCGCGGCGAATGCGATCCTGATTTACGGCCGGTTCGGCGCACCTGCCCTCGGCGTCACGGGTTCGGCATGGTCGACGTGCATCGCCCGTGTGTATATGGCCGCATTCTTGTACGTCGCCGTACGGCGCGAACATCGCCGCCGGGGCCATGCGCACCCTCACGTCCCGTTCGCGGTCGATTTCGCACGGCTCCGTCGACTCCTGGCGCTCGGCGCGCCAGCTGCGTCGCAGATTACGCTCGAAGTCGGCGTCTTCGCGCTGGCGACAGCGCTCGCCGCGCGGCTCGACGCGGTGTCGTCGGCGTCTCACCAGATCGCGCTCAATATCGTCAGCCTCGTGTTCATGGTGCCGCTCGGCCTCGCTTCGTCGGGCGCGGTGCGAGTGGGCCACGCGATTGGCGGAAGGGACGTGCGGCGGGCGCGACGTGCAGGATGGACCGCGTTGGGTGTCGGCGCGGTAATCATGATTGCGCTCGGGATCATCTTGTTCGCCTTCCCACGTTCACTGCTGAGCGTGTTCACCACCGACGCGCAGGTGCTCGCCATCGGGGCGCGGCTGCTGGCGATCGCTGCGGCATTCCAGCTTTTCGACGGAACGCAGGCGGTGACCACAGGCATCCTCCGCGGAATCGGCGATACGCGAACGCCGATGGTGATGAACGTCATCGGCCACTGGGTGCTGGGGCTGCCGGTTGGATATGCTCTCTGCTTCCGGTTCATGTGGGGGGTCGCGGGCCTGTGGATCGGGCTGTCGATCGGCCTGATCTTCTGCGCCGTGGCGCTGACCGCAACGTGGATCGTCCGCACTCGGCGCCTCGATCTGCCGCCAGGAGTGCATCCGGCCGAGCCGATTGAAATGTTGTAGCGAACGACCCGAACGAATGATCAACGACGCTCATTGCCATTTCTTCTCGCCGCAGTTCTTCGGCACGCTCGCGCGGCAACGGCTCGCGATTGCAGCGGCGCCGAGCGCAACGGTCGCGGCGTCTGCATCGGACATCTACCGCGAGCTGCAGTGGGACGACCCTGTCGCCGCCGAGACGCTCGCGAACCGATGGGTCGCGGAGCTCGATCGGCACGGCGTCAATCGGGCGGTCCTCATCGCGAGTGTTCCGGGCGACGAAGCGTCGGTTGCCGAGGCTGTGGCGCAGCATCCGTCACGGTTCGTCGGCTTCTTCATGCTCGATCCGTCGGCGGCCGATGCGGTCGAGCGCGCGCGGCGCACCATCGACGACCTGCATCTACGCGGCATCTGCCTTTTTCCCGCAATGCATCACGTGCCGCTGACCGACGAACGCATCAAGCGCATCGTTGAAGTCGCCGCCGAACGCCCCGGCGTCGTCGTGTTCGTGCACTGCGGCGTGCTGACGGTCGGCATCAGGCGGAAGCTCGGACTGCCAAGCCGCTTCGACCTGCGGCTCGGCAATCCGATTGAGGTGGCGAACCTCGCGCTCGCCTTTCCCAAAGTGCCGTTCATCATTCCCCACTTCGGCGCCGGCCTGCTGCGCGAGGCGCTGATGGCGGCGGAGACCTGCGCCAACATTCACCTCGATACGTCGAGCTCGAACAGCTGGACTCGCTACACGCCCGGATTGACGCTGGATGCGGCGTTCAAAGCGGCTCTCGCGGTTGCGGGGTCGTCGAGGCTGTTGTTTGGAACCGATTCGTCGTTCTTTCCGAGAGGGTGGCAGAAAGGAATTTACGAAACCCAGAATCGCATCGTCGAGAGCGCGGGGATCAGCGCCACCGACGCGGCGCTGATCTTTGGGGGCAATTTCGATCGGCTATTTCCCGCGGCTTAGCTCCTCGTCAATCACCGACTCGAACACTTCAATCGGCTGGGCGCCGTTGATCATGCGGCCGTTGACGTACACCGTCGGCGTCGAGCTGATGCCGAGGCCCTTGCCGGCGTTCAGTGCGTCCTCGACGCGCGCCTCGTATTTCGAGCTGTCGAGACACTGGTTGAACTTCGTCGTATCGAGTCCGGTATCTGCCGCGTACTTCTTCAGCGAGTCCGCCGTCAGCGAGGATTGGTTGGCGAACAGCTTGTCGTGATACTCCCAGAACTTTCCCTGTTCGCGCGCGCAGTTGCCGGCCTGCGCGGCAACGAACGCCTGCGGGTGGATCTGCGTCAGCGGGAAATCCTTCCAGACAAGCCGCACCCTGTCGCCGTACTTCGTGCGAAGGTCTTTCAGCGTCGGCATCACCCGCAGGCAGAACGGGCACTGGAAATCGGAGTACTCGACGACGGTGACGGGCGCATCGGCCTTCCCCTGCGACGGGTCGTCCGGGCTGACTTGCACCGTGCTGCGCGGCGCGTCCATGACGACGCGAATCGGTGGACCTGCTTTCCTGAGGTCAGCGATCAGCGCCTGTTTCGCATCGTTCTGATGCTGTTGCTCCAGGTACTGCTGAATGGCGGCACTCATCTGCTCGAACGTGCGCCCCTGCATACGCTCGCTGTTCTGAACGTAGAAATTCCGGACGTCGGTGTCACCGACCGGCTTGAGGCGTTTGGCGACTTCGTCCTGAACGAACTTTTCGGTCGTTACCCCTTTGGCCTTGGCGGCGTCGGCAACGAGGGCGTCCGCGATGATGGCGTCGAGCGCCGATCTGCGCCCGTCATACACGGTCTGGTCCGCCTGTGCTTTGGCGGCTGGATCCTCTTTCTTCCAGCGATCGTCCAGTTCGCGGACCGTCACCGTGCGGTCACCAATCCGCGCGGCGGCCTCCTGGCCGCCCTGCTGCTGCGCCTGGGACGAACATGCGAGTGAAACCAAGAGTCCGGCGGCGAGACAGACTGTACGCATGCGGGAATGATACCCTGGCCGGCGCCGCCGACGTGGCGCCCAAAGATCAGATAAGCTGATTTCATGCGGACCCTTACGACGATTGCGATGCTCGTCGCGGCCACCTTGATAGTGGCGGCACAGCAAGAGACGCCGACCTTCAAGGCGACGACCCAGATCGTGTCGGTGCCTGCTACCGTGCTCGACGCCCAGGGACGCCTCGTCCCGAATCTCGAGCAGGACGAGTTCACCATCCTCGATAACGGAAAGCCACAGCAGGTCACGTTCTTCCAGAACGAAACCCAGCCTTTTACCGTCGTGGTGATGCTGGATTACAGCGCCAGCATGACGAGCAGCCTCGATCTCCTGCGCGCGGCCGCCGAACAGTTCCTGCTGCGGATGCTGCCGCAGGACAAAGGGCAGGTGGGCGCGTTCAGCGACCGGATCGAGTTCAGCGGCCAGTTCACCAACGACCGCGACGACCTGATCTCCGCGCTGCGCGATCTGCAGTACGGCAACCCGACGCGCCTCTGGGACGCAGTCGATCAAAGCATCGAGATGCTGAAGCCGGTCGATGGTCGAAAAGTCGTGCTCGTGTTCACGGACGGCGACGATACGTACAGCAAGACGGGATTCGGCACCGTGCTCGATCGTGCTAAGCAGAACGAAGTGATGGTGTACGCGATTGGCCTGCAGTCGACCTATTTCAACGGGCAGCGTATGGTGCGATCGCAACCCGATCGGTCGCTGAAGAAGATTGCCGAGGAAACCGGCGGAGGCTACTTCGAGCTGAAGAAGACCGACGAGCTCGCGCCCACCTTTACGCGTGTCGCCCAGGAACTTCACAGCCTCTACACGCTCGGCTTCTCGCCGGCGGTGCTCGACGGCAAAGAGCACAAGCTCGATCTGAAGATGAAGCAGTCGGGAATGGTCGCTCGCGCGAGGAAAACGTACGTGGCATCCGCGGCGCGCCTGGGCAATACCAATTAGGGTGATCACGATCCGCCTGCCGGCCATGCTGGGCGGGGGAACCGTCGTCATCACTCGCGCCGTCCGAACGGTCGACGAGTTGACGTCCGCATTGCGCGACACGAGGCCGGACCTGGTATCGCGCCTCGACGATTCAATCTTCAACTTCGCGATCAACGACGAGATGCTGATTCACGACGCCGGCAATCATGCGGTCCGTGATGGAGACGTCGTCGAGATCGTCCCCGCAATCTCGGGCGGCTAGCTGCTGTTTCTTTCACCACGAAGATCACGAAGATCGCGAAGGCCACGACTTTCCAAAAGTTGTGACCTTCGTTTCCTTCGTGACCTTCGTGGTTATCCACCCAACGCCGCCTTCAACTCATTTCGCCAGCTGTCGACCGGGATTCCCTCGTCTGTGAGATTCGAGACGCGGTAGAAGCGCGACAGCAATGCGTCGAACTCCGTTCGATCGATGTGCTCGCCCTTGTACGCGCCATACGTGTTCGGTTCCTCGAACCACCGATCGGGTAGCGTGTCGTCTTTGCGCCGCACGCCCAATCGATAGTTGATCAGCCGTTCGACGCCCATGATGTTGAGACCGACGCGATCGAGGTCCTCGACGGTGAGCGCAAAGCCGGTGACGTTGGCAAGCTGCCCCGCGAATTCGGCATAACCGGGAAGCGACGGGCTGTTGAACAGTTGGGTGGTGAAGCGACACATCCCCACGGCGTCGCCGACCGCGAAGATGTTCTCGCAGCGGCGCACGGCCAGCTCTTTATCCACATAGCTGTTCGGCGCGGCGCTGACCGGACCGCCGTACAACTGCTCCTTGAAGCCGCTGTCGGCGTTGATCTTCGCGTTGATCTCGAGCGTGACGCGATTGCGCAGATGGTCCATTCCCCGCGTCGCGACCGCGAGGCCGAGCGCGAACGCTTTGAGGATGCGCGCATCGTGTGGGTCGCTCTGCATCAGGCCTTTCACGGCCATTCGATAGCGAAGCGCTTCGGGCGGGTAATGGCCTTTCTCCACCGCGCGCGTTCCATCGGCGAGAACGTTGCCGAATCCCTCACGCCCCGCCGTCATGAACAGCAGGCGTTCAATCAGCTCAGGGTCGCCCCAGCGAAGCTCGAGCCCCTGCGTATGGCGCGTGGTGATGATGCCGCGTTGAAAGAGTTCGAGCGCCCAGCCGATCGCCGAACCTGTCGACGCGGTATCGAAACCGAGGTCGTTGCAGATGTTGTTCAGCCGAATCACCGCCTTGATATCGTCGATGCCGAGGTTCGGCCCGAATTTGCCAAGCGTGACGTACTCCGGTCCGTCGCCGCGCCCGTAGCGATCGGACGGATCGCCATGCAGATCGTTTTGCGGACGGCAATTCACCGGACAACGGAAACAACCTTCCATCCCCGGGCGATACGGATCGATGTGCTCCGCATCGAGCGCGTCGGTCCATGTCGTCTCCTGATTGTTCCTGGTGCCCATCGCGCCCAGCAGACGGCTGGGACGGTAGAGAAAGGGCGTCCCCATGCGCGACAGCGCGTGCTTGACGACCGAAGTCGCGAGCAGTTTCTGCGCGATCACGCGGTTGTACGGTTTGTACGGCTGCGGCGTCGGGAACTCGTGTGTGTGGCCGAGCGTGACGATGGCCTTGAGGCCAAACGAGGCCATCTTCGCGCCGGTGCCGCCGCGCGCGAAGATCGCCTTCGGACCACCCATGATGCCGGCGGTGAGGACGCCGGTCTCCCCCGCGCGCGTGACATTCACCATCGACATGTCGCGGGTCCAGACGCCTCCCAGATCGGCGGCAATCCGTTCACGCATGTCGATGTTGTCGAGCCCCACATACGGTGCGGCGTCACGCCACTCGATCTCACCCTCGCGGATGATCATCAGAGCCCACTGCGGACTGCGTCCGTACAACACGAGGTGATCGATGCCGTTCATCCTCAGGAACGATGGAAAGTAATCGCCGCAGTTTGAATCGAGGATGACGCCCGACTCCGGCGCCCACGAGGTGCAGTTGCCGCGAGCCGCGCTCGGCACGATGCCGGTGAGCACGCCCGACCCGAAGATCAATGGAATGTCTGGGTGCAGCGGGTACAACGCCTCGTCGAGCAGGCGGTACAGGTAGAACATGTTGGCGCCGCGTCCCGAAAGCAGCGTCTCGAGAACGTGGCGCGGCGTATATCCCGATTGCACGCTGCGCGATTCCAGATCCACGAACAGCGTGCGCCCCTGTGCCGGGTACTGCGGATCTCGCGGCAGCTCCGCGACAAGTCGCGCGACGCGATCGCGGATACCCATCACTGAAGTATAGGATTACTTCCAACGTCCAACTCCCAACTCCCCAAGATGACGCTGGGAAGTTGGTTCTTGGAAGTTGGGAGTTCATCCATGAATGAGACGCTCACCGAACAGGACTTCCGCCTGCAGGCAGATCACGCACTGGAACAGACGCAGCGTTCGCTGCTGCCGCTGGCCGACGAGGAAGGATTCGAGGTCGAGCTTCAGAACGGGGTGCTGCAGATCGTCTTCGAGGACCCCTCACCGGCCAAGTTCGTGGTCAGTCCCAACGCTCCGGTGCGCCAGATCTGGGTGTCGGCAATGTCACGCAGTTTCAAGCTGACCTGGTCTTCACCGGCGGCGCAATTCGAATTGGACGGCGAGCCGCTCGAAACGCTTCTCGCCCGCCTCGTTCGTCAGTTCCTCGCCAGTTGACGGCGGCGCGTCCGCGCAGCTTTTCGCGCGGCGGCACTTCGGCTTGCCGCCGAGCGGCGGCGTGCAGCCGACGAGGCCTGGCGTGACA
>Ga0134127_10002665_pt1 | contig 12815 bp, 9 predicted proteins | sample KB31753_FD_96459 | JGI IMG/M metagenome (GOLD analysis project Ga0134127, IMG submission 96459) | Terrestrial soil microbial communities with excess Nitrogen fertilizer from Kellogg Biological Station, Michigan, USA - KB3-175-3 | ecosystem: Environmental > Terrestrial > Soil > Unclassified ...
CATGGCCTGCACTTTTGCCAGCTTCGCCGAGGAGACATCGTTTTGGAACTGCAATAGCTGCAGGCGGATTTTGAGATAGTCACCCTCCCCGATGTACCCTGCCTTGAACTGTTCCTGGCTGATATCAACGGTCTGCTGGAAAGCCTTCAGGTCTTCCTCTGCCAGCTGAAGCGCGGATTGCGCCAGCAGCACACTGATGAACTGCTGTGCGACGTTGAACGTCAAGGTGCGCTCGGTGTCCGCAACCTGCGCCCGAGTAACCGCGGTCTGATCGCGCGCCGCTTGCAAACGGTGCTGCCGCTTATGCCCGCGCTCGAACAAGTAGCTCAGTCCAAGGTCAAACTGTTGAACTTGATCGACGTTGGTGCCGGAGAAGTCCTGCGGACTGAAGAACGGAACGAACTGGCTGTCAGCACCAAAGACAGGATTCGGCCGCAGGTTCGCCGTGATTTCCTGCGCCTGGTTTTGCGAAATCTGAGTCCGGGTGGCTTTTAAAGAATGATTATGCGCAAGCGCCAATTCGATAGCCTTGTCCAAATCAATGGAGGTCGTATTCTGCGCGTATCCAGCTCCTGACAGAAGAACGCATATCGCTCCAGTCAAAGCCCAGACTGGACTGCGTTTCGCTGACACGAGAGAGCGGCGCAGCGCGCCGCAGCGCATGCCTCGCGTATTTAAAAATGTACCAATTGCCGAAATATGCTCGTTCCTCCTGCTGATTTCTATGCTTTGGGAGCTTATTGTAAGTCGGCTGTATTCCCGTAGAAGCTATCCAGATGGATGCAACCGCTTACTGCTCACGGGTCCATACCTGCGAGCACCTGGGGTTGGGATCGGATGTCGCGCGGGTAATTTGGCCTATGAACGCAGGGTGGATCAGCCGAGCGGCGGAGGACGGATGAACTGCGAACAAACGAGAATTGAAGAGTATGGTGTTCGCGAAATCGGCAGCGCAAGGATGGAGCCGACCAGTGCCGGAAGCAGGCTCGCCGATATCGCCGGAGTTACTCCCGCGTGGGCCAGCGCGCAAACCGAACACGAGTGATTAGCCGCGCCGGAACTCGCAGGATGCACATGGACGGCAGCAACGAACCCGGTTAGCGCGATCAGCACGACGCAGCACACCGCCACGGCAGCATACGCCCAGCATTGGATCCGCAAGTAGGGCTGCGTCTTCATCCAGGAAGTCTAAATCAGTACGATGCTACCTGAACGTGCTTTCGTTGCGCAAAATTACGAAAGGCATCAGCGACGCGGGGCGCAGCCATCGCCGCCGCAAACACAGCCTTCGCTGCCTCATTTTGACGGAGGAGCCGAAACCGCCATCGAGGTCAAAGCCCAGTCGGTGATCGGTTCTTAGGTTGGCCTCCGAGATGAAGGCGAACCTATGCTTGTGACGTCACCCAGAAAGCTCATGGCAGGAACAAGACAGTCGAAGTCGAACAACAAGGTGTAGGCCAAATAACAAAGGCGCGACGGGGGGCCATCGCGCCTTCATCCGTTCACTGCGGACGTTCAGAAGATAATCTTGGCCACTAATTGCAGGTTTCGACTACCTCCTGAAAATACCCTGGGGTTAAGGAAATCAGGGTTCCCGCTGGTCGCAAGGTTGTAAGCCGGGTCAGCAAGTGCGTTGGTTCCGGTGAGGGTCGAGAATACACTCAAGGCACCTGCCACCGTGTAGTTGGGATGGTTGAAAGCGTTGTACATCTCGACTCGCAGCTGCAAGTACGCGCTTTCAGTAAAGTGCGTGTTCTTGAACACCGAGATGTTCCAGATGCCGAAGCCCGGGGTGTAGAAACTATTGCGGCCCACCGTCGACTTGGCGCCGAGTTGGGCTGCAACGTAACGAGCTTTCGGATCCATGGCTACGTAGCCTACGACATTGGCGTCATTGCCGGTGCCGCAACCTGACCATGCTCCGTTTGCGTCGGGAGCAACGATCGTCACTGCTCCACCCGGACCGGCATTGCAGACGGCATTTACATCCGTTGCTGTATTACCAATTCCGCTTGGGTTGAAGATGGCGCGATCTCCAGCGACATCAAAGTTATCGTTTGAATCGTAAGGCGAAAGAACGCTGATGGGTTGGCCGGTTTGCGCAATATACGACCCGTTCACTTCATACCCATTCATAAGCGCTTTCATCCATCCCGAAGCGTTGTGGGCCTGCGGCAATGCATAAGTCCAGGCAATCGCAAGTTTGTGACGAACATCGAGCGCTGAGTTGCCTCGGTCAGCCCTAAGATTGAACGCATCTTCGGGACGGCGTGGGTTCAGGAATGTACTGAAAAGTTCAGCGGTCGAATCGTCGATTGTGTGCGAGTAGGTGTAGTTTGCCCGTAGCGTCACCCCATGACTCAGGCTTTGCGCAAAGGACAGCGCGCCGCCATGATACGTGCTGGATCCAATTGGCTGGTGTTCAGTGACGTTTCCGAAAAAGCCATATTGGGCTAAGGGCTGGGGATTGTACGCGTCGAAGGTGGCTAGCGTGCTCGCCGGGTTTGTGACCGTCGCCGGCACTTGTGACGGATCGAGGTAGGTCGGCAACGGCGTCAACCCAGCACTGAATGCACCTTCGGAGTTCAGGCGGATCTGCACGGGCAGGAACAAGCCGCGAGTTCCCAGATATCGCGCCTCCAACACGCCTCCGCGGTAGAGTTCGCGCTGCACGCTTAACGTCCAGTTCAGCGTTTTGGGCTCTTTCTGGTCTGGAATGCGGCCTTGGGTTAATGCGCGGGTGATTGTGGGATCATTCACCAGCGTGTAGGTTGCTGGTAAACCGCCATTTGCAAGAAATCCAGCATTGGTCGTACACCAGGAGGGAGCCGGATTGAATGCGGCGCACACCAGCACTTCATTCTCTTCCGTTTGATATTGCGGTGGCAGCGCCAGTTCCGGTAAGTTTCCAAAGGTGCGGCCATAGGCAACGCCAAAACCTCCGCGGACCGCCCATTTCGCCTGTCCCGTCGGATCCCATGCGAACCCGATTCGCGGCGCATAGTTGTTCTTTTGCGTGGTCGGCTTATGGAAGTCAATTACTCCCGGAACATTTGAGATTGCGTTAAGCGCCTGGGTTGCTGAAGACGCGAAGTCGCTGTTGTATTCATACCTCACGCCCAGGTTGAGGGTGAGACGAGGCATGACGCGGAAATCGTCCTGTACAAACCAGTAGAAGCTGTCCTGGTTCTGGCTGAACAAGCCTGATCCAGCGCCACGTAGTGTGTTCCCCGCATCGTCAGGTACGAGATCGTTTACCAGCAGTTGCGTTTGCGAGTAGTGGTATTCGCCATGCGAGCGCGACAAGAAGAAGCTGGGTGCGATGTAGTGCCGGTACTCAGCACCCCACTTCAGCGTGTGTCGATCCAGCTGAAACGTCTGGTTGTCAACGACCTGATACTCATTTTGCAGATTTCGTTGCGTGTCGTTGGGGCCAATGGTGAGGTTATTGAGATCGGTGAGTACATACGTGTTGTAGGAATCGTATTTCGCCGGCGTCGCAATCTGTTGCAGGAAGCGGGAGTAGGAAAGCCGCAGGTCGTTTACGAATCGCGGAGAGATAATCCATGAATCGGTCAGCGTGACCTTGCGGTTGTTGTTGGTTCCCGGCTGATTGAATTGGACCTGTGGTGTAGTGACGGGATAGATCGTGCTTTGGTTGCTGAACAGAAACCGCGCACTGATCTGGTGCGCCGCCAGCTTATAGTCCGAGTTCACCTGCGCGTCATGTTCGCGGAGATAAAAGGGACTGAACAGGACTGTCTGCCCGGTTGGTATGGAATTCCCGTTCACCGTGATGGAACCGGTTGTATTGGCTGCCGTGGGCAGGACGCTCAAGAGTTTCTGCGCCTCCGGGTCTGCCGCCATCGACAGCAACGACTGCAATCCCGCGGATGTGGGGACAGTAACCGTGGCATTGTTGCCGTCCTGGCGGAAGTTTGTGAATTCATAGGCGCCGAAGATAAACCAGCGATTCTTCATCAGCGGTCCGCCAACTGTCCCGCCCCAGCGGTCGGAATCGAGACGAGGTATGTGGTCGAGACTCCCGTCGGCCAGCGACCGCTTCGTGAGATTGTCCAAAGCATTGAGATTGCGGTTCTGCACATAGCCCTCAGCCGAGCCATGCCAGGTGTTCGTTCCAGACTTGGTAACGATGTTGAACTGACCGGCGGCCGCATTGGCATATTCCGCGCTGAATTGGTTTGTGACCAGATTGAAGCCGGAGACGGCATCTTGAATTACATTGCTGTTGTTGCCGGTTACACCGGTATTGTTGTCATCCACACCGTCCACGGTAAAAGAATTCATATCCGGACGCTGCCCTCCAACCGAGCCTCCCGTTCCTGAGATTCCCCCTTGCTGTGCCGTGGTATTAGGAGCAAAGATCGAGAGTTGTAGGGGGCTGCCGTTGCCGGTCGGGACGTTCAATACTTCCTGGGTTGAATACTCGTTCGTGATCGTAGATGTTGTGGTCTGCACTTCGCTGACGGCGGCATTCACTTCCACCGTTTCATTCGACCCGCCCACCGAGAGCGTCACGTTTCGGTCGGTGACGTTGTTGGCCGTCACGCTGACATCTTTCACCGCGCTCTGGCGGAAGCCCTGACTCTCTACCGTGACCGTGTACGGCCCCGGAAGCAACGTGGGAAACTCATAAATTCCGGTGCCGTTGCTGGTCGTCGTTTGTGCAACTCCGGTTTGTGCGTTGGTCGCCGTGATCTTGGCACCCGTAACTGCCGCGCCGTTCTGATCGCTGACCTCTCCGCGCAAGGTTCCCGTTATGCGCTGGGCTGTTGCGCTGAGCGTGAGCATTGTCATGAACACTGCCAGTGCCATGACGAGTTGCGGAAATTCTGGGATATTCCACCGCCATGACATTTTCTTTACAAGAGCTCTCATCCCGTCCTCCTGAGGTGAAGGCGCAACCCACAAGATCGGCGCCGCCGTATGTAAGGCACGCTTTCGTCCCAGGACGCTCCCCCGTCTCTTCGTGGGACGGGTGGGAATTGCTTGAGGACGTAATGTCTGGTTATGGCAGATGAGTAGCTGGATTTTGCGCGAACTGCGTTGCGTCAGAAATCCAACGATTCCGTTCCAGTTACGTCATTTGGTAGATATTTCTGTGGGTCACTATGAAAAGTGGGAGCGGCTGCCAATGCCACTCGTCAACATCACTGAACAGTACGCGGAGTACGCATTGGGACGAATGCACTTCGAGCAGGGATCGACAGCAGCAGCCTCATTGGTATGATCGGGAAACATGCGTTCAGAGGGGACTGGGATGAACCAACACGCGCCGATATCAATAGGTCGCGGAGATAAACAAAACGATTCCGGAATAGACATCGCCTCGCTGGCCGAGGAGAAATTCACGCTAAAAGACTGGCGGTTGTGGGCTGCGAGCTTTGGCTTTTTCTGGTTTATGTACGTTTGCGGCGTGATCTCCATTCTTTCGTTTCAGCGGACCGGCGGAAGCAAGTTCATGGTCGAAGAATACGCCACGCTGCCCGCAATTCAGGACACTATATTTGCGGTTCTCGCGCCACTGGTGTTCGTGCTTGCCACACGATTTCCCGTCCAACGGGAGAATCGGATCCGGCGTTCCGTTATGTATCTGGCTGGCGGCGTAATCTTCGCCGGCGTTCACGTATTGCTGCGCGTGCTTTGCTATCCCGCATGGCATCCCGACCTGAAAAAGTACATGTGGGCCTTGTTCAGCTGGCCAACATTCAGGTTCTCGCTTCATTGGCCGCTTCTGGAGCGCCTGTTCCTGTGGAATCTCGTCGAGGATGTCTTCGCCGTATACATCCCCATCGTAGTGATCGCTCATGCTGCGCTGTACTATCGGCGCTTCCGGGAACGCGAACTGCGGTCCGCGCAATTGCAGGCACAACTCAGCGATGCCAGACTGCTGGCTCTAAAGAGCCAACTGCAGCCTCATTTCCTGTTCAACACCCTTCACTCCATCTCCTCGCTCATGCTCACGGATGTGCGTGCGGCCGACACCATGATCGCGCGTCTCAGCGACCTCCTGCGTATGAGTCTGAATGGAGATGACCGCCATCTGACCTCTTTCAAGCGGGAGCTGGATTTCACCCAAGCCTATGTGGAGATTGAAAAAATCCGCTTCGGACATCGCTTGCGCGTGAACTTCGAAGTGGCACCAGAAACCCTGGATGCCAAGGTTCCCCATGTGCTGCTGCAGCCGTTGGTCGAAAACTCGATTAAGCATGGAATCTCCAGGTCGAACGCGGGCGGCGAGGTCACGGTGCGAGCTGTCTTACAGGACAACAGGCTGAATTTGAGCGTTTTCGATCGCCTGTTTGCTCCCACCTCCACGGGCTGTGCTTCGCCTGGTATGGGAATCGGCCTGAAAAGCACACGAGAGCGCTTGAGGACTATGTATGGGGACGAACAGAACTTTGCAACTCGATCGCTTTCCGATGGGGCTTTTGAAGTAAAAATCTCGCTACCTTTTCTTGCGGTCGAACGTCTGACGGACTATGGATCTCGGGTGGAGGGAGTCGCTGCCATTGAGTCCTGAGTTGTCCTCAATGCATGGATCACCGTTAAGAGCGGTCATCGTAGACGACGAGAAACCTGCGCGAGAAAAACTTTCCATCCTGCTTGCGACCGAAGCGGACGTTCGAATTGTCGCCGAGTGCGAAAACGGCGCAGCCGCGGTTGCAGCCTTAAAGCAGACCAAGCCCGATCTTCTTCTGCTCGACATCAGCCTTCCCGACATGGATGGTTTTGCTGTTTTGAAGACTCTTCCGCCGGCTGAACTGCCGGTGGTAATTTTCACAACTGCCTACGACCAGTTCGCGATCCGAGCCTTCGAAGCCCACGCTCTCGACTACCTGTTGAAGCCTTTCGACCACCAACGTCTTCAGGAGGCCCTGCATCGGGCGAGATTAGCAGTACGCACCCACACTGAGCGGGTTCTAACGAACAAACTCCTCAGCATTTTGCAGGAGACCCGCGCCGGTTCACCGGACCGTCGCTTTCTGGTGCGCTCCGGCGGCCGTGTGGTCTTCCTCGCCTACGATGAGGTGGAGTGGATTGAAGCGGCGGCGAACTACGTTCGTCTCCATGCTGGCAAGGCTTGCCACACCCTTCGCGGCACGATTGGCAACATCGCTGCCAAGCTTCCCGGTGAACAGTTTGTGCGCATTCACCGTTCCACGATCGTGAATGTGCGCGTCATCAAGGAATTGCAGCCTTGCAACAGTGGAGAATTCATCGTGGCATTGCAAAGCGGCAAGGAACTCTCGTGCAGTCGAGGTTATGCTGCGGAGTTGCGGCGTCTCATCGAAAAGACTCCCGTGCTATAGCGCAACCGACTTCATTGCACGCAAGCCAGCTCTGCTAATTGCCACACTGACCTTCCGCTTTCGCGTCCTCGCACGACCTGACGCCGACGCTCCATGCTTCGCAAGACGCTCATTACGGAAGCCATAGGTTTGCGATGGCCTAGGAGCAATTCAGGGTTGAGTTCATTCACCTGAGCGCAAATTTCGCTTACGGCATACGGACGCGCAGCACGTTTCAATATTGTTCGGCAGGCTGGCGTCAGCCCGCGTCGATTGGTGCGCGGTTTCGGGCGGACAGATTGGAGAACTCCCTCGTCAGCGATTCCCGGACCGTAGATCACCGACAATCCATGAATCATTGCTTGGAGCGCGGCGATCTCTGCCTCCACCGTCTTCAATTCGGTGGTCAGAGCTTTCATTTCCTGCCGAACGTACTCTTCATCGAACTGCAGAGGGTTAGGAGCACCAATCTGCGAAAGATAATCTGGGATACTGAGAACACCCACGAAGCTTCTCCTTGTGCCTCAGTATAGGGACGTTTCTGCCGGAGATTTGTCACCAAGGGATGAACTCAATATAGTCCGCAACTGGTGCGCAATCCCGCGTGATCGACGCACTCCCGTGGGCGATCAACGCAGTTCTTCCGTCGTTTGAACTGCTCACATTCGCTGATAGGTAAGTCGTCCCTGTTCCGTTGGTGTTCAAACCAGCGGTACTATCCAGCTATCGGGAACGTGCCACAATTCACATACCGTGCGCGACGATGTCAACGGCGAACTACCAGCCGGGTTTGAACCTGTTCGTGAGTTTGTGCGTGTCGCCGAAGCCAAACTCGGCCAACTGCAAACTCGAAGGGAACATATCCGTAGCCGGATGCAGGCCCTACGTTATCTGGCTAAGCACGCGGAAGGACGCAGGCCGCATCGGATGGCAAACCCAAGTTCCGCGTCGTGTCAATTCTCGCCCGGGAATGCCGTACGGGGAGCGACGGAGCAAGCAAAACTCCAATCACCCACTTTTCACAATCCTGACAAGTTGCGCCGCGCCTGCCGCATCGCACTGTTAGAGAGCGACACACCTCAAAGCTGTGCAGAGGTTTATCAGAGGATCAGAAAACGTGGGTCGCTGTCGTTCGATGGCTACGACAACGTCCTCCAACTACTCGCCGACCAACTCAATTCAATGTCGGAAAATTCCGAGATCCTGTCCTTTACGATGAACGGAGAAATCCGCTGGCAATGGAAATATTAGTCATGCATGTGCGTCCGCAGCACGGTTGAGCTAAGCGAGAAACCGCAGATCGAAACTAGTCTTCCCCGGATCCCTCAAAAAATTCTCCGACCAGTTTTGCTCGACCATGGCAGGGTCGCACCCGTTCAGTTCGAACGTCCGAATGCTGCTTCTCGGGTAAGGCATCCGGATATCGACGTCGCATTACTCTGCAGGCAAATTGAAGTCGATGAGACTACGCCGAAATCCGTGCGTCTTCCAGGCGCCAAAGGCAATCCCCGCCGCCATCCAGATGATGCCGGCAACCTTCGCCGGACGGCTCAACCCTAGCCAAAGTGCAAAGCAGATCACGAACCCAGCCAGGGGCGGCAAGAGATTCAGCAGAGTTCTCTCACTCTGACGGAAATAATAATGAACGATGGCCGCGGCATTCACCCCCATAAAGGCGAGCAGCGCCCCAAAATTGAGCATTTCCGCGCCTAACCCGTAGCTGAACATTCCCACAGTGACCAGCAGCGCGGCCGCCAACCCGCACGCTCCCACAAAAATCACATTGTTACGCGGGATGCGATGGCGCGCATCGACGGCTCCGAAGAATGACTTCGGCAATGCATTGCTCCGTCCCATCCCATACAGGAGCCGGGCGGCGCCGATTTGTGCCCCGAGTGCGGATCCGAAATTCGCCACCAGCAGCGTGAATCCTACGACGGCGAACAATGGGGGCCATGCCCGCTGCGCAACAGAAACGAACGCCGTGTCTTCATTGGGGAAAGGCTGCGAAGCGGGCCAGATCAGTTGGGCGGCATAGACTTCGAAAGCAGAAAGGATCCCGATCACCAGGCACGTAAGCACGGTCGCGACCAGAATGTTGCGGCGCGGATTCTCCGCCTCTTCCGAGAGAGTCGAAATTCCATCAAAACCGATGTAGGTCAGAACAGCAATTGAGGTCCCGCCTAGAACGGCGCGAAAGTCGAAAAGCGTGGGATCATAGAATGGGCGCGTAAAGAAGCTCGCGCCATCATGCGGCACGCCAAAGATGTACCGAGCGGCGGCGACGAAGAAGACAACGATAACGGCGCCCATCGCTACAGCAAGTCCCGCGTTCACCCGCGCTGACGTCTTCACGCCCTGAATGTTGAGCACCGTGAGCACCAAGGCAAAAAAGATAGCCCATCCCCAGTACGGCACTCCGGGAGCAAATACGTGCGCTTGCTGGCTGCACCACACAATGCAGATCATAGGATTGAGCATGTAATCCATCACCATGCTCCATCCCGTGACGTAGCCGAGCACCGGATTGATTTCCTGTCCCACATAGGTGAACGCCGATCCCGCGCTGGGATAAACACGCGCCATGCGGCCGTAGCTGAACGCGGTGAAAAGCATTCCGACCATGGCCACAAGAATGGTCGTGACCACGTGTCCATGGCCGCGATTGCTCAATACGCCAAACACGGACATGGGAGCAACCGGTTGAATCACGACTACGCCATACAGAACCAGGTCCCACAGGGTGAGGGACCTCTTCAAGCGTGTAGTACTCGATAGTGTCGTGGGTGCGGGTTCCATGGTTCAGCTATTCAAACGGTTCAGTTGAGTCATGTCAATAACCTCCGAATGCGCGATGCCACAGGCGGTTGCATATTTCCTCAAGACCTTGCCGATATGGTAGCGGATGATCTCGGACGGATGCGGCTGCAGTATTCCTGCTCTAATGGCTTCGTATTCGAACGGGAGGTACTGACTTATCAGGGTGAGCGCTGCAGGACGCGGGGCGAGATTCTCGATTAATACCTCAATTTCTTTTTGGACTTCCGGATCCGGCCAATAATACCGACAGCGATCGCTATAGCTGTAAAAGAGAGAAATCCTCACCTCGCTCTCGTCCCCATGGTAATAATCGCGCCAGTATTTGGGGTTGCGCACCATGGCTGCTTCGAGTGCTTCGCGAACTTTTGACATGCGTACGCTCTTGCTTCGCAGCATCTCCTGTTCAATTGCCACCAAACCAAAAACTGCTTCGCGGAACGCGAACGTGAGTTCCGGCCCAACCTTGAGAATCGCGAAGTGGTCTTCCACCATCTCATTGAGAGCGGAAGGCGATTGATAATCCGTAGAGTGAGCTTCGTATACCAATTCCGGAGTTGCGGGTAGCGACACACTTAGAAGCTGCGCCTTCGCACGAGAATACTCAAAGAGGTTGTCGTCGCCAAACTCTACTCCGGGCTGGACCACTAAACCGATGACTCGTTGCCAGGCGTCATCAAGTTGGTATTTGGTGAAAGCTTGGTGGAATGTTTTGAGTGTTGCATCAACGTGCGCGGGCGTCGTAACCGCAATCGACTGCTCCGATCCCAACTCGCCGCCCGGCGTTGGCACTTCAGTTCCGATGACATATAACAACGGCGGTGAATTCGAAGGAAGTTCGCGAAATGCACTCTCCGCTGCTGCGCACAGAACGGCCGCACGATCGGCAACAGTTTGCTCGTCGAGAGCGCCCTTTTCGTCGTCGCCACAGGCCATGCTCGCGTCGAGATGAATTTTTTGATAACCGGCCAGCACGCAAGAACGAACGAGGCTCTGCGCTTTCTCCATGGCCGCGGCCGCAAATTCACCTCGCCATGGATACGGTCCGAGGTGGTCACCGCCGAGTAGTATTTTGTCCTTAGATAATCCGGCTCGTTGAGCGATTTCATGAACAAAACTGGCAAACTGCTCCGGAGTTTGTCCGGTGTAGCCGCCGAATTGATTGACCTGGTTGGAAGTGGATTCGACATGCAGAAATGAACCGTCATTACGGGCCTGGTGGGCTGCGGCGGCAATCACATGCGGATGAGCCGAGCAAACCGCATATTCACCTCCGAGTCGAGACGCGCGGTTCCGCCGGAGGATCGCTTGTAAAGTCGCACCGGCATGGTGTGCATTGTCGATATTGGGCAGTCTCATTTGTGGCTAAAGCTGCACGGCTGAAGGAAAATCAGCCTCCCAACTTTACCAGAACGCACAACACAAAAGCTTGCAATTCGTAACAAAACAATGTAAAAGGAAACTTCGCGGAGGAAGGCGTGTCTCGAGCGGATGGAATGCTGAACGAAGAGCGCCGGCGCGAAATCCTTCAGTTATTGGGCCGGGACGGGCGCGTACTGGTCAAAGAACTGTCAGCCCGCTTCCGGACTTCGCAGATCACGATCCGTAAGGACCTGGAAATTCTGCAGGGCCGTGGATTGGTACATCGCACGCATGGCGGCGCCCTGACGCCGCCGACCGGTGCCCTGAACGACCTCTCGGTGCAAGAGAAAGAAAAAATGCACCGAATGGAAAAGATCCGGATCGCACAAGCCGCGGTGCGCATGGTCGAGGAAGGACAATCGGTGTTGCTCGATTCCGGGACCACGACCTTGGCCATAGCGCGGGTTCTGCGTAGCTTTCGCAATCTGACGGTGATCACGAACGCGGTGAACATCGCAGCTGAACTTGCCAATTCGGACATTGAGGTGATTCTTACGGGTGGAACGGTTCGCAAGAACTCGTTCTCCCTTGTCGGTCCGCTGGCGGAAGAAACCCTTCGCCAACTCAGTGCCGACGTCCTTTTTCTCGGTGTGGATGGGTTCGACACGAAACTGGGCCTGAGCACGCCGAACTTGCAGGAAGCCAAGGTAAACCGCGTCATGGTGGGCATCTCCAGAAACGTTGTGGCGGTCTGTGATTCAAGCAAGTTCGGCCGCCGCAGCCTTTCCTCGATCGTTGCCCCGAATGCAATTCATCAAGTAATTACGGACAAAAAAATCTCGAAGTCGGACCAGCAGAACCTGAAGGACTTTGGGGTGCAGATTACGCTCGTTTAGTTGGGAATTCTATGGTGCTTACTGAAGTTGAATCCCGGACGCACATGGAGCGGGAAATCTTTTCTCAACCGGAGTGCTGGCGTGAATGCCTGGATTCTTTGGAAAAAGATCCTGTGGTCAGCGAGATCGTTTCCGGAGTTTCCCAGGACGCGGAGTGGATTTTCGTTGGATGCGGGACCAGTTACTATCTCGCGCAGTCGGCGGCCGCAAGTTTTTCCGCGATTTCCGGACGCCCGAGCCGAGCCCTTCCCGCTTCGGAAATCCTTTTGTTTCCCGAGATCGTAAGCAAACGAAACAAGGTCGCAGTGCTCTTTTCCCGGTCCGGACGAACCACCGAAGCCGTGAAAGCTATGGACCTTCTGAATGCCCGCGACGATCTGCAAACAATAACTGTGACCTGCGCTCCGGATTCTGCATTCGCCAGTCG
>Ga0134127_10002670_pt1 | contig 12808 bp, 11 predicted proteins | sample KB31753_FD_96459 | JGI IMG/M metagenome (GOLD analysis project Ga0134127, IMG submission 96459) | Terrestrial soil microbial communities with excess Nitrogen fertilizer from Kellogg Biological Station, Michigan, USA - KB3-175-3 | ecosystem: Environmental > Terrestrial > Soil > Unclassified ...
GTCGTTCTCGTCGGCTCGTCGGGCGAAGGCGGTGCCAAGCTGCACCGCCGCAATTTCGGCGAGGCCGTCGAGAACCTCACCGCGGCCGGCGAGTACCACTGGATGGCCGGTAACTTCGTGAAGTACGGAGCGTCGGATGCGACGTTCGGCAGCCTGACTCCCGGCGATCTACCGGTCGACGCCCACGAGCTGATCGCGCTGTGCGCGCCGCGGCCGGTGTTCGTGAGCTACGGCATGCCCGAGAAGGGCGACGCGCTGTGGCTCGATCACCAAGGCAGCTTCATGGCCGCCGTCGCCGCGCAGCCCGTGTACCGCTTGCTCGGCGCGAAGGACCTCGGCAGGTCCGACGACTACGCTTTGGAGAAGATGCCGCCCGTGAACGTCGGGCTGCTCGACGGCGCGCTCGCATGGCGTCAGCACGACGGCGGGCACACCGACGGCCCGAACTGGCGCTACTTCATTCCATGGGCGAGCGAACGCCTGCGCGCACGGCCGTAGGGGCTCAGACGGTCGTGTTCTACGCGTGATCGTCATGCGCGGCCGAGCTTGGCCGCTCGAGTGAGCTCAGCAAAGCCGCGAGGGCCTCGAACCGCGCGGGTTTGACGAGATGCGCGTCGAACCCGGCGTCTTGCCACTTGCGCTGCTCATCGCCCTGTCCCCAGCCGGTGACCGCGATGACGACGAGCTCTTTCCCGCGAGGGAGGTCGCGCAGGCGCCGGCACACTTCGTGACCGTCCATCTTCGGCAGCCCGATGTCGAGCAACACGACCTCGGGCCTGTGTTTCTCGGCCGCCTCGATCGCGCTCGCCCCGTCATGAACGGCGACCGCGGCGTGTCCCGCAAACTGAAGCAATTTCGACATGGACTCGGCGGTATCGGTGTTGTCGTCGACGACGAGGATCTTGCGGCGTTTTGTCTCCGTCTGCGGAGCCGTCGCTTCAGGCGCGGGCAGTGCCGCCTCCTCGACGGGCAGTCGCACGACGAACTCGCTGCCTTTCCCGGGCCCCTCGCTGCGTGCCTCGACGCTGCCGTCATGCAGGCCCACGAGGCGCTTGACGAGCGTCAAGCCGATGCCGAGCCCGCCCTGCGAGCGATCGAGCGAACCGCCGACTTGCGTAAACATCTCGAAGACGCTCTCGAGCTTGTTGGGTGGAATGCCGATGCCGGTATCGCGCACCCTGATGACGATTTCGCTCCCGTCTCGCTGCGCAGTTAGCGAAATCTCGCCGCCCCAGTCCGTGTACTTCGAGGCGTTGTTCAGCAGGTTCGCGAACACCTGCGCGAGGCGAGCCGCATCGGCGTGCAGCGGGCAAGGTTCCTCGGGTACGGTCACCGAGAGCCGCTGTTGACGCTTGTCGATGCTCGGCCCGCACGCTTCGGTCGCGTGCTCGATGACGGTTTTGAGCTCGACGCGGCTCTTGCGGAGCTCGAGCCGGTCATGCGTGACGCGGCTCAGATCGAGCAAGTCGTCGACGAGCCGGACGAGCTGGCCGAGCTGGCGCTCCATCGTATCCCTGGCCTGCTGCAGCTGCTGGCGGTTTCCCGTGCGTTTCCAAAGCTCGAGGACATTCGTGAGCGGCGCGAGCGGACCGCGCAGCTCGTGCGCCAGTGTCGCAAGGAACTCATCCTTGCGCTTGTCCGTCGCGGACAGCTCCGCGGCCAAGCTCCGTAAATTGTCTTCGAGCTTCTTGCGCAGCGTGATGTCCTGGCTCACGGTGCCGACGGCGATCGGCTCGCCGGCCTCGTCGCGCAGCGCGAGCAGCTTGTACGCCATCCAGCGGGCCTCGCCGGTCTTGAAGTGACGAAAGCGCGCTTCGATCTCCGCATGGCCGCTTCTCAGCACTCGCGGGAACAACTCGTCGCGTATGCGCGCCTGATCCTCCGGAAAAAAGAACTCCCACGCCGTGGCGCGGCGAGCGGACCAGACATTGTCCAGGCCGGCCAGAGCCAGGCCGGCCCGATTGACGAAGATCGGCACCGCATCGAGATCGAAGATGGCGATGAAGTCCGTACTGTTCTCGATCAGCGTGATGAGACGATTGCGCTCGGCCTCGGCCTGCCGCTCGCGCGTGATGTCGCGCACGATCTTCGACGCTCCGATGACGTTGCCCTCGTCGTCCTTGATCGGCGAAACGGTCAGCGACACCGCGACGCGCTGGCCGTCGGCGCGCACGCGCTCGGTCTCGAAGTGCTCGACTCGTTTTCCCGCTTTGAGTGTCGCGATGATTTGATCTTCCTCGGCGAGCCGCTCCTGCGGGATCACGAGCGAGATGTGGCGGCCCACGGCCTCGGCGGGCGTGTATCCGAACAAGCGTTCCGCGGCCGCGTTCCATGCCTCGATGACGCCCTCGAGGTTCTTCGCAATGACGGCGAGCTCCGAGGACTCGACGATCGAGGCGAGCCGGCGCGCCGTGAGCAATTGATCGTGCCTCTCACGCTCGACTTGCCGCTGCGCCGCGACGTCGCGAAAAGTCAGCACGCAGCCGGAGACGACGCCGCGCTCGTCTTTGATCGGCGCGGCGCTGTCGTCGATGGGGCATTCGGTGCCGTCTCGGCGGATCAGCACGGTATGGTTCGCGAGCCCCACGACGGCGCCCTCGCGGAGCGCCCGTTCGGCCGGATTCGCGACGCGCTCGCGCGTCGTTTCGTTGACGATGCGGAAGACGGTTTCGAGCGGTTGCCCCATCGCTTCACGCTCGCTCCATCCCGTGAGCGTCTCGGCGACCGTGTTCAGATACGTCACGTTGCCCGCTACGTCCGTCGCGATCACCGCGTCGCCGATGCTTCGCAACGTGACGCGAAGCACTTCGCGGCTGTCGGCTTCGCGGCTGCGCGCCGCGCGCAGCGCGGAGCCGAAGGCGATGATCAGCGAGCACGTGAATAGATACGCGGCGAAGCCCACGAGATTCGCCGGTATCGAGAGACCCAGCTCGCCGCGGGGGGCGGCGAAGAAATAGGAGGTCACGAGGTAGCCGACGATCGTGACCATGGCCGCTGCCGGGAGCCCGCTCAACCAAATCGCCGCCGCGACGGCACCGAATAACGTGACGAGCGGCAGCGTCTCGCCCATCAGCGGGTCGAGCAGCCAGCGGAGCCCGATGGCCGCCGCCAGAGCAAGGAACGACAAGATGTAACCGGCCACCGGGCCTATTGGCCGGGCGGCGCTCCCCGGGGATCTCACAGTGCAACTATGAGTCAGCCCCACGCGCCACGGCAATGGCCGGCTGTGGCGAGGGCGAGATCCCCTGGTGATCTACCGGTAGCGGCGCGCAATGAGTCAGCGGCGCGGCGCTGGGGTTCGAGCCGCTAAAACGACGCGACGGCCTCCGCAGCGCCTTGTGCCTCGTCGAGCACGAGATGGCCCGCGTTGTCGAACAAGCGCACGGTCGCGTTCGGCAACGCCTTCGCCCAAGTCTTGTGCTGCGCCGTCGGCGTGAGCCTGTCCTGATTGCCCCAGATCAACAGCGTCGGCATGGTGAGCCGGTGCAGGTATCGCGGCAGCTTGTCGTCGAACGTGCGTCGCCCGCCGCCGAGAACACGGCCCGCCGTCTTCGCTTCTTTGACGCGCTCGGCGATGAACTCCGGCGGTGGCGTTCCGGCCGGCAAGTGCTTGATCACGGTTTGGGGGTTGTGCGCGAGCAGCGCGGGCAGCTGCTCGGGCGGCACCTCGAGGAAATTCACGGTCGGTTGGCCGGGCGGCACCGGTAGGCCGATGGGACAAACGAGCACGAGCTTCTCGATTCTAGTGCCGTGCTCGACGGCGAACTTCGCCGCGATGTAGCCGCCCATCGACTGGCCGACGAGGCGAAATTGCCGCAGCTCGAGCGCGTCGAAGAGCTCGAGGTAATGCAGCACGAAGTCGTGGATCTCGTCGACGGCGGGATCCTCGGCCGACGGCCCGAAGCCCGGATGATAAGGAATGACGACGTGGAACTTCCGGCTCCATGAGGCCGCGAAATCGAAGCCGGTGACGGTGCCGGCGCCGTGCAGGAACACGAGCGGCGACCCGCTGCCCGCCTCGAGAACCACGGTGTCGATTCCATTGATCTTCAGCTTGCGGCGAGTGAATTCCGTCATGGTTGCGTCCTTAAGCCGGAGCCAAGGGAAGTCGAAACACTATGGGTTTGGATCGAGTGATGCAACGCGAACGCCGACGTCGGCCTATTGTCGCGCGTGGAGCGGTTGCTCGAAAATTGGCGCCCGTTGCTGGCGCTGCCGAAAGGCCGCTTTCGCAGGCCCCGATTCGAGGATCAGATTTGTCTACACCGAGAATCACCGAGCTCACGTACTGGACGTCTGCAGAGCGGCGGTTTCGCGCGCTCGCCGGCTTGCCGTGGTGCATGTGGCTCGACAGCGCCGCGGCTGACGACCAGGAGCGGTTCGACATCCTCGTCGCCGATCCGTACGTGACTCTGCGGACGCGCGGCCCCGTCACGGAGATCGCGCCGCGTGGCGGACCGGCTCGCGAGTCGCGGCGACCGCCGTTCGAGCTCGTGCGCGAGCAGCTCGGCGACGCCGGAGTTGCCGCTCCGGGCCTGCCGTTTTCCGGCGGCGCGGTCGGCTATTTCGGTTACGACCTCGGCCGGCGCCTAGAGCGCATTCCGGCGATCGCGGCGGCCGACATCGCGATGCCCGATCTGGCGATCGGCCTTTACGACTGGGCCGTCGTCGTCGACCAAGCAGGGGAGCGCACTTGGCTCGTCGGCAACGGCCGCGACGAGCGGACGTTCGCCGAATGGCCGCGGCTCGTCGCGCGCCTCTCGGCCGAGCCGCCGCCGTCGCCCGCGCCGTTCCGCGTGCGCACGCGGCCGGTCTCGAATCTCGACCGCGGCGCGTACGCGGCCGCGTTTCACGCCGTCCAAGACCACATTCGCCGTGGTGATTGCTATCAAGTGAATCTGACGCAGCGATTCGAGGCGGAAGCCGAGGGCGACGCCTGGCACGCGTACGTGCGCCTCCGCGAGATCAACCCGGCGCCGTTCGCGGCCTATCTCGATCTGCCCGACGGCAAGGTCGTCTGCTCGTCGCCCGAGCGGTTCTTGCGCCTGCGTGACGGGCGTGTCGAGACGAAGCCGATCAAGGGCACGCGGCCGCGCTCTTTGGATCCCGAGCGCGACCGCGCGCTCGCCGAGGAGCTGCGAACGAGCGCGAAGGACCGCGCCGAGAACGTCATGATCGTCGATCTGTTGCGCAACGACTTGGGCAAGTGCTGCGTGCCGGGGTCCGTGCGCGCGAGCAAGCTGTTCGACATCGAATCGTTCGCGAGCGTGCACCAGCTCGTGAGCACGGTCGAAGGCCGGCTCGCGAAGGGCATGCACGCGCTCGATCTCGTCGCGGCGTGCTTTCCCGGCGGCTCGATCACGGGCGCGCCGAAAGTCGCGGCGATGAAGATCATCGAGGAGCTCGAGCCGCAGCGGCGCAGCGTCTACTGCGGCTCGATCGGATACGTCGGCTTCGACGGCAACATGGACACGAACATCGCGATCCGGACGCTCGTACAGCAGGGGGGCCGCGTGTACACGTGGGCCGGGGGCGGAGTCGTCGCCGACTCGAACGTCGATGCGGAGTATCAGGAGAGCCTCGACAAGGCCGCGGCGATGTTGGCCGTCATGGACGGCGCGGCGCGGTAGGAGCTCGTCGTGCTGATACCGTGTGAAGGCTGCGGCGCGTTGTTTCCACCCTACGACGGGCCGACGCATCGGTACCTCGGCGCGTCGGCCGCGTGCTGGGCCTTGTTCAACTGGTCTGTCGTGCTCGGGGAAAACGACGCAACCGATTTGCTGCCGAGGTCGCGCATTCCCGAGCCTCACGTCGACATCCCGGCGCGCGACGATGCGTCACTCGACTCGTTGCTCGGAGATGCCTACGGCGTGCAGCATCACGGCGGCGAATCGGCGCAGGCCGTCCAGTCGGTCGCGGTTCATCTACTGGACCTTCATGCGATGATTACCGGGAAGACGACACAGCCGAACTGGGCGCTCGGCCGCGCGATCCGAAAGCGCGGTGTCTTCCACAAGCTGACGCCGCCTGCGCTCGGCAGCGCTTTGACGATTCGGCACCTGTTTCCGGGAGGTGGCGTTCTCGCTCCCGCAACTCGCACCCAATACGTTCTGTCGGTGTACACGACGTGGATGGCGCTGCATCGCTCCACCGTTGAGCAGTGGTACGAGCGCTACGTCGCTCCCGACGAGCTTCGCTGAACGAGTCGGACGATGAGCCTAGGCATTCACGACTACTGGCTGTTCGTGCTGACCGGCGTGTTGCTGAATCTCACACCGGGACAGGACACGTTCTACATTCTCGGCCGCAGCGTCGCCGAGGGGATGCGGAGCGGCGTCGCGTCGGCGCTCGGGATCGCCGTGGGCTCGCTCGTCCACACGGCGATGGCGGCTCTCGGTTTGTCCGCGATCCTCGCGACGTCTGCCTCGGCGTTCACCCTCGTGAAGCTGCTCGGCGCCGCGTACCTCGTCTATCTCGGCGTGCGGATGCTACGGACTGCGAGCGCAACCGCCCCGCCGACGACCCAAGTAGGCACTGCCGGAGTGCTCGGCGCGTTTCGCGACGGCATCGTCACGAACGTTCTGAATCCGAAGGTCGCATTGTTCTTCCTCGCGCTGATGCCGCAGTTCATCGCGCCGGGCAGCGAGACGAAGGTCGCGGCATTCATCGTGCTCGGATTGACGTTCGTGACGACCGGGACGATTTGGTGCCTCGTGCTTGCCGTTGCCGCCGGCAAGCTGCGCGGGTTCTTCGCGCGTCACCCGAAAGGGTGGAGGGCCGTGTCGCGAGCGAGCGGCGGCATCTTCGTGCTGCTCGGTTTGCGCCTGGCGATGACGCGCCAATGACGCATCGGCGGCGTAGCCGCTCGTGATACGTTATCGGGGACTCGCCGTGGTTTCCCACGCATCGGCGAAAGGGTCTCGCGATGGAGGCGACCTCGAATCTGTCCGACGCGCTGCTCGCGGCCGGCATGGTCGCGATCTTTTTCTGCGCCACGATTTGGTCTCTGTATCGCGTCGTGACTTGGGCTCGCCGCCGCTCGAAGCGCGCTTACGTCATTGGCGCCGCATTGGCTCCGTTCATCGCGCTCGGGCTCGTCGTCGACCCGGAGATGCGGATCGTCCAAGAAGCGAAGCGGCTCAAGAAGCGCGAGGAAGACAATCCGGGCGATCCTCCTGCGTCGGAAGACGAGAGCATCGTTCGCGTCGCGACGGAGATCGTGGCGAAGAAGGAGGAGAAGGTCGTGCGCGAAGGCGCTCGTGACGAGCGACGCGCCGAGACGAGTGCAGGAGGTCTAGGGTTGCTCAGACGCAAGCTGAAGCGCTCGGTGGCGGGTGTTGTGGGCATCGTGTTTTCGCTGGCTCTGCTCGGCTGCGCGCCGAGCGCCGGCTACGAGCCGCGCGACGGCGACATCGTGTTCCACACGTCGCGGTCGGCACAGAGCTTGGCGATTCAGCTCGCGACGAAGTCGCCGTACAGCCACATGGGGATCGTCTATCTGCGCGACGGCAAGCCATTCGTCTTCGAGGCCGTCCAGCCCGTGAAGCTGACGCCGCTCGGCGACTGGATCGAACGAGGCGAGCGCGGGCAGTTCGTGGTCAAGCGACTACGCGACGCCGACGAACGCCTCACCGCGGAGACGCTGCGCAAGATGCGCGCTGCCGGCGAGCAGCTCGCCGGCAAGGACTACGACCCGTACTTCGAATGGTCGGACGACCGTGTCTACTGCTCCGAGCTCGTCTGGAAGGTGTTCGAGCGTGGCGCGGGAATCGAGCTCGGCGAGCTGCAGACGATCGCGGCATTCGACCTTTCGCATCCGGCCGTGCAAGCGAAAGTCAGGGAGCGATACGGCGATCATGTACCGCTCGACGAGATCGTCGTCTCGCCGGCCGCCATTTTCGACGCTGCGGAGCTGGAAACGGTGTATCAGCGCTGAGCGATGTTCGAGCCTCAAAACGCCAGGATCGCCTGAATCATCGGCGCCCAGCCGGTCAAGCCCGAGGTATACGGAGTGAAGGTACCTGAATAGGGCGCCTTCTCGACCTTCATCAGCTCGGCGTTGAGCCACATGCGCTCACTGTTGACGAAATACCATTTCACGCCCCCGGCATACTCCCACGAATCGCCGAATTCTCCGTAGACCTTTGAAGCGCGGCCATAGACCTCGAACTTCTTGGGAGTGATGAAATAGCTCGCCGACAATTCGAAGCCATGGTCGTAGGTCGAGTCGAGTGGGATCGGGCCGTCGGCTACGAAGTCCGAGATTCGCCGGAAGTAATATTGTCCATTGACGGCTAGCCCGTTTCGCTTCACGCCCCAGTCGAGCGCCCACAAGTCGTAGGTAGCGTTCTCGACGGTGACCCCCGGAGCGAACGCTCCGGTTGCGAAGGTCAGTACGCCGTCGGAGTTGTGCATCGACGTGTTTTCGGGGCTCGTTTGATCGAGATTCGAAAAGCGGTCCTCTTTGGAGGTCGTAAACGCCATGCCGAGTCGAATGCGTGTCTTCTCGGACGAGAAATAGTCGTCGTACATGTTGCGGGATTTGCCGGGCGGTCCGTAGTCTCCGAGCGGTTCCCACCAGACGCTGCCGGAGTACATGAGGTTCGAGTCGATCTTCGTCGCCGAGATGTTCAGCGTATTGAGGCCGTTGCCGACGAACGCCAAATAGTTGAGTCCTTCCCGCGGTTCCCCGCTCGCCCAGATTCCTTGCGTGAAACCCGGGCGGAAGAAGTTGTCCGCCATGGTTCTATCTGCCGACGCAAAAAACGGGAACGTATTGACGAGCGATCGGCTGCCTGGAACACCTGTATAACCGCCGGTCAGCGTGAGGCCCTGGTTGAATTGCCAGCCGATGGTCCCCGCTACGACGATCGAGGCGGCGCCGGCGGACGTCCACACGGTGCTGCTGTAGCGCAGCCTGGGGTCGAAGACGTAGCCGCCCAAGATGAACATCGTGCGGTTCACGGTGATGTCGTTGCGCGTGTTGACGTCGCGGACGACGCCCAGATGGTCGGTGAAGGTTTCCTCGGAGTCGGTCGTGTTGAGGTATCGGATTTGCGTGTTGAGGTTGAACCTCAACATGAAAGGCACTTGGGCATCGTCGGGGGTTTGCCAGATGACGATGCCGTCCTGGTAGCGCTCGAGGATGGGCTTCCGCTCCGCTGGTTCCGCGGGGATGGACGACTCGGCCGCCGATGCCGGAGCTTGCCCCGCCGCGCTCGGCGCTGCGGGCTGCTGCTCGGCGTAGCCAGGAGGGGGTAGCAACGCCGCCGACGTGCATACCAAAGCGCCCATGAGTCCGACGTATCCGCGCGGCTTCGACATGAAAGCTCCCTTTCTCGCAGTCGCACTGCTCCAATTACAGCGTGACCCGAGGACGGCGGGAGGCGAAATGGGTCCATCGGTCCATAGGTGAAGTCGGCGTGAACGGTTAGGCGCCTCCTTCCGATCGCCGGAGTATCGGTAGACTGTCACCCATGTCCGCGGACCAAAGCCTCAGCCGCCGAGTGACGGCCTTGATGGCCGTGCTCGAAGCGAAGCCGGGCGCCGTGTCGCGCCCGATCGCGGCGCTGCGCGCGACATCGCCCAATGCGCTGATCTACTACGTTTGCGCCAAGATGTTTGCGATCTTGGCGGTTCGCGGCACCGAGTACGTGATCTTGAAGTGCGACCCGGCGTTGGCCGAGCTGGTTCGTGCGCAGTACGCCGGCATCGGCCACCGTTCGCATCTCGATAAGCGCCATTGGATCGCCGTCGATCTCGACTCGGATGTGCCTGCGAAGGAGATCAAGCGGCTCGTCAGCCACTCGTACGATCTCGTGTGCGCCGGCCTCACGCGAAAGCAACAGGCCGAGCTCGCGGCGATGACTGCGAAGAAGAAATCGGCGAAGGTGAAGCGAGGAAAGCGGTTTGGGCGCTAGAGCGGACCAACACCCTGCATGGATCGGCAGACTGCTGCTGCTCTACGTGGCGGCTAGCCTTCTGCACTTCGTGCACAACGCGGAATACCTCGGCGACTATCCCAACTTGCCGGCGTGGCTCGGTCGCGCGGACGTCTATCTCGCGTGGCTCGCTCTAGCTGCGGTCGGCGCGGCCGGCTGGGTTCTGTATCGCATCGGCCGGCGGCTCGCCGGGTTGGTGCTGATCGGCGCATACGCCGCGTTCGGCTTCGACGGTCTTCTTCATTACACGCGCGCGCCGTTTGCGGCGCACACGCCGGCGATGAATTTCACGATCTGGTTCGAGGTCACGGCGGCGGCGCTATTGCTGCTCGGCGTGTTAACGCTCGTCGTGACGCGACGCGCGGACTAGCACCTCATCGCGGCGCTTCGACGTGGGCCCAGCCGCGATAAGCCCCGGTGTGCGCGGCCACGTTGTGCACGCGCAATATGTCGACGCCCGCGGCGACCAGTTGCAGCGATGCGCCCACCGTGAACAGGTCGCGATCGAGCCGATCGGTCGTCGCGACGTGGTGCATGAACGACTTGCGCGAGTGGCCGACGAGCAGGCGCAACCCGAATCGATGCAGACGTTTGACGTTGCGCAGCACGCGCAACGACTGCAGCGCGTTCTTGCCGAAGCCGACACCCGGGTCGAACACGATGCGTGACGCGTCGATGCCGGCGCGCTCCCACTCGCGCAGCCGCTCCTCGAGCCAGCGCTCGACGGCCGTCGTCGGATCCTGATCCGCCGGCAACGTGCGTGCTTTGTCGGCCGGCACGCCGAGATTGTGCATCGCGACGAACTCGGCGCCGCTCGTCGCCGCGAGCCCGATCATCGCCGGCGTCGTCAACCCGCTGACGTCGTTGACGATGTCCGCGCCGAGCGCGAGCGCGCGTCGCGCGGTCTCGACGTGATAGGTGTCGACGCTCAAGCGCGGTCGGAGCAGCGAGCCGCTGTAGCGGTCGACGAGCCGGCCGAGCGCGGGCTCGAGCCGCGCCCATTCCTCGTCGACGGTCAGCGGCGCAGCGCCGGGCCGCGTCGACTCGGCGCCGAAGTCGATGAGCTCCGCGCCGTCGCCGACGAGCTTCGCGACTCGCGCTTCGACGGCTGCGTCGTCGACGAGCTCGCCGCCGTCGGAGAACGAGTCGGGCGTCAAGTTGACGATGCCCATCCAGAGCGGCAGGTGACGGCCGCCCGCACGCGCGTACTCGAGCACCGTGCGCGAGCCGCCGCCCGGAATCGTCAACCGCGGCTCGAGCGCCGCGAGCGGCGTGAGAACGAACGCGCGCTCCGTCATCCCGGGGTGTGGCACACGCAGCCGATCCGTCGCCAGCGTCTCGCGGCCATAGAGCAGCAGGTCGATGTCGATGGTGCGCGGTGCCCAACGGCCGCGGTCTACGCGGCCGAGCTCGCGCTCGATGGCTTTGAGCCCGTCGAGGACGTTTGTCGGCGCCGTCTCCGTGTGGCAATGGGCGACGAGGTTCAGGAACGGTTGATTCCAATCGGCGGGCGCATCGTCGGGCAGCATCGCCGGCGATTCCACGACGGGCGAAACGCGAACGAGTTGCACGCCGTGCGCCGCGAGCCGCTCGAGAGCTCCCGTGAGGTGGGCGCGACGGTTGCCCAAGTTCGAGCCGAGCCCGAGATAAACGTCAATCACGGCTGTTCGTGTAATCCTTAAGTCCCTACAATCATGCCCAAACCCAAACTCACTTGCAGGGGGCAAGAAGAATGAAAACGAGAGCAGCAGTCGCGTGGGAAGCCGGCAAGCCGTTGAGCGTCGAGGAAGTCGATCTCGCCGGACCGAAACAAGGTGAGGTGCTCGTCCGCATCGTTGCGACGGGCGTCTGCCACACGGACGCTTACACGTTGTCGGGCGCGGATCCCGAGGGCGCGTTTCCCTCGATCTTGGGGCACGAAGGCGGCGGCATCGTCGAGGAAGTCGGCAAGGGCGTGAAGGGCCTCAAGGCAGGCGACCACGTGATCCCGCTTTACACGCCGGAGTGCAAGAAGTGCAAGTTCTGCAAGTCCGGCAAGACGAATCTGTGCGTCGCGATTCGCGCGACGCAGGGCAAAGGCTTGATGCCCGACGGCACGAGCCGCTTCTCGAAGAACGGCAAGCCGATCCTGCACTTCATGGGCACGTCGACGTTCTCCGAGTACACGGTGTTGCCCGAGATCGCGCTCGCGAAGATCGCGAAGAAGGCACCGCTCGAGAAGGTTTGCCTGCTCGGCTGCGGCATCACGACGGGCATTGGCGCCGTCTTGAACACCGCGAAGGTCAAGCGCGGCTCGACCGTTGCCGTATTCGGCCTCGGCGGCGTCGGCTTGAGCGTGATCCAGGGCGCCGTCATGGCGAAGGCCAAGCGCATCATCGCCGTCGACATCAACCCCGGCAAAAAGGAGATGGCGCTTGCGCTCGGCGCAACGGAGTTCATCAATCCGAAGGACTTCGACAAGCCGATCCAGCAGGTCATCGTCGGCATGACGGAGTGGGGAGTCGACTACTCGTTCGAGTGCGTCGGCAACACGCAGCTGATGCGCTCGGCGCTCGAGTGCTGCCACCGAGGGTGGGGCGAGTCGATCATCATCGGCGTCGCGGCCTCGGGTCAGGAGATCAGCACGCGGCCGTTCCAGCTCGTCACGGGCCGCGTGTGGCGCGGCAGCGCGTTCGGCGGCGTCAAGGGCCGCTCGCAATTGCCGGGAATGGTCAATCAGTACATGAACGGCAAGATCGAGATCGACTCGATGATCACGCACACGATGGGTCTCGAGGACATCAACAAGGCCTTCGATCTCATGCACGAAGGCAAGAGCATTCGGGCCGTCATTCACTACTAGCGAGTTGCGCCGCTTCGTTTGGATA
>Ga0134127_10002671_pt1 | contig 12807 bp, 12 predicted proteins | sample KB31753_FD_96459 | JGI IMG/M metagenome (GOLD analysis project Ga0134127, IMG submission 96459) | Terrestrial soil microbial communities with excess Nitrogen fertilizer from Kellogg Biological Station, Michigan, USA - KB3-175-3 | ecosystem: Environmental > Terrestrial > Soil > Unclassified ...
CAAACCGTGTACATGCCCAACGGAAACACCATTCCCCAATAGAGCGGATCGTAAGTGAGCGGAAACTGCTTTCTGAGGTGCCGCCAGATTCCGAGTATGAAGAGCAGAGGAATCCACCAGGTGCCAACTGCCCAGAAGAACAAAGTGAAGCCCTTGAGGAACGGTGAGATCTCTCCGAGGAAACTCCAGGCCGGGACCGCAATGATGAGCCTTGCTCCCGCCAGCGTGGTGATTGCGACTGCGCCCATGTTGATCCAGTAAGGCGGCGTGAGTGTGACGGCGGTGAGTTTGACGAAAGTGAAGCGGTAGAAGATCAGCGTAATCAGCATCAGGTAAAGCATGCAGCCGAGTAGAAACATGCAGAGAGTAAAAAAGAGCAACAAGTTACGATTGGCTGCGAAGTAATCAGAAAGCAGTGTTCCGAGCACCGAGATTGATTGTGTGGCAACTGTCGCAAGCAACCACGTACCGCTGATGCCGGTTTCCAATGTGGGTTTATCCTCGCGTACCGTCACTGCCGCGAAGAAGGTGTACATGATCACTGCCCAAAGCAAGAGACCAAGTAGCCAAAGAACAGCTGCCGCTCGGTTCTCACCCGCGACGATCACAAGCTGACTACCGAGCACAGAGGTTCCGGCGACCACCGTAAAGAACCCAGGGCCACGAGCATGATCCATGATGTCGGCTTTAACGCGCGGGAAGAATCGGATCAAACGAATCAGCAGTAATAGCCACAGGATAAGGTAGGCGACCACGTTCACTGCCAGCAGAGCCCACGCGACGGGTTTCATCGCCAGTTGAAACGCAGCGATGGAAATAATTCCGGTCGCCATCACGAGGGCGAAGTAACCGGGAAACAAATTCTCGGCCGCTGCGGCAATTCTTCCGCGCATCATATCGGTTGGTTTGCCTTTTCAACTTCTTCGTCGCAGCGCTTGCAGTCGAGTTCCAGACCAATGCGCGAAGTGCGACCCTGTTGCGTAAGGATCCAGGATCGCGTCGTTAGCGGTGGGTCATGACGCACGTGTTGAAAATGCCCACACTCAAGCGCTGCTCGCCAATCGCCGTGCTCGTCAGTATCAAAGGCTGTGATTCGCTGTTTCACAAAGCGCGTCCGGAAGGCTAAGCCCGGATCATTATGAGGAGCATCTTAAACCGGGTTGCCGCTTTAACAGCATGCGGAAGGTTCGCGGGCAGAATAATGGTCTCACCTTGCTTCACCTTGAAACTCTCGCCGGAGATTTCGATGTCCGCCGCGCCTTCTGTCACTAATACGAGCGCATCAAAAGGAGCGGTATGTTCACTGAGTCCCTCGCCAATGTCGAATGCGAAGAGCGTAACCGTACCACCCTTGTTCTTGAGCAGTACACGGCTGACGATCGAGCTATCCTGATATCGCAAGAGGTTGACGAGCTGCTTAGCCCCGCTACTTGTAACTACACTTTGTTCTTGAACTGCCATAACCATGATCTAGTACTCCTTAACTAATCCCCACGGACTAACGTTTGACGCCAGTAATTGCGACCGCTCCAAGCTGCTTGCGCTGGCGACGAAAAACCGATCTCATTTCCAGCACTCTTCGTCGCGCCTGGGAATCACGAAGGAGGTTCCAGACGAAACGTGCTGCTCCGATGAAGCCTTCGTCACGGATCAAGCGGCCTGGTTCCAACAAACTCATCGGGGCGGTCTCAACTGACCGGACCTCGAACCCTTCAGCCTCCAACAGTGCGCGCCACTCGGAGATGGTCAACGGCCTAACGCCATGATGAACAACGCCCGTCAGAGCCTGCTCAGTTTCTCGCCTGGCATTCTCGTCGAGATTGTCCGCCCTCAGCCACATCTCGTGAATGCCGTAACGGCCGCCGCTCTTAAGCAGACGATGAGCCTCGCGCACGATCCCGCGTTTGTTATCTTCGGTCTGCATCGTCAGCATGGCTTCACCATAAACAACACTTGCGCATTGATCAGGAAGACCAGTGTCAGAGGCGTCTCCTACGGCGCACCGTTGCTTCTCTCCCTTCAAGTAGCTATCGACTGTCTTCGCCGCCGCCGCGTCACGCTCGACAGCAGTATAAGAAGCGGGATCTAAGTCGAGCGTCAGTCGAGCCGTAACACCCATACCAGGTGCAAACTCCACCACGTCGTCTGCATGTTGAATTCGAAGTGCGTCAAGCATACGACGAGTGAGGTCCATCCCACCCGGTCGAAGTACACGCTTACCCAAACGCGCCAACACCCAGTGGCCTGGCATCCTCTCCGTTTTGAGCCCCTCACCGGGGGCGAGACTAATAATTGTTTGCAATGTTGCCTCCTATGAGCGCGAAGCTGTCCAGTCCACTAAGGAGCAATGGTCATGCCGTTGGATTTGTTAGGCTTTCGAGACAAGTACGAGAGGACTTGAGGAAATTGGCGGAGTGGAGCGGGGAATTCTGCACACTGGGTTGACTTGAAGACTGCAGACAAACAAGAGAAAAGGCCACCTCGAGGTGGCCATTTCTTCCCAGGGAGATACTGGGGAAACACGCTATTGGAACTCGAAGTAGATAGTTCCTACGAATGGCCCGCCGCCTTTCTCATCATAGGACACGGTTCCGTAAAGGATCGCATCGCCGTGCAGATCCGCCATTGCCTGCGTGCCTCCACGAATGGTGAGTTTGAGTTCGATTGTTGCCGCTGAGCCGTCTTTGTTCCAGGTGATTCCACCCGCTACTACACTCCCGAATAGTACCCCTTGGTATGGATCGATGAGAATCGGTCTAATCGCCGAGAACTTGCTGCTTGCGTAAACAGGAAGTGTCCACGAACCGCCCGTAACGTCACTGCTGGTCCCAGGTGCCTTCGTTCCCGTGTAGTCCATCGTCAAAGTTAAGTTACCCGGGAATGTCCCAGTGGTTCTTGCGTAGCACATCCAGCCATAAGCTTCTCCCGGCTCCTCGTGTCCGGTCGCGATTTCGATTCCGTTGAACGACACCACCGCGGCCTTTTGAGCTTGTACAGCGCCGGAGAGAACGAGCGTTAATAAAAGCGTAACTGTGAACGCCAACAATTTCGTTTTCATGATTACTCCTTTGAGAGGTGATACCGTCGGGCACTCCTGCGCAGGGAGCTTGTCCCGCCTCGTTAACCTGGGCCCTTGGCTGTAATGCTCGGGATGGAACAACCCTTGTCATTACCTAAGCTCCGCATTGCGAATGCGCTGACAATAAGATTCAAAAAGCATTGGCGGGACGCCGTTATGACGCCCTCTCAGAGCAACCATCATGCCGCCTGATATCACCCACAAAAAAGACCACCTGGTTCGAATGGTGTGGAACCTGGCCCAGCAAATTGAGCAAAAGCTCTCAGGCGAATGTTCAGGAGGTTCCTAACGCAAGTTGTCTACGTTAGGCGAATCGAGGAGGCAGGTTTTCAAGTTCGTGCTGAAGATGCTGACGCAGATTTTCTAAGGTTGTCTTGTCGAAAAGCAAACTGGGCCAGTTGTATAGGTGATCTTCTTCCAGGCGGTTGTGAGTTTCCAGGCGCACCCGAATCACAGTCAAGCGTGGTCTCAACTCCTCGACTTCCAGCACGCTGGGCGTCTGAGCGGCAACAATATCCCTTACCGTCTTTATGACCTGCGCCAGCTCCTTCATGAAGAAATCATGATCAGAGCGGAGACGGAGAAGTAATGCCTGCGCCTCTTCAAACGTTGGCAGGCCACCTTTCCCAGGGAAAAGCGAAGCGGAAGCATTGATGATGGCTGGGAATAAGTGCAGGTTCTCTGCACGAATATGAACAGCCAGTCGGGCCCAGAACAGATCCAGCAACTCGAACGCTCGAGCCAGATTTGGTTTTGCAAACTCCTCGTCAAGTTCAGCTAGTAACCGGTCAAGCGACCCGTGGTCATTTTCCAGCAACGACTCGATTGAGTTGTTCATCGTTTCAAATATCCGGAACTTGTGAAACGACGAGAAGTCGGACGCCACCAGAAAATCAATGTCAGCGTTACCACGAAGCAAATGCCCGAAGAGACTACCAGCGGAAGCAAGGTCGAAAAGCGATGCGCCAAAGCAGCCTCCACCGTTGCCGCGAGGATCCAAAGCTGAGCGACGTTGACCATGACGAGAAGGATAAGCCGTGCTTGGGCAACAGCAGTCCTACCCTCGCCGGCAAGATTCCGAAGTGGTTTCGGTCTGGTTTGATCGGTTGCTTTCTGCATCGCGCTTAGAATCAGCTTGAGTGTTCGCCGCCGCTCGCCATCCTGCCGACAGCCCATACCTTTCCATCAGCGCCTACTTTCAGAGTGATTGGGTCGAGCGGTCTTGGCGGTGGACCATACAAAACATTTCCGGTCTTCGCGTCGAACGCTCCGTCGTGACACGGACACTCGAGGCGCTGGTGCGCTCGTTCGAAGTAAACCGGACACGAGAGATGCGTGCACTTCTGACCAAAGGCATGAAGCTCACCATCGAGCGTTCGGACGAGAATTGCGGAGTCCTTGGTAGTTGGGTACTGGAAGTTTAGAGAAGAGCCAGGCGCAAGCGTGTCGGCGCCATCAATCGGGGACGGAGCGAACTCTGCCGTGCTGCGCCCGTCAAACGCCGCCTTACCGGCGAAGCCCGCGGCGCCGACAAACAATGCAGCCGAGGTTAGTCCAAGGAAATTGCAGAACTCGCGACGCGTAACCTGTGCTTCTTCTTCCCGGTCATAAGGAAAGTCGTGTTGGTGTGGCGCCGTCGCTACGCGCACATCGCTTTCATCTGACAGGACACGTTTGATCGTATCGCCCAGATTTGCTTCTTTATCGCTCATCTTCCGCTGCGCTTCCCTTCTCTCTTACTTGTCGCCTGTCACTCGTAACTTGTCTCTCGTCTAAAACTCGTTGCTCTTATCCGTTTGTTCAACTTGCAAATCAATCCACGATTCGCTCGCTGGTTGCTGCTCGGTCCTCACTCGCCCTTCAAACACGCCGCAGCCGTCAACCTCAACGTCGTTAGCATCGGTGGGCAACATGAGGTAAACCTTCGTCTCGACCTTCTGGTTACCAAACACGTGCGCGTTGACCGGCTTAGTTCGGCGCAGCGGAACGATGTCTTCGTATTTGCCGAATGTGATCGCGCCGGTAGGACAGACACTTGCGCACATCGGTTTCAAGCCTTCGCTTGAACGATCGAAGCACATGTCGCACTTCATCTGGAGGTGCATCGCCGTGTTGTACTTCGGCACGCCGAACGGACACGCGTTAACACAATTGCGGCAATCAAGGCAGCGCGGCTTCAACGCCGACAGCACGACGCCATCTTCCGTTGTTTTGATTGCGTCCGCAGGACAAACCAGGGCACACGTCGGTTCAACACAATGCAGACACACGGTCGGCATCGTGGCGGTTGTCTCAGACCGATCAAGGTGATCGACATAGATCATCGAATAGCCTTTGTGTGTTCCACACTCCCGGCATGCTGCAACGCAGGCGCGGCACCCGATGCACCGCTGCGGATCGATGAACATTGTTTCGTCCATAACTTTGTCCTTGGTCAGTGGTCAGTGGTTAGTGGTCAGTTGTCAGTCGCAACTAACTACTGACTACTGACTACTGACGTTGATTATCGAACCTCACTCCGCGACATGCCCTTTCGCTTCTCACCCAGAATCGGAAGCTGTCTTGAATGAATCTTCTCGATGCGTGCAGCGCACGCTTTATACTCGGGAATTTTTGAGATCGGATCGAGCGCCGGGTTTGTCAGTTGATTTACTGCCAGCTCTTCACCCCAATGATAAGGAATGAAGATCGTATCCTTGCGAATCGTCTTTACTATCAGAGCAGGAAATACGCCCTCGCCGCGACGCGAAACCACCTTGATGCGCTCGCCGTCATTCACCTTCAACGTCATCGCTGTTTCCGGATGAATCTCCACGTATGGCTCCGGACACTGTTCAACCAGGAATCCGATCCGTCGGGTTTGGTTTCCAGATAGATACTGATAAACGACACGGCCGCTCGTGAGAATGAGTGGAAACTCGTCATCGGGTGTTTCCTGCGGGGGCTCATATGCAACGGCATGAAACTTCGCCTTGCCATCGGGATGATAGAAACGATCTTCAAACAAGCGCGGCGTGCCGGGATGGTCTTCAGTTGGACACGGCCAGAAGACGCCGTTCTGCTTCTCAATTTTCTCCCACGTGATCCCGTAGTAGTCGGCGTTACCTCCGCGCGATGCAACGCGCATTTCGTTGAAGAGCGCAAGCGGCCCATCGAAATCAAAATACTTTTCGCGGCCCATCCGTCGCGCGATCTCTTGAACGATCCACCAGTCAGCCCGGGCCTCGCCAGGAGGATCCGCGGCTTTGTTTATTTTTACCACCCGGCCCTCACTGTTAGTCGTCACTCCCTCGTCTTCGCTCCAGGTGCTGCCGGGTAAAACAACATCGGCGTAGCGTGAGCCTTCTGACATGAAGAAGTCGATGCAAACATAGAAATCCAGCCCTTCCAGTGAGCGGCGGACTTCATTCGTGTCTGGCAAGCTCACCATCACGTTGTTGCAGATCGAAAGTAAGCCCCGAATCTCTCCTTCGCGCATTTTCTGAAACATCTCGACAACTGAGACGCCGGCCTGTGGTAACTCCGCTTCAGGTAAGTCCCAAACTTCGCAGACGTGCTTGCGATGTTCGGGATTTGAAATTGAACGCTGGCCGGGAAGTTGATCCGCTTTCTGTCCATGCTCGCGTCCGCCTTGACCGTTGCCTTGTCCGGTTATCGTGCCGTAGCCACGTCCTGGAGCGCCGATACTGCCGGTCGCCAAGACGAGATTGATGTAGGACAAGACATTGTTGACACCGTGCGAATGATGTTCGATTCCGCGAGCATGCAGAAGCATCGAGGTTTTTGCGCGACCATAGAGTCGCGCTGCCTGAACAATCCTATCCGCCGGCACGCCTGTAATCTCAGCAGCGACCTGCGGGGTGTAGCGCATCACCGCTGCCTTCGTTTGCTCCCAATCGTTTGTGCGCAAATCGATGAAGTTCTGGTCGATCAACTTTTCCTCGATCAGGACGTGCAGCATTCCATTCGCGAGGGCGACATCAGTTCCCGGTTTCAGTTGCAGATGGAGATCGCCCTGACGAGCCGTTGCAGTTTCACGCGGATCGACAATGATCCAACGGCCACCGTTGTCGCGCTGCTGCCAGAGGAATTTATTCAAAACGGGGAATGTTTCCGCGCAATTCGATCCGGCGATCAACAGGACCTCCGAAAGCGGAATGTCATCCCATGGGTTCGCTGCGCGATCGATGCCGAAGGCCTTGTTGTTGCCCGCCGCAGCCGAGACCATGCAGAGCCGGCCGTTGTAATCAACGTAGCGCGTGCCAAGTCCGGCCCGCGCAAACTTGCCCATCAGGTATGTCTTCTCAGTAGTCAGCGATGAGCCGGAATAAACACCAATCGAATCTTTGCCGTGTGTGGCTTGCAGTTCTTTGAATTTTGACACCACGAGATCAAGCGCCTCGTCCCAACTCGCCTGCTCGAATACGCCGTTGCGTTTGATCAGCGGATGCAATAATCGATCGGGATGATGAATCTGCAGATAGGCCGTCACTCCTTTCGGACACAAGCGACCCTCGTTGACAGGAAAGTCGTAGCGGGGCTCAAAACCAACTACATGATTGTTCTCGACGAGGAGATTCATACCGCACTGCACTGCACAGTAAGGACAGTGGGTTGGCACAACTTTGTCGATTACACGATCCGCGCGCCAGCCTCCGTACGGTTCATCATGCAAATGCGGTCCGAAGGCGTCGATGATCTTCTCGAGATTCTGTACTTTGCTCATAGGAAGTTAGCCACAGATAGACACGGATTCAACGGATATGAGATTGGATCTTATCTGTGTTTCATCCGTGCTCATCTGTGGCTCATTTCTGTTCTCGTTCAACTTCGACCTCTGATCCGCGGAACACCTCCTCATAACGCTGCGGCAGGGACGCATAGGCAAGCCCGCGGATAACTCGCTTGCAGCGCGGGCAATAATCCTGCCAGACATGGCCGTTACTCATCTTGTAATCAAACCCAAGCTTGTCGACGACGGTCTTTAAATCGTCCAGCCACATCTCGGCCACAAACTCAACTCCGCAACGCGGACAAACAGCTTGCGGCATTTCGCGTGCACGCTGTTGATAAAGCTCGACTCCAATCGATGCCGGCCGTTGGATCACATGAAACAGTTTTCCAAACGGCAGATAGAACAAGGTCATGATTACCACTGCCTGATGCGAGAGTGCGATGAACGAATACATGTAGCCGTGAAGCAAAAGGCTGGACGCAGTCAGCATTAATCCTGTGATACAAATCGCGATTAACAGCAGATGTGGAACGAAGTCGAGCAGAAATTGCTGCAAGGCGATTGCGCCGCGGTCGTGCAGTCGGCGATGAATTGCTATCGCACAGCCCGCGAGCACCATGATTGCTGTGAAATCGAGCGCATGAAAAGTGATCCAGGCAATCGCGTTGCGCCCGTCCATTACGTTCAGCGGAAAACCAAAGACGTAAGCGCGATAACCACGCTCGCCCTCCAGTTCAAAGTGGACCCAACCAAACACAAGCGGAAAAGTAACGAGGGCCGAGACGATGCAGCCCCACATGATCAACTGGTGCATCAGCCAACGTGAGAACCCGCGTCGAAAGATGAACTTTTGGATGGCCATGCCACCGACTATTGTCTTCGCCGCGCTGCTGGTGTTGGCAACCAGGTTCTTGCGATCTCGAAACAGGCTCCAGCCGCGACGCCAATAAACCCGCGTGGCTGGACGCTGAAGCCAGATAGCGTAACGAAACACAATCGCTCCGAACGCGACAATGCTCGCAACCGTGTAACCAAACAGCGCGGCGTCATAGTGCTCTAAGTTTCGTGAACCGACGACGATGAGGACTGTAAGTAGGAAGGAAGCTCCGAGCGCAAGCAGAAGAGGTTGGCGATTGTTTTGGGAGACAGCCATTTCCTTTGGCGCGAGCGCAAATGGTTGTTTTGAGTGGATTCAGATAAACGACGGAGTCATTAAACTCCTGATCTGTCTCTTCGCAAAGAACAAATGTGGACGAGTCTTTTCAAATCGGGAAGAATCGTTGCTCGCGGCATCGACCGGTCGCTAACCAACCATCTGACTTAACGCTGCTCTCCGCTCCTCGATCTGCTTGATCTTCGAGCGCATCCACTGTTTGAGCGTCCGTTCCAAGTGTGCCTGGTTGTCCTGCGCCTCAAGATCCTCGATCGTTTCACCAGCGTCGTTCAAAGGAATGTAATGACATGGAACGTTCTCGGATAGGTGTTCGGGACCTACGAAATCGATCAAATGACACTCGCTGCACGGATGACTGCGATCAGGATCGGCGTAGTTGATGCAGGTAAGGGAGTCCTGAAAAGCCGACTTAGGTAACCATGGCGTGCGAACTGAGCGCCCATATCCGCCTTGTTCGACGAAAGCCAATTCCTCTCTTAGCAGTTCGAGAATATCGCGATCATCCTTTGTCATGGTGTCGTCCTCCAGTTCTCCCTAACTCTGCATTTCGAAGCAGCAAGCGCTGCTCCCTTCGCTCGAGCTTTGGGTTTCCCACTTACCCACTGGGCAACATGTGTGCCGGATGAAACTGTAAGGACTTAACGGCGTCTTGCGCTACCGTGCCAACAATGATGCGAAAACTTGCGCACCACTCTGGGGGAAACCTCGCAGATGAATTGGGCCATCGTTGGAAATGCGTCGTTGATTGTACTAGCGGAGCAAGGCACAGTCTTTGCCCAATCAGCCTGCGGAATCGATCTTGAAGAAGGGGTTTCAGGATCAGCAATGGGTAAGGTTGAGAAGCACGCTGAACGTCATGAGAGCGAGAGTGAGAACGGTCACGCTCCTGCTTTGCCATGCCTCTCGCCATTGCACGCCATTCCTGGTTTTGCGCGTGCAAGTCGTAGGCGGATCTATCCCAAAGGCTCGGTTCTTTTCGTCGAGAGCCACGCCGCGCGAGGGGTTTTTGTGCTTTGCGCCGGTCGCGCCAAGCTCTCCATCACATCACCCGAAGGAAAAACTCTGATCGTGCGAATTGCCCGGCCCGGCGCCTTGCTGGGGATACATGCAGCGCTTGCAGGACAATCTTACGAATCTACGGCCCAGACACTCGCGCCATGCCAGGTAGATTTCATACCGCGCGAGGACCTCTTAGTTCTCCTTGATCGGCAAAAATCTTCTGGTCTCGATCTAGCCCTAGCCATAAGCAAAGAGTTTGCTGAGTTCGTGGAGCACGCGCGCGTTTCACTCCTATCCGCTTCTGCGGCTGAGAAACTGGCACGTCTGTTACTTCGACTTGAAGACCAATTCGGAGAGCCCACTGAAACCGGGATCCGCTTGCAGACCTTGTTGACTCAGGAGGAGATCGCTCAGATGATCGGCACTTCGCGCGAGACGGTGACTCGTGTGCTTGGTGACTTCAGGCGGAAGCAAATGGTGAGCTTTGCAGACAATGCTATTTACGTTCGCAACCGCAAAGACCTGGAATCAGTGGCCGCTGTTCGGAACTAGCTCCGATCACGTCTGTGTGTTAGCGCACAGACCGAATGTCAGCACGTATGAAGACTTGTACTTTCGATCCCGTGAGTGTCTATAAGGGTCATTTTTCATGTGATGCCCGTCACAGCCAGATCTCGGGCCTTGGCATTAAAATCGCTTCGTCTTGACAGCGATTAGTATTGATAACCCGGTAAGCAATTGTTAGTTCGGTCTGGATTCGTACTCACATTCGAGCAAGTAAGTCGCACCGACTCCGGGGAGTTTAGAAAACAGATACTGTCAAATCTTACAGTATTGCGGATTTCTAAGATTAGTGTACGGTCGCTTTGAACCCATTGCGGTCCGTCTTCGACCGCGAAGGAGGCTCGGGTTTGAATCTAAACAGAGTCACCAAATCTTTCCTCATTTGTTGTTCACTGATCGCAGCGGCCATGTGGCTCGCTTCCGGTGGTTCTTCTCAGTCTGTCAAGCAAAGCCAAACCAGCGCCTCATCCGGTGATTACGTCGGCAGCGACACCTGCAAGGACTGCCATGAAGATCAATTCAAGGCCTTCTCTCATACCTCTCACGCACAGCTGACGAAGATTAGCAGTTGGAAAGGGAAAGTGACGGGGTGCGAGTCGTGTCACGGGCCCGGTAAGGCGCACTCAGAAGAAGGCGATCCCGCGAAGATTATTTCCTTCAAGAACAAATCGTCCAAGGCAACTTCCGAAACCTGCCTTGCCTGTCACGCAGGAAAAGAAGAGCACAACAATTTCCGACGCGGCGAACACTGGCGCAATGACGTAGGTTGTGCAGATTGTCACGCAGCTCATGGCGCCCCCGGTGGCAAGAACATTGCCAGCTCGATCACTTTCATTTCGCCGGCAAACTCTGAAAAGCCGGGCTTCTCCACCGTAAAACTGCTGAAAATCAGCGAGCCGCAACTGTGCCTGAGCTGTCACACCGAGGTGAAGCACCAGTTTAATTTGCCATTCCATCACAAGGTGCTTGAAGGCGCGATGAAGTGCAGTGATTGTCATAACCCTCATGGCGGTTTTGAACTAAAACAAACCAGACTGGCGACTGGCGCCGATGCGGCATGCATAAAATGTCATGCGGACAAACAGGGGCCTTTCGTATACGAACATGCCCCGGTTAAAACCGAAGGGTGCGTGGCCTGTCACACGCCGCACGGCTCTTCGAATCCACGACTGCTGTCAACGAGTAGGGTGGCCCAGCTTTGTCTGACATGCCACAGTGTTGCCCACGACGTTGGCGCAATTGAGCCGGCGGGCCCTCAACATAACCTGAACGCGCAATACGCCAACTGCACAAATTGTCACGTAAAGATCCACGGGTCGCGCACAAGTCCCGTCTTCTTCAGATGAGGCCTGAATGCAGAGTCGAAGCGAAGCTTGCCTTTTTGATCTAGAGAATCGTGATGAAGAGCAAAACCAAATTGATGTTCGCCGGAAAGGTTCTGGTCTGGTTGGCGCTGGTCACCTTCACGTCAGTGTCAATGGCTCAACAGCCGAGCCCGACGCCAAAAAAATCTCCTGAACCTCAACCCACCGTCGACGCGGGAGAAGATGCTGGCAACTACACCGTCATCGGCAGCATAGAGTTTGGTTATCGCGGTCTTAGCGTGGACGGTGACCATAACAAGTATCAGAGTGATCTGAACTACAGGGCGGGGCCACGGCTCTTCGACAGCACTTTCCTGATGAAGGCCAAGGACGGTAAGGGCGGCCTCTTCGATACTTTGCTGGTGACATCGACAGGATGGGGCGGTGATCCCAACGGCAACGTGAGAATGAGTGTCGAAAAATCGAAGTGGTATCGCTTTGATGGAACCTATCGCCGCTTCAAGTATTTTAGATTTCTCAACAGTTTTGCGAATCCGAATTGGGTTTTTAGTCCTGCTAGCTTCAGCCGTCCGCCCAATCCGGTGACTGGCGAGCACGGCACCGATACGCGTGCGCAGTTGGGAGATTTCGATTTAACAATCCTGCCGAAGGACGAGCGAATCAGGTTTAATGTCGGCTACTCGCCCGAGCGCTACCACGGACCCGCGTTCACCAACTACCATGTCGGTGGAAACGAATTCAATCTCCTCCAGCAGATTAAGTCGCGTGCGAACGACTTTCGCGTTGGCGCGGACGGTAAGATCGGACCAATTGGTTTTTCATTCTTGCAGGGTTTTCGTCGCTTCCGCGACGATACTTCGATTCATCTGGGAACAACGCCGGGGATAAACACAAATCCCACAGCGGCAAGTCTGACGAGTTTTGATCGTGA
>Ga0134127_10002673_pt1 | contig 12802 bp, 8 predicted proteins | sample KB31753_FD_96459 | JGI IMG/M metagenome (GOLD analysis project Ga0134127, IMG submission 96459) | Terrestrial soil microbial communities with excess Nitrogen fertilizer from Kellogg Biological Station, Michigan, USA - KB3-175-3 | ecosystem: Environmental > Terrestrial > Soil > Unclassified ...
GACGGCATACCGGAGATGGACCACCTGCTCATGGTCGGCCCGCTGCTGTTCGTCTCGCTCCAGCGCGTGGACCGCAACAATGGATTCCAGCCCACGGATTCCTCGCTGGTGGCGGTGGTCGACACGCGTACCGACCAGCTCGTGGACTGCGATCCCGCGCACGCCGGTATCCAAGCCATCCTGCTGCCGCGCACGAACCCGGTGACGCCGTTCGCGTTCGACGCGCCGCGCTCGCGGCTCTACCTGGGCTGCGCGGGGCACTACGGCGTACCGGACGGCGGCATCGTGCGCATCGACGCCGCCGGGCTCGTGGCCGATGGCGTGGCGGCCGTGGAAGACTCGCTCGGCGGCGACGTGCTGGAGATCGTCTACCGCGACGACGCGCGGGCCTACGCGATCGTGAGCGACGCCGCGTTCAACACCCAGTTGATCCGCTGGTCGCCGCTCACCGGCCGGCGGCTCGACACGCTGTATTCGCCCGGCGGCTTCTCGCTCGCCGACGCCGAGCTCACCCCGGCCGGCGACCAGCTCTGGGTGTGCAACTCCAGCTTCGGCTCGCCGGGGATCCGCGTGTTCTCGACCGCGGACCAGTTGCCGATCAGCGGGCCGATCACGTGCACACTGCCGCCGCAGGGGCTCACGTTCGATGCTGCTACATCGCAGGTGGCGGGGGTGAACGCCGGCCGTGCGCCGGCGCTCGCGTTCGCGGCGCCCGTGCCGAACCCGGCCCGTGCCGATGTCAGGCTCTCGCTCCACGTGCCCGCGGCCGGGACGCTGTCCGTGGCCATATTCGACGCCGCGGGCCGCAGGGTGCGCGACCTGTCGCGGGACGTCGCGGCGGGGCCAGTCGAGCTGACGTGGGATCTGCGCGACAACGCCGCGCGCCGCATGCCGCCCGGGCTCTATCTTGTGAACGCGCGTGTCGGGGACACGCGCGCGGTGCGCACCGTTCTGGTGCTCGATTGAGTCGCGTCACCACTCAACGTGGAGTGTCACTGAACAGCGAGCATCGAGAATGCATTCTGCATGACATTTCCCTTGGTTCGGATGGGTGTGAGGCGCACGATTGTCCATGGGCCGCCGCCGCGCGGGCCCTTCAGTTGCGCGGCAGGCGCCCGCGTTCGACCCGCCCGTCGAACGTCTTCGCCCGCAAGGGAGCGCACCCCTGACCCGCTTCCATGCATGGCACGAGGGGCTGGCGAGAGCCGGCCCCTCGTCGTCGTTTCGGGGCGCGACCACGTGACGCGCGAGCCCGCCGCCGCTAGGCTGCGCCGCCATGCTCGGGAGATGGGTCGCCACCTGGCGTGAGGTCGCGTTCGTTCTGACGTTGGCCGTGCTGCCGTTCACGGCGCCGCCCGCGCTTGGTGCCGAGCCACCGCCAGATTCCACGCTGGCAACCGCCCCGCCCGTCGCACGCGACTATCTCGCCGAGGCCCGTGCCGCGTTCACGCCCGAGAACCGCGCCTACCAGCGCCAGCGCGTGACGCTCGCGATCGTCTCGCCGCTCGTCGGGATCGCGCTCGGGCTGCTGCTGCTCGTCACCGGCGTGGCGCAGCGGCTGCGCGACCTCGCGAATGCGCGCGCCACGGGCCGCTGGCCGCGCGTGCTCGTGTTCTTCACGCTCTACTCGCTGGTCACGACGCTGCTGCTGCTGCCGCTCGACTGGTATGCGGGGTTCGCGCTCGGGCATCGCTTCGCGCTCTCGACGCAGACGCTGGGCGGCTGGGCGCTGGACCAGGCGAAGGCGTTCGCGTTCCAGATCGTCGCGATCGGGGTGGTGCCGTTGCTGGCGCTGGCGTGGTGGGTCGTGGAGAGCCATCCGAAGCGGTGGTGGCTCTGGCTCTCGATCGGCACGTTGCCCGTGGCCACAGCAGCGGTGCTGCTCCAGCCGCTCGTGTTCGATCCGCTGTTCAACAAGTTCACCACGCTGCACGATGCCGCACTTCGCACCGAGATCCTCGCACTCGGCGCGCGCGCCCTCATCCCCGCGCGCGACGTGTACGAGGTGGACATGAGCACGAAGACCAAGAAAGTGAACGCGTACGTGAGCGGGTTTGGCGCCTCGCAGCGTATCGTGCTCTGGGACACGACGCTGCAGAAGATGCAGCGCGACGAGATCCTGTTCGTGATGGGCCACGAGATGGGTCACTACGTGCTCCACCACATCTGGAAGGGCCTGGCCTGGATCGCGCTGGGCTCGTTCGCCGTGCTCTGGCTCACGGCGTGGTTCACGCGCGCGCTGCTCGGGCGCTTCGGCGACCGCTGGGGCGTGCATTCGGCCGGCGATCTCGCCGCGATGCCGCTCGTGTTCGCGATGCTGGCGTGGGTGAACTTCCTCGGCGCGCCGATCGGGAACCTCATCTCGCGTGACATCGAACACGAGGCCGACGTGTTCGCGCTCGAGATCACGCACGACAACGACGCCGGGGCGCGCTCGTTCCTGAAGCTCGCCGAGGGCAACCGCAGCAACCCCGAGCCGGCCACGTGGGTGAAGTGGGTGCTCCTCGACCACCCGCCGCTCGGCGAGCGCATCCGCTTCGCGCTGGAGTACAGGCCGTGGGAGCGCGGCGAGAAGAACCGCGCGTACAAGGGGAAGTGAAATCCGCTCGGCGCACCGGACGTCGGTGCCGATCCCATTGACCATGGTTGCGACCGTCGCCTAACCTCCTTCACTCCATGCGCACTCACTTCTCCAAGCCCTCTCGCCTGCAGCGCACGCTGTGCGCTCTATTGCTGCTGCCCGGGCTGTGGGCTCCGGCCCGATCGCTCGTGCTGTGCATCGAGCTCGACGGGCGGGTCACGGTCGAGGTGGGCCAGTCGGCCTGCGATGCGCCGGAAGCTGCGGCGCTCGCGAGCGGGGATGCGCACGCGACGGAAATCTCCGAGGGCTGCTGCGGGGCGTGCACGGACCTGCCGCTCGGCGGCGTCCAGCTTCGCCAGCCCGTCTCCGAGCGCACGCTGGTGCGGCTCGTCGCCACCGGCGCCACCGTCCCGGTGGCGCTGTCGCCGGCCGTCCCCGCTCCGCGCCTCGAGGCCTCACGCTTCGGGCCGGAATGCGGCTGGGAAACGCGACCCGCCAGCTCCCCCCGCCTGACGCCGCTTCGCTGCTGATCCGCACCGCTTCGCGGTGACCCCGCGCCGTCGCTAGTGCGAGGCGCGCGCCGAAACGCCTGCCCAGGCTTTCCCGGATCCCAGTGGAGGACCAACCCGTGCCCGACACGCACGTGGCGACCCGCGCGTTCGCCATCATCCTCGCGCAAGCGCTCCTGTTCGCCATCGCGCCTTTGGCGCGGGCCGAGTCGCTGACGCTCGCACGCTGCCTCGAGCTCTCGGCGCGACAGAACCCCGAGCGACTCGCGGCCGACCGCGAGGTGGACGCCGCGCGCGCGCGGCTCTCGCAGGCCCGCGCGCTCGAGGCCCCGACGCTGTCGGTCGAGGCCGGCAAGCTCGGCACCCCCGTGAGCGCCGAGGAGCGCGAGGCATCGTTGCGCCTCGGGCAGGAGATCCCGCTGCTGGGCCAGCGTGGCAAGCGCCGCCGGCTGGCAGAGGTCGAGCTGTCGATCGCGGAAGCGGAGCGAGACGGTGTGCTGCTCCGCGTCCGCGGTGAGGTGACGCGCGCGTACCGTCGCGCGCAGGCGGGCGAGTTGTCGCTGCGAACGCTCCGCGACCTGCGCACGAACGTCGTGGACGTGGAGCAGTTCGTGCAGCTGCGCCTGAGCACCGGCGGCGCGCGCTACCTGGACGTCCTGCGCGCCCGTGCCGAGCGCGCACGCATCGAGAACGACGTCGTGGAGTCCGAGCGCGCGCTCGCCGAGGAGCGCCGCACGCTCGGCGTGCTCCTCGGACGGCCCGAGGCGGGGATGCCCGAGCCGGCCGATACGCTCGCGTTCACGCCGCTCGCCGACAGCCTCGAGCCGATGCTCGCCGCGGCGCTCCACGACCGTCCCCGCGTGCGCACCGCGCGGCTCGAGGTGGAGCGGGCGCGGGCGGCCGTCGGCGCCGAGCGCAGCGGGCTCCTGCCGACGACGGGGTTCTCGTTCGGATTGGACCGCGTCCCCGGCGCCGACCGTCCGGGCTATGGCGGTGAGGTCTCGATCGACCTGCCGTTCATGCCCTGGACCGGGCAGGGGGCGCGCGTGCGCGAGGCCCAGGCGCAGCAATCGAGCGCGGAGTCGCGCCTGCTCGTGGCCCAACGCTCGCTCGACGTCTCGATGCGCAACGCGTACCAGGCGGCGAGCGCGGCCTCTGCGCAGGTCGAGCGGTTCCAGCGGATCCTGCTCGCCGACGCCTCCGACGCGATCCGGGCCGCGGTCCAGAACTACCAGGCCGGACAGATCGAGGCGCTCGAGCTGTTCGAGACGCTGCGGACGTTCCGCGCGATCCGGCTCGAGTACATCCGCGCCCTCCTCAACCACCAACTCGCGCTCACCGACCTGCAGGTCGCCGAGTGAGCGCCACGCCGGAGACCCGAACCATGACTCGCCCGTGGCTGTTCGCCCTGTGCGTCCTCTCGTGCGTTGCCGCAGGCTGTGGCCGGAAGGCCGGCAGTGCGGATGAAAGCCCCGAGCCGGCAGTGGCATCCGACGAGATCCACGTCCCCGGCTCGGCGCTGCGATCGGGCGAGCTCGTGCTCGAGTTGGTCGAAGCGCGACCGCTCGCGGACACGCTCGTCGTGACCGGCGAGGTGAACGCGAGCCCGACCCGGACCGCGCACGTGTCGACGCGCGTTTCGGGCACGATCCAGACCCTCACCATCGTCGCGGGCGCGCGCGTGCGAGCCGGTGACGTGCTCGCCACGATGTACAGCTCCGAGTTCCTCGCAGCCAAGGGCGACTTCCTGCTCGCGCACGAGCGTGTGGAACACGCGCGCGCGTCCGGGAGTCCGGACACGGCCACGCTCGCGGGCATCGCGAACTCGTCCCGGCGCCGGCTGGAGTTCATGGGCGCGGATGCGAGCGACCTCGACCGACTTCACCAGAGCCACGAGTCGATCCCCTACCTGCCGCTCCGGAGTCCGATCGACGGCGTCGTCACCGAGGCGGAGGCCGCGACCGGACGCCAGGTGGCGGCCGGCACGGACCTGTTCGGGATCTCGAACCTGTCGTCGGTGTGGGCTGTCGTGGACGTCTACGAGCGCGACCTCGGGCGCGTCCGCGTGGGCCAGTCCGCGATCGCGATCGCGAACGCGTTCCCGGACCGGGAGTTCCGCGGCCACGTCGCAAGCCTCGAGGGCGCGATGAAGGCGGCCACGCGCACGCTCCCCGTGCGCATCGAGCTGCCGAACCCGGACCTCCTGCTCAGGCCCGGGATGTTCGTGAACGCCCGCGTCGTCACCGGGGAGGTGCGGAGCGCGGTGCTCGTGAGCGAGTCCGCGCTCCAGGAGATGGGCGGGCAGAAGGTCGTGTTCGTCGCGCGCGACGACTCGACGTTCGTGCCCAGGGCCGTCCAGGTGCGCAGCGTCGGCGGCAACCTGCTCGAGGTCCTGGGCGGGATCGAGCCCGGCGAGCGCATCGTGGGGCGCGGCGCGTTCCTCGTGAAGTCGCAGGCGTCCAAGTCCGAACTGGGCGAGGAGTGAGCGATGGACAGACTCGTCTCGTTCGCCCTGCGCCAGCGCCCGCTCGTCCTCATCGGCGTTGCCGGGCTCGTGGTGCTCGGCATCGTTGCCGCGCGTCAGGTCCCGATCGATGCGTTTCCCGACCTCACGAACATCCAGGTGCAGGTCCTCGCCGAGGCCTCGGGCATGGCGCCCGTCGAGGTCGAGCAGCTCGTCACCTATCCGATCGAGGTCGGCATGGGCGGGCTTCCGGGCGTCACCGAGGTACGCTCGCTCTCCAAGCTCGGCCTCGCGGTGGTCACGATCGTGTTCAAGGACGACGTGGACGTGTACTTCGCGCGCCAGCTCGTGTTCGAGCGCCTCCAGCAGGCACGCGAGAAGCTGCCGCCCGGCGTCGACGTGGAGCTGGGCCCGGTCTCCACCGGGCTCGGTGAGATCTTCCAGTACACGCTCGAGAGCCCGACCCGCGACGCGATGGACCTGCGGACCCTGCAGGACTGGGTGGTGCGACCGATCCTGCGTGCCGTGCCCGGCGTCACCGACGTGAACAGCTTCGGCGGCGTGGTGAAGCAGTACCAGGTCCTCGTGCGGCCGGAGCAGCTCACGAGCTACCGGCTCACGGTCCACCAGGTCCTGCAGGCGCTCGCCGAGAACAATTCGAACGCGAGCGGCGGCTACATCGAGCACCACGGCGAGCAGTACGTGGTGCGCGGCATGGGGCTGGCCCGGGACACGACCGACCTCGGCGAGGTCGTCGTCGCCGTCCATGACGGCACGCCCATCTACGTGCGCGACGTGGCGGAGGTCACGATCGGGCCGGAGCCGCGGCAGGGATTCGTCACGCGCGATGGCAAGGGCGAGGCCGTGGCCGGCATCGTGCTCATGCTGCGCGGTGCGAGCGGCCGGGACGTCGTGGCCGCGGTGAAGGACAAGGTGCAGACCGTGCAGCGCGCGCTCCCCTCCGATGTCCGCCTGGTGCCGTTCTACGACCGCACCGAGCTCGTGGACCGGGCGATGGAGACCGTGCGCAAGGCGCTGCTCGAGGGCGGCGTGCTCGTGGTGCTGGTGCTGATCCTGTTCCTCGGCAACCTGCGGAGCGCGATGCTCGTGACGGTCGTGCTCCCGCTCTCGGCGCTCGTGGCGTTCATGCTGCTGCGCGCGGTCGGCTACACCGCGAACCTCATGTCGCTCGGAGGCCTGGCCATCGGCATCGGCATGATGGTGGATGGCGCTGTGGTCATGACCGAGAACGTGTTCCGGCACCTCGCGGAGCCGCGCGAGGACCGCGACGTGGTCGACGTGGTGCGCGGCGCGGCGCTCGAGGTGGCGCGGCCGATCGTGTTTGGCATCAGCATCATCGTCGCGGTGTTCCTGCCCATCTTCACGCTCGAGGGGATGGAGGGGAAGATGTTCATCCCGCTCGCGTTCACGGTCGCGGCCGCGCTCGCGGGTTCTCTGCTGTTCTCGCTCACGCTCGTGCCCGTCGGCGCGTCGTTCCTGCTCCGCGGCAGGCTCTCGGAGAAGGACACGGTCGTCGTGGCGGCGTGCAAGCGGACCTACCTGCCGGCGCTGCGCTGGTGCCTCGCGCACGGCCGCATCCCCGTGCTGCTGGGCGTCGTGTCGCTGATCGCGAGCGCGATCGTGTTCACGCGGCTAGGCCGCGAGTTCCTGCCGTCGCTCGACGAGGGCGCGATCGGCATGCAGACGTTCCGGTTGCCGAGCGTGTCGCTGTCGATGTCCCGGAGCCTCGAGCTGGAGGTGGAGAGGGCGCTCAAGGAGTTCCCCGAGATCGAGACCGTGGTCTCGAAGACGGGACGCGCCGACATTGCATCCGACCCGATGGGTCTCGAGGTGAGCGACGTGATCGCGAACCTGCGGCCCCGCAAGCAATGGAAGACCGCGCGCACGCGGGACGAGCTCGTGGAGAAGATCCGCGAGCGGCTCGAGCGCATCCCCAGCATGACCTACAGCTTCTCGCAGCCGATCCAGCTCCGCGTGGACGAGCTGGTCTCCGGAGTCAAGGCGCAGATCGCGGTGAAGCTGTTCGGCGACGACCTCGACGTGCTGAAGGCGCAGGGGGAGCGCATCCAGCGGGCGGTGAGCCGCGTGCGCGGCGCCGCCGACGTCAACCTCGAGCGGGTTGCCGGCACCGCATATCTCGAAGTGCACATCGACCGCGCGCGCATCGCGCGCTACGGGATCAACGTCGCCGACGTGCAGGCGATCGTCGGGACCGCGATCGGCGGTCAGGCCGCGACCCAGCTCCGCGAGGGCCAGCGCGTGTTCGAGGTCGTGGTGCGGTTCCCCGCGCACGTGCGCGACGATCCCTCGCGGTTCGGCGAGCTGCTCGTCTCGGCCAGCGACGGCTCGCGGATCCCGTTGAGCCAGCTCGCGACCCTCCAGGTGGTGGAGGGACCCGCCCAGGTGAGCCGCGAGAACGGCCAGCGCCGGATCGTGATCGAGTGCAACGTGGTGGGACGGGACATCGGCTCGTTCGTGGCCGACGCGCAGCGCGCGGTGGCGCGCGAGGCGGCGCCGCCGCCCGGCTACTACGTGACGTGGGGCGGGCAGTTCGAGAACCAGCAGCGCGCCATGGCGAAGCTCTCGATCGTGGTCCCGATCGTCATCCTGCTCATCTTCCTGCTGCTGTTCAGCACGTTCGGCTCGCTGCACAACGCGTTCCTCATCATCCTCAACGTGCCGTTCGCGCTCGTGGGCGGCGTGCTCGCCCTGGCGCTCGCGGGGTTGAACCTGAGCGTTGCGGCGTCGGTCGGGTTCATCGCGCTGTTCGGAGTGGCGGTGCTGAACGGCGTGGTGATGGTCACGTACTTCAACCAGCTCCGGCGGGAGGGGGCATCGCTGGACGACGCCGTGCTCCGCGGCGGCGAGCTGCGGCTGCGCCCGGTGCTGATGACGGCGCTCGTCGCGATGCTCGGGTTGATCCCGCTCGTGCTCGCGACCGGTCCGGGATCCGAGATCCAGCGGCCGCTCGCGATCGTGGTGGTGGGCGGGCTCATCACCTCCACCCTGCTGACGCTTTTCGTGGTGCCGGTGCTCTATCGTTGGATCGAGGGTCGCACGGCGAAGGAGACCCCGGTCGTGGAGCGGTGAACCGGCTTCACCGCGGCCGCTTCTGCCACCACAGCGCGAACATCGCCAGCGCGTAGAGCATCTGCGAGCGGTCGGCGCGCGCCTCGCGGTGCTCGCGGAACAGCGCCGCGACCGCCGCGGGCTCGAGCGCGCCGGCTTCGTCCGCGCGCGCGTCGCGCCACAGCGACTCGGCGTAGGTGCCGAGGTCGCCGCGCACCCAGCGCGCGAGCGGCACGGCGAAGCCCTGTTTCGGCCGCTCCAGTACGCCCGGCGGCAGCCACGGCTCGACCGCCTTGCGGACGAGGTACTTGCCGGTCGCGCCCCGGAGCTTGAGATCGATGGGCACCGATGCAGCAAACTGGACGAGCACATGAGACAAGAACGGCACGCGCACCTCGAGCGAGTGCTGCATGCTCGCGCGGTCCACCTTCGTCAGCATGTCGTCCGGCAGCCGCACGACGGTGTCGGCGTAGAGCAGGTTCTCGACCGGGTCGCGTGACGCCGGCGTGGGGAAGTACGCGGCCGCGAGCCGCTCCAGCTCGTCTCCCGACTCGAGCCGGGCGCGGAACTCGGCGCGATAGAGCGCGGCGCGCGCGGGGCGGGGCAGGAGCTGGTACTTGCTGAAGAAGCGCTGGAACGTGCTCGGGAGCTTCGCGTCGCCGGCGATCTTCGCCGCGCGCTGGCGCAGGTAGTTCCAGCGCGCGATCGGGAGCGGCGGGAGCGAGGCCATCACGCCTGCGAGTGCGAACATCGGCGAGCGCTCGGCGAGCATCCGCTCCGCGCGATGGCGTTCGTAGCCGGCGAACAGCTCGTCGCCGCCATCCCCCGAGAGCGCCACCGTGACCTGCTCGCGCGCGAGCTTGGAGACATACCAGGTCGGGATCGCCGAGGGATCGGCGAACGGCTCGTCGTAGGCCATCGCGAGCCGCGGCAGCAGTGTGGCGGCATCCTCGACATCCACGCGCCGCTCGGTGTGCCGGCAACGCAGGTGTTGGGCGACGGCCCGGGCGAACGGGGCTTCATCGTGCGCGCTGTCGGCGAACCCGATCGTGAACGTGCGTACCGGCTCACGCATCACGCGGCTCATCGCCGCCACGACCGCGGACGAGTCCACGCCGCCCGAGAGGAACGCGCCGAGCGGCACGTCGCTCTGGAGGTGGCGCTGGACACAGGCGGTGAACGTGTCGCGGAAGCGCTCGACCCACTCGGCTTCCGTCGCCGCCGGCGCCGGGGCGTAAGCGAAGCGCCAGTACCGGGTGGTGACCGGGTCCCCCGAAGGCGCGATCGTGAGCGCGCAACCGGGCTCGAGCTTCGTCACTTCCGCGTAGATCGTGTGCGGTGCGAGCACGTGGCCGAACGCGAAGTACTGGTCCGTGGCGCGTGCATCCGGCGTGAACGCGAAGCCAGGCACGGACACAAGCGCCTTCAGCTCCGAGGCATAGGCGAGCCCGCCGTGCTGCAGTGAGATGTAGAGCGGCTTGATTCCGAGCGGATCGCGCGCGAGGTGGAGCGTGCGCTCGCGGCTGTCCCAGATCGCCGCCGCGAACATGCCTTCGAGCCGCGCCCACACGCCGGGTCCCCAGTGCTGGAAGCCGAGCAGGATGCTCTCGGTGTCGCAGTTCGTGCGGTAGCGCCGGCCCAGGGACTCCAGCTCCGCGCGCAGGGCCGGGTGGTTGTAGATCTCGCCGTTGTAGGTGAGGACGTAGCGCCCGTCCTCGCTGGTCATGGGCTGGTGGCCGCCGGCCACGTCCACGATCGAGAGCCGGCGCATGCCGAAGCCGAAGTCGCCGTCCGTGTGCACACCCTCGTCGTCGGGGCCGCGGTGGACGATCGTGGCGCACATCGCGCGCACGACGGCCGCGTCCACGGCGCGGCCATCGCGCGCGTACCAGCCGGCAATCCCGCACATGCTAGGGACGCCTTCCAGGCGCGGCCGGCATCGCCCAGGTCCGCACGACGTTGGCGCCCGCCGTCGCCAGGCGCGAGCCATCCGCGGAGAACGCCAGGTCCTCGACCTGCGCGCCGCCGTGCGGCGCCCAGTCGGCCACCGTGCGGCCGCTGCGCGCCCACAGCACGCGCGTGCGCCCGCCGAGCGAGGTGGCGAGCAGCAGCGCGTCGCGCGAGAGCGCAATGTGTTCGAGCCGGCCCTCGCCGCCGAACACGAGCCGCCGACGGAAGCGCTTGCTCGGCAGGTCCCACATCGACACGTGCATCGTGGATTCCGCCACCGCGAGCGTGGTACCCGCGGATGGGAGTGCGAGCTTCCACGGGCGTGCGCCTTCGAACGTGTCCAGCGTGAAGCTCGGCCAGTCGTCCTCGGCCGCCGAGATCACGCGCAGATCGAGCGGCACGAGGAAGTGCGCGAGCGGCTCCGCCCAGAGGAGCGCGCCGGGCCCGGCCGCGAGCGCACCCTGCCACCGCGTGCGGCCGGTCTGAACCTCGATCAGTCGGCCGAGCGCGCCGTCCGACCACAGCAACTGCGAGCCGTCCGCGGACAGCGCGAGCGTGGCGGCGTTGCCGGGTGCGGCGAGCAGCGGCTGGAGCCCGCGTGTGGCGAAGACGCGGACACTGTCCGCGGTGGCGACCGCAAGCGTCTCGCCCGCGGCGCTCACGTCCAGGCCTCGGGCGGCGTGGGGCGGGATCTCGGGAAGGCGGAACGCCGCCTGCTCGCGACCGCTCCTGGAGTCCACGAGTGACACGCCCCAGCCGTGCAGCGCCACCGCGAGCAGCGAGTCGTGACACGCCCAGTGCACGTCCGCCGCGCCGGGAGCGTCCGCTTCGGCGAGCAGCCGCGGCCGGCCCGCGCAGCCGGTGAGCGGCGAGGCGCAGCAGCAGGCGAGCACCAGCGTGCCGAGGCCAACGGCGCGGAGACTCATCGCGTGTCTCGGCGTGCGCGCGCCAGCTCGTAGACTGCCAACACCTGCTTCGCCACCGCCTCGAGCGACAGCGTGCGCGCGATCACGTCGCGGCCGTTCGATCGCCTCGCGTCGGCGAGCGCGGCGGCAGCCGCGTCGGCGAACGCACCCACCGTGCGCTCCACCACCCACGACGGCGACACGTCGCGCAACCGTTCGACGCAATCGCCGACCGGCGCCGCCACCACCGGCAGCCCCACCGCCATCGCCTCCTTCACCACGTTGGGCGAACCCTCGTGGAACGAGGGCAGCAGCAGCAGGTCGGCGGCGTTCATGGCCCGCACCATATCCGCCTGCGGCCTGCCGTACACGGCCTCGAGCCGCACGTCGAGCCCACGCGCCGCGAGCGCGGCCCGCGTGCCCTCGGCGAGCGGCCAGTTCTTGCGCTGCTCGTGCGGATCCGCCGCGAACAGCAGCACGTGGCCGGTGGGCGGCCACCTCAGCACGGCGCGCGCGGCCGCGCGCGGCTCGGGAGCGAAGCGCCCGAGGTCGACGCCGTTCGGGATCACGTTCACCTCGGGCACGTCGACGATCGCGCGCCGCATCTCCTCGCTCTTCACGATCACGGCGTCCGCGCGGCGCGCAGCGTGACGCGAGACCGGGATCAGCGCCAGGCTCCTGAGCGTGAGCCGCCCGCGCGCGTCCGGGCGCCCGAGCAGGTCGTCGCCGCAGAAGCTCACCACGAGCGGCGCCCGCACGCGGGTCGCGGCGGCGCCCGAGAGTCCGTAGTGCGCGTGCACCACGTCCGCTCCGCACTCGCGCGCCACGCGCGGGATCTCGCCCATGGCGCGCAGGTAGTCGAGGCTCGAATGGTAGCCGCGGATCTCGTAGAGCGTGTTCTCGCAGCCCAGGGCGGCAAGCGAATCGGCCTGCGACTTCACGAACGCGCCCCAGTGCGGCCGTTCCGCCGACGGCCACATGTTGGTGACCACGAGCACCTTCATGCCAGCGGCCTCGGGTCACGCGCCCGCTCGGCGAGGTGGAAGAGCGTCATCGCCAGGTAGCGCGGGTACTCGTTGTGGTCGGAGAGCAGGTAGTAGTCGCCGCGCGAGAATCGACGGAAGCCGCCGTCCGGCCGCTGCTGCGCCAGCACCCAGCGGAACGTGCGGTCGGCGAGCGCGCGGTGATCGCGCCAGCCCTGCGCGCTCACGGTGTGGAGCGCCATGCCCACCGCGTCGGCGTAGTACACCACCTCGGGCAGCACGCTCGCGCACGAGGCGCGGACCGCGCCCGAGGCGAGCAC
>Ga0134127_10002674_pt1 | contig 12802 bp, 6 predicted proteins | sample KB31753_FD_96459 | JGI IMG/M metagenome (GOLD analysis project Ga0134127, IMG submission 96459) | Terrestrial soil microbial communities with excess Nitrogen fertilizer from Kellogg Biological Station, Michigan, USA - KB3-175-3 | ecosystem: Environmental > Terrestrial > Soil > Unclassified ...
GCTCGTTTCGACGCGGTTCGTGCCGTCCTTGTTCGTGACGGTCACGCTGACGGTGCCGCAGGAGAGGATGTTCAGCGGACCGGCGCCGACCGTGGGCTCGCCGGGGATGAAGCCGGCCTGCGTGATGCCCTCGAAGCCGTTCCCGAGCGTGGGCGCGAGCGGTGAAAGCGAGCCCTTGCCGCCGGGCGCCACCGTGGCGTCGAGCGTGAACTGCGAGAACGTGCTCGGCGTCAGGTTCGGCGGGTTCGCCTTGAGCTTCTCGACCATCTCCTCGAGCTCGTGCCACTCGTGCTCGGGCCGGAGCTTGATCGGCAGGTTCTCGCCCGGGGCGCGCCGGGGCAGGTCGCTGAAGCTGAACGACCGCGGCGGGATCGCGTTCGTGGCGATGCGCCGGGCGCCTACGGGACCCAGGGGCGGGACCGGGGCGTCGAGCGCTTCGATCCCGGCGCGGCCGGCGTTCGGGGTGAGCAGGGCAACTGCAAGCACAAGCACGGCTAAGGCGGGCCGTCGGAGCATGGGCAGGGAAGGTCCGTGTGGGTGTGGGAGACGGCTGGCGTCAGGTCTTGGTGCAGGAAGCGTACCGGGGATGGCAGGTCTCGGACAACCTTAGAAATGGAGGGTGGCGGGGCCCGGCCCTTCCTGACCGAGTCGTTCGGCCCGGCATCGGGCGAAAAGCCACAGCTAGTCGCCGAAGCTGATCCCCAGGTCGCGCGCGGTGGCGATCGTGTCGCTCGATAGCGACACACGCTTCATGCGCCCAACCAGCGCCTCGAGCGGCTGGTAACGGACGTGCGGCGGCTCGAGCGACACCATGACCGAGGAGTGACCGGACTCCAGCGCGCGCACCGCCGCGGCGCCGAACCGCAGCGCCACCAGGCGGTCGAAGCTCGTCGGCGTGCCGCCGCGCAGCAAGTGTCCCAGCACCACGACGCGCGCCTCGCGGCTGACGAGCTTCTCCAGCTCGTGGCCGACCTTGACGCCCATCCCGCCCAGGCGCTCCGAGCCGCCGGCGCGCTTCGCGATCGTGCTCACCTTGCCGCCCTTCGGCACCGCGCCTTCGGCCACGACGACGACCGAGTAGAGCCGGCCGCGCTTCTCGCGGCGGCGGATGTGCTCGGCCACCTTCTCCAGCTCGAACGGGATCTCGGGGATCAGGATCGCGTGAGCGTTCCCGGCCATGCCCGCGTGGAGCGCGATCCAGCCGGCATAGCGGCCCATCACCTCCGCGACCATGATGCGGTGGTGTGCCGCGGCCGTGGAGTGGAGCCGGTCGAGGCACTCCGTGGCGAACGACACCGCGGAGTCGAAGCCGAACGTCATCGCCGTGCGCTCGAGGTCGTTGTCGATCGTCTTCGGCACGCCGACCACGCGCACGCCGCGCTTCGCCAGCTCGTGCGCGATCGCCAGCGAGCCGTCGCCGCCCACGGTGACGAGCGCATCGAAGCCGTGGTCCTTCAACTTCGACACCAGCTCGTCGCCGCGGTCGCACTCCACGACCGAGCCGTCCGGTTGCGTGACCGGGAAGTGCAGCGGGTCGCCGTGGTTCGTGGTGCCGAGGATCGTGCCGCCCAGGTGGGCGATGCCGGAGACGCGCTGGCGAGTGAGCCTCATGACGCCGTCGCCCCCGTAGGTCTCGGGCGCCAGCAGACCGTGGAAGCCGTCGCGGATGCCCCAGCACTGCCAGCCGCGGTTTTCGGCGGCGAGCACGGTGGCACGGATCACGGCGTTCAGGCCCGGTGCGTCGCCGCCCCCGGTGTTGATGGCGATCTTGCGGATGGGATTGTCGTTCACGTTCGGCGCAGGATAGCGGCTGCCCCGCGACACCGCATGTGCGCGCGGTCCGCAGCGGAAAACCGCGCCCCGCCACTCGGGCGCCGCCGATGTGAAAGCGGCCACCTTCGCGTGAAGGTGGCCGCTTCGGAGTTGCTCGCCGACCGGGGCCGGCCGGTCACGTCATGTCAGCGATAGAGCTGCTTCACCCTGCCCCAGGAGCTCTTCGCAGTGGGCGTCGGGCACTGCAGGTCGATCTTGCCATCGTGCCGGAACAGGTAGCCGGGGATGCCCACGCCGACCGCCGTGTTCCACGTCGCGCCGCCGGTGAGCAGGCCGGGGCAATAGCCGCCGGCGCCGTTCGTGAGGTAGCTCAGCAGCGTGCCGCCGGTCCAGTTGATGTTGCCCTCGATGCTCCCGACCTTGAACACGGTGTAGTTGTTCGTGGTCACGACCAGCGACGTGAACACGCCGGACAGGATCGGCGGGGCGACGTCCGTGAACGTGCCGGGCACCTGGCCGTTCGACGGGTTCGGGGCGAACACCGCGTCGGGCGTGGGATCCGCGTACACGTCGATCGTGCCGCCGCTGAAGAACGTCGTGTAGATCGTGGTCGCCGGCGGGCCCAGCGACGTCGTGCCGAGCGAGTTCAGCGAGTTGATGTAGAACGTGTACTCGGTCGCGGGCATGGTGGCGTTGAGGAAATCGAGCGGCGGGCCGAACACGTCCACGGTACCGACCGCCTGCATGATCCCGCCCGCGGGCATGTTGTTGAACGTGGCACCCGGCATCCAGAAATACGCGGGGTCCCAGTCGAGGATCGGGCCCGCGGCGTGCGCCGGGCGGGGCAGCGCGGCCAGGGTGAGCACCGCGCAGATGGTCGTCAGCCAACGCTTCATGGTTGTCTCCGCAGCGAAGTGGGTCGCGCGCATGGCCATCACCGGTACCCGTTCTTCAACTTGCCCCACGTCATCTTGCGCGCCGAAACCGGCGCGTCGAGGAACGTCTGGCCGTCGATCTGGTGCGAGTAGCCCTCGGGGATGTTCAGCGCCTCACCGGTCGCGCCGGAGAACGTCCAGCCCGTGCGCTGGTTGAGCGGGAAGTTCCCGAGCTGGCTGCCGCCGGTGGCGTTGAACACGGCCTCGAAGTAGCCGATGCCGGTCGAGGTGTCGATCGTGAGCTGGAAGTTCGTGAGCGTGCCCACGAGGATCGCGGTGCCGTCCGTGAACGTCGGCGGGACCGGGCCGCCGGACGGGTTCGGCGTGAACGTGCCCGTCGTGCCCCCGGCCTTCGCGTCCTCGTAGATCGTCACCGTACCGCTGTCGTAGTTGATGATGTCGAACGAGCCCACCGACAGAACGCTCGTCGGTGAGAGGCCCTGGATCACGAACGTGTACTCGTTGAGCGCGGTGTTCGCCACGAGCGGCGCGAACAGGAATGGCACCGTCCCGAGGCCCACGTAGCTGCTGCCTGGCTCGCCGAACGTGGCCGGGTTCGGATCCGGGGATTCGTAGTCGAACCCCACGTAATCGAACAGCAGCGTTTCCGCGCGTGCGGCCGGGGCCAGCGACAGCGCGGCACAAGCCGCGAGGAGGAGGGTCGTCACAAGACTGCGCATGCCAAGTACCTCGCCGTTCCGAGAGAGACGGAAGTCATCGGAAGGTCCCCCGGGTGCGGGGCACACGGCTCCGCCACGCGGCAGACCTTCCGAATCGGGATGTAGAAGGCTCGTCCGAGCGGACCGCCGCGCCGGCAGAGGGGGGGTGGGGACAACGCGCGATGCGGACGAATGGAGAGCGATCGGGTGAGTCTAGGGGCGCGAGTCGATACGGACAAATGGAATTCAGTACGAACAGCGCGCATTCGACCCGTCACCCCACCGCGTTCAACCGATTGCGGCGCTTGAGGTCGGCGCGGTTCGCCGCTACTGAACCGAGTTCGCGAGCGCGCTGCCCTCTGCCAGCGCTTCCGGCAACGACAGCCGATAGCCGGCCGTCTGCTGACTCGACCATTCCGCCTCACCGACCGCCGCACGGGCGCGCGCCGCGAGCCCGTCCACCTCTTTCTGCTCGTGGGGCATGAGCGGCGTGCCCAGCTCCGCACGCGCCTTCGCCGCGGCGGCGAGCACGCGCGCGGTGTCGCCGGGGCGGCCAACGGCGAACAGCCACTCGGCGAGCGCCTCGAGCGAGAACACCGCTTCGCGCGGCATCTCGAGCGCGGCGAGCAGCGCGAACGCCTCCTGGAGTCGCCCCTGCGCGGGCGCGGGCTGGCCGTTGCGCAGGTGCGCCGAGGCCAGGTTCGCGAGGCAGATCACCTGCGTCACCATATCGCTCGCCTCGCGCAGCATCGCCAGTGCCTTCTCGAAGCGCGCCAGACCGTGGTCGCCGCGCGCGAGCGACCATTCCACGATCGCCACGTTGTGAAGCGCCATCGCCACGCCGCGCTTCTGGCCGAGCTGCTCGTACGCGGCCAGGCTCTCCTCGCCCAGCCGATAGGCGTCCTCGAAGCGGGACTGGTACATGGCCACGACGCCCAACCCGCCGAGCGCGCGCGCCACTCCCTTCGCATCACCGATCGCGCGGCAGACGGTGAGGCTCTCCTCGAGGTAGGGGAGCGCGGTCGCGTAGTCGCCCACCGACAGCGCGAAGCCGGCCGAGCGCACGAGCAGTCCGGCGCGGACCGGCGTGGGCTTGCGCTCGGTGTCGCGCGCGAGCGCTTCGGAGATCACGCGCAGGCCGACGACGTACTGCCCGCTCACCGACCACAGCCGGTAGGCGCCTCCGGCCAGGCGCAGGCCCAGCTCCACGCCCTGGGGCGCGTGCGGGCTCCAGGCGAACGCCGCGAGCAGGTTCTCCTCCTCCTCCTTCATCTCCCGGATCGCGTCATGCAAGCCGGCGCCGGTCATGAGCCTTTCGCCGCGCTCCGCGAACACCACGTACGTCTCCAGGTGCCGCGCGCGCAGCTGCGGCTGCTCGGGATCGGCGTCCAGTTTCTCCAGCGCGAACCGCCACACGCTCTCGAGGAAGCGATAGCGCGTGCCGGTCGAGACCGCGTGCTGCACCACGACGAGCGAGCGCTCGACGAGCCGCGTGAGCAGGTCCAGCACCTCGAACTCGTCGCCGCTGTCCGAGCACACCGCGGTCGCGCGCTCGAGCGTCCAGCCGCCGGTGAACACCGCGAGCCGGCGGAGCAGGTCCTGCTCGGGCGGCAGCAGGTGATCCCAGCTCCACTGGATCACCGCGAGCACCGTCTGCTGGCGCGACGGCGCGCCGGTCCCCGAGCGCGCGAGCAGTTTGAAACGGTCGCCGAGCCGGGCGCGGATCTGCTCGACGCCGAGCAGCTTGACGCGCGTGGCGGCCAGCTCGAGCGCGAGCGGGATACCGTCCAGCCGGCGGCAGATCTCCGCCACCGCGGCGGCGTTCGCGTCGGTCAGCTCAAACGCCGGCTGCGCCGCGCGTGCCCGCTCGCAAAACAGGCGCACGGCCTCGCTCGTGGCCGCCTCGTCGGCGCTCCGCGGCACCGACGTGGGCACCGAGAGCGTGGGCACGGTGAACGTGGTCTCGCCGTCGATGCCGAGCGACTCGCGGTGGGTGACGAGCAGCTTGACGTCCCTGCAGTCGCGCAGCAGGCGCGCGGCGAGGTCGGCGCAGGCGGCGTTCTGCGTCTCGGCGTTGTCGAGGACCACGAGAGAATGCCGCGAGACGAGCTTCGCGGCGATGCAGTCGGCGAGCGAGCGCCCGGCCTCGTCGCGCACTTCGAGTACCGCGGCGAGCGCCTCGACCAGTCGCGCCGGCTCGGTGAGCGGGGCCACGTCCACGAACCACACGCCGTCGCGGAACGTGTCCAGCGCATCCTCGGCGAGCTTGAGCGCGATGCGCGTCTTGCCCGAGCCACCGATGCCGGTGAGCGTCAAGAGACGCGTCTCCGCGAGCATGCGCGCGCAGGTGGCGAGCGTGTCGGCGCGGCCCACGAAGCTCGACACCTGCGCCGGCAGGTTGTGCGCCGTCGCGGCGGCGCCGCCCTCGCGCAGCGCCGCGGCGCGGCGGATACCCAGCGCCTCCTCGAGCTGGTAGCGCAGCTCGCGCATGACGCGCGGGCGCGCCTCCGCGTCCTTGGCGAGGCAGGCGTCGAGCAGCACACGGATGGCGGGCGGCGTGCGCTCGGGCAGCGCCGCGGCGTCGGGCGTGTCGTTCAGCACCTGCGCCATGGCCACGTACGGATCGTCAGAAGGGAACGCGCGGCGGCCGCTCAGGCACTCGTAGAGCAGGCAGCCGAACGCGAACACGTCCGTGCGCTCGTCCTGAGTGCCGGCGAGCACCTGTTCCGGGCTCATGTAGCCGGGCGTGCCGGCGATCGGACCCGAGACCGTGGCCGGCTGGTCGCTGGCCGCTCCGAACGCCGGCGGCGGCCCGGCGTGCCCACCCGCCTGCGTCAGGCCGTACGTGCGCTTGGCGAGGCCGAAGTCGAGCACCTTCACCAGCCCGCGCGGGCCGATCATGACGTTCCCGGGCTTCAAATCGCGGTGCACGATGCCGCGCTCGTGCGCCACCTCGAGCGCCATCGCCACCTGCGCCGAGATCTGCAGCGCCTCGTCCACCGCGAACGGCGTGCGCGCGAGGCGGTGGGCGAGCGACTCGCCCTCGACGCGCTCGAGCACCAGCACCATCGCGCCCCCGGGCATCTCCTCCAGGCCGTGGATCGTGGCGATGTTCGGGTGGTTGAGGCTTGCGAGCGCCAGCGCCTCGTTGCGGAAGCCCGCGAGTGCTTCCGGGCTCGACGTCAGCCGTCCCGGCAGGACCTTGAGCGCCACCTCGCGCTCGAGCCGGGTGTCGCGCGCGAGCCAGACCTCGCCCATGCCGCCGGCGCCCAGTTGGCCGACGATCTCGTACGGCCCCAGCCGCCGGGCGGGGATGGAAGGCGTGGTCATGCTCGGACTCGCGCGGGTCCGTGCACGAGGGGTGGACGCGGCATGGCCAGCGAGTGTAACGCCGATCAGCGAGTTGCGTCGACGCGATCGCGGTGCTGTGCGATGAGCTTCTCCACCACATCGGGCTCGGCGAGCGTGGTCACGTCGCCCATGCCGTCGTACTCGCCGGCGGCGATCTTGCGCAGGATGCGGCGCATGATCTTCCCGCTGCGCGTTTTCGGCAGCCCCGGCGCGACGTGCACCACGTCGGGCGCGGCGAAGCCGCCGATCGCCTTCCGCACCTGCTCTTTCAGCACACCCTCCAGCTCCGGCCCCGCCTGGCGCGCCCATTCCGCCGTCACGAGCACGTAGGCGTAGATGCCCTGGCCCTTGATCGCGTGCGGGAAGCCCACGACCGCGGCCTCGGCCACGGCCTCGTGCTCGACGAGCGCGCTCTCGACCTCGGCGGTGCCGAGGCGGTGGCCGGAGACGTTCAGCACGTCGTCGATGCGGCCGGTGATCCAGTAGTAGCCGTCCTCGTCGCGCCGGCAGCCGTCCCCGGTGAAGTAGTAGCCGGGATAGCGGGTGAAGTACGTCTCGCGGAAGCGCTGGTGGTCGCCCCACACCGTGCGCGCCTGTCCCGGCCACGGCAGCCCCAGGCACAGCGCCCCGGAGACGCCGTTGCCCTCGAGCACGCGGCCGGTGTCGGGCTCGAGCACGAGCGCCTGCACGCCGAACAGCGGAAACGTGGCCGAGCCGGGCTTCGCCGTGGTCGCGCCGGGGAGCGGCGAGATCATGATGCCGCCGGTCTCGGTCTGCCACCACGTGTCGACGACCGCGCAGCGGCCCTCGCCCACGACGTCGTGGTACCAGCGCCAGATCTCGGGATTGATCGGCTCGCCGACCGAGCCGAGGATGCGCAGCGACTTCCGCGAGTAGCGCTTCACGGGCGCGTCGCCCTGCTGCGCGATCGCGCGCAGCGCGGTGGGCGCCGTGTAGAAGATGTTTATGCCGAGGTCGTCCACCATCCGCCAGTAGCGACCCGCGTCGGGATAGACGGGCGTGGACTCGAACATCACCGTGGTGGCGCCGTTCGCGAGTGGGCCGTAGACGATATAGCTGTGGCCGGTGATCCAGCCCACGTCGGCGGCGCAGCAGTAGATGTCGCCGTCGTGATAGTCGAACACCAGCTTGTGCGTCATCGCTGCGTAGACCAGGTAGCCGCCGGTCGTGTGCAGCACGCCCTTCGGCTTCCCGGTGCTGCCCGAGGTGTAGAGGATGAACAGTGGGTCCTCGGCGTCCATCCACGCCGCCGCGCAGGTGCTCCGCTGGCGCGCCATCTCGTCCTCGAGCCACAGGTCGCGGCCGGGGTGCATCGGCACCTCATGCGGCGTGCGCTTCGCCACGAGCACCGTGGTCACCATCGACAGTCCCTCGATGGCGTGGTCGACGATGGCCTTGAGCGGGATCGAGCGCCCGCCGCGCAGCCCCTCGTTCGCGGTGATGAGCACCTTGCACCCCGCGTCCAGGATGCGGTCGCGCAGCGCCACCGCGGAGAAGCCGCCGAACACGACCGAGTGCACGGCACCGATGCGCGCGCACGCGAGCATGGCGAACGCGGTCTCGGGGATCATCGGCATGTAGATGCAGACGCGGTCGCCCTGCTTGACACCGTGCGCGAGCAGCACGTTCGCGAGCCGGCACACCTCGCGCTTCAACTCGCGGTACGTGACCTTCCGGTATGTGCCGGGCTCGTCACCCGCCCACAGGATCGCGGTCTGCTCGCCGCGTTTCTCGACGTGGCGATCGACACAATTCACACACGCGTTCAGCCGGCCGCCGAGATACCAGCCGAAGTCGGCCTGGTGAAAGTCGGCGTCGAGCACCGTGTGCCAGGGGTGGTTCCAGTCCAGCGTCCGCGCCTGTTCGGCCCAGAACCCCGACGGGTCCTCGAGCGAGCGGCGGTAGAGTGCCCGGTACTCCTCCATCGATCGCAGGTGGGCGTGTTTCTGGATGTCCAGCGGCACCGGGAACATGTCTTTGGACACAGGGAGACCTCCACGACCCTCGGAAACGGCGGCTGACTGCCGCTCAACGTACCACGCGCCCGCGGCCTCGACGCATCAGGCGACCGCCCGAACTTGCGGCGGCGGGGCATCCTTGCCGATGCTACGGGGATGCCCACCGAACTCGACCCGACGCTGGCGTCGCTCGCGCGCGGACTCCCGCGCACGGCGCTCGATGCGCTGTACGGTGCGCTCGCGCGCCTGCCCGCGGAGCGTGCCGCGCGCGGCCGGGTGCTCGCCGCTGCGGCGAGCCCCGCCGCCGTGGATGCCGACTCGCGCGGCGTGCGCGCGAACGTGAGCGACGGTCACCAGTATGTGACGCGCTGGGCGTGGAGCGATGACGGCGCGTCGAGTCTCTGCTCGTGCACCACCGGCCGCGCCTGCGAGCACGCGTTCGCGCTCGGCATCTGGCTGCTCGCCGCCGCGCGCCGCGCCGGGCGCTGGGACCACGCGCACTGGGGCCGGCTCGCGCCGTCGTCGCTGGCGGCGGAGCCGGTCGGACGCGCGCACGGCGCGGCACACGGCGCCGCGACGAGCGCCCGCCACGAACACGCGGTGGAAGCGCTCGCGCAGTGGGCCGACCGCGGGCAGAACGCGCCGCGCCGCCTGCGCGCGGTGCTGCACCTGGATCCGGCCGTGGAAGCGGGTGGGGACGCGCGCGCGGTGCTCACGCTCGAGGCGCGCGTCACGGGGCCGGGGCTCAAGGACGCGCCGCGCACGTGGCGGCAGCTGGAACAGCTTGCGGGCGAGCTCAAGCGGCATCCGCGCGTGCTCACGCCGCCGGAGGCGCGCCTGCTGCGCGCGCTCACCGCACCGGAGTTCGCGGCCACGTACGTGCCGGGCGACACGCGCATCGAGCTCTCGAGCGAACGCATCCAGGCGTTGATCGACCGGGTGCCCGAGTCACCGCACTTTACATGGAGCGACGACATCCAGCCCGCGCTGGCTGCACGTGCGGGGGTCGAGGCCGGGGGCCGGGCGAGCCTGCAGACCGACGAGGTGCGCATCGTGCCGCTGTGCGACACGAGCGTGGAGCCGCCGCGGCTCGAGCTGTCGCTCGAATGGCCCGACGGCGCGACGCGGCCGCTCGCCGAGGCTGTGCTGCTGTCGCCGTTGGGACTCACCGCGGGAGGGCGCACGCACGTGTCGCTCGTCGGCGGGAGGTTCGTGCGCATCGTGGACGAGCCGCCGCGCGAGGTGTTGAAGCTGCTGCAGGAGGGCGGGCTCGAGCTGCGGCGCAACGATGGCGCGGTGCTGGAGAAGCTGTCGCGCTCGTTCCCCGTGGTGCGCTCGGCGCTCCACCGGCTCACGCGCGTGCACGATGTCGACGTGCTCGGCAGCTTCGAGCTGGCGAGCGACGACTGGCTGCGCGTGCGCGTGTTCGCGGCCGCGCGCGCCGCAGGCTGGGCGCCGGGCGTGGTCCCGCCCGAGGGCGCGGTGTTCGAGTACCTGCCGGCGTTGGGCTGGATGCGACTCGAGCCGGGCCAGCACGTGCGCAGTGACCTGGAGGCGGTGGGAGAAGCGGAGCCCGCGGATGCAACCGCCGGCGAGAGCGCGGCGCCCGCGCCGGACGGCGACGGCGGAGCGCCCGACGGCAGCGGCGAAGCGCCCGATACGCCACCGCCGGCGGAGCCGGAAGCGATCGCGCCCGAGCACGCCTGGTTCGAGCTGCCCGATCCCGAGCACGTGGCGCCGATCGTCGAGTGGGTGGAGTCGCTGCCGCAGGGCGATCACTCGGGACGGCGGAAGCGCGGCGGCCGCGCCGCCCACGTTCCCGTGGGCGCGCCGGCCGGCTGGTGGCTGCGGCTCACGTCCCACGTCCTCGAAGCGCTCGCCGACGCGTGGTCGGTGCGCCCGCACGGGGTGCGCTGGTACGCCGACGCGGGAGCCTCCGGGCTCTTCCGCACCCGTCATGCCGTGGCCCGTGTGAAGCTCGCCTTGACCGGCGTGGACTGGTTCACGGTGTCGGCGGAGTGGCAGGCCGAGGGCCTCTCGCTCAGGGAGGAGGACCTGTCGTTGCTGCGTGCGAGCCGCTCGCCGTTCGTGAAGCTCAGCTCCGGCTGGGTGCGGCGCGCAGATCTCGAGGAGTTCGACGAAACCGCGAAGCGCCTCGCGGACCTGGGGCTCGAAGCCGGGGCGGGCGACGTGCGCGTGCCGCTATGGCAACTGGCGCAGGCCGATCCGGCGAGCCTCGACGCGCTCGAGTCGTTTGGAGCTTCTGCCGCCGATCTCGAGGCGGTGCGCGCGCTGCGCGAACGGCTCGCGGCGTTCAACGGACTGCCGCGCGTGCCGCTGCCTGCGGGGCTGCACGCCGAGATGCGGCCCTACCAGCACGACGGGCTCGACTTCCTCGCGTGGACGGCGTCGATCGGCCTGGGCGCGGTGCTCGCCGATGACATGGGCCTCGGCAAGACGTTACAGGCGCTCGCTTGGCTCGCGCACATGAGCGAGCGGGATCCCGGCGGTGGGCCGTCGCTGGTCGTCTGCCCCGCGTCGGTCATGCACCACTGGGCGCGCGAGGCGGCGCGCTTCACGCCGGGCCTGCGCGTGCTCGTGCTCGAGAGCGGCCCCGAGCGGGCAGGGCACCGCGAGAACGTGACGTCCCACGACATGGTGATCACGAACTACGCGCTGCTGCGGCAGGACATCGCGTTCTGGCGCGGGCTCGAGCTGCGCGCGGTGATCCTCGACGAGGCGCAGCAGATCAAGAACCCGTCGGCGGCGGTGACGCGGGCGGCGGGTGAGCTCAAGGCGCGCTACCGCGCGGCACTCACCGGCACGCCGCTCGAGAACCGCGCGCTCGACCTGTGGAGCATCGTCAACTTCATCCACCCGGGCTTCCTCGGGAACCGCGCGTCGTTCTCCGCGCGCTTCGACCAGCCCGAGGCGCCGCCGCACCGCCGGCGGCTGCTGGCGTCGCGGCTGCGGCCGCTGCTCCTGCGGCGCCTCAAGCAGCAGGTGGCGCAGGAGCTGCCGCCGCGCGTCGAGGAGCGCGTGGACTGCCAGCTCACGCCGGGGCAGCGCCGCTTCTATCTCGCCGAACTGGGCCGCGCGCGCGCGTTCCTCGGCACGCTGCTCTCAGACGCGCAAGGGCTCGAGCGCAACCGCATGCCGGTGCTGGCCACGCTCACGCGCCTGCGCCAGATCTGCTGCCATCCCACGCTCGCCGGCGGCCGCGACGGGCTGGGCTCGGGCAAGTTCGACGAGCTGTTCGAGCTGCTGGAGCCGCTGCTCGCCGAGGGCCACAAGGTGCTCCTGTTCTCGCAGTTCGTGGAGTGCTTGAAGCTGATCGAGGCCGAGTTCGAACGTCGCTCGGTGCCCTATCACATGCTCACGGGGCAGACCACGCGGCGTGAGAAAGTGGTGAGCGCGTTCACCGAGGATCCGCGTCCGTGCGTGTTCCTGCTGTCGCTGCGCGCGGGCGGGCTGGGGCTGAACCTCACCGCGGCGAGCTACGTGATCCTGTTCGACCCGTGGTGGAACCCGGCGATCGAGGCGCAGGCGATCGACCGCACGCACCGCATCGGCCAGACGAGAACGGTGATCGCTTATCGGCTGCTCACCGAGGGCACGGTCGAGGAGCGGATCTGGGAGCTGCAGCAGCGCAAGAGCGCGCTGGCGAAGGATTTGCTCGGCGAGGAGAGCTTCGCGCGCTCGCTGTCGCGGGCGGATCTCGAGTGGCTGCTCTCCACCCCGACGGACACGGAGAGGACCTGAGGTTCCCGAAGTGGTCGCTCGCCGGCGCGATCCCGGCCGGTTCCGTGGGGGCCGGAATGACAGCTCCCGCGCTCGTCGCAAGTTTTCCCTCGCATCTCGGCGAGGCTTGACCTGTAATTGGCACGTCGGGGGGGTCGCTGCCCTTCCCGGCACACATACATATTATGAGTGCGTGCCCGGGAGCGCTCGCCCGATCCCGGGAGGACACACGCCCGCCTCTCATGGCGCGTCAGCCTCGCGGGGGACCCCCAGGTCCCGCGGCTGGCACACACCGCGAGGTACCCATGCGCAATCGCCCGCGCCTGGTCGTCGCCGCACTGTCGTTCGTGCTGCTCTCCGCGCC
>Ga0134127_10002677_pt1 | contig 12797 bp, 10 predicted proteins | sample KB31753_FD_96459 | JGI IMG/M metagenome (GOLD analysis project Ga0134127, IMG submission 96459) | Terrestrial soil microbial communities with excess Nitrogen fertilizer from Kellogg Biological Station, Michigan, USA - KB3-175-3 | ecosystem: Environmental > Terrestrial > Soil > Unclassified ...
CGGAGCATCGAGAGATCCAGATCGCGGCGCTGTCGGCCCGCCAGGCCACTCAGAACGCGTTGATCCAGGAAACCGAGTTCCGTCTCAACGACCTGCGGCAGTACGTCCAGAAGATGCAGGGCGAGGCGGAGCGCCTCATCGAGCGCCGCGAGCAGCTCAGCATCCAGATTCGCGAGCTCGACGAGGAGACCGCGCGGCTGGGCGCCGAGATGACCGCCGTCACCGAGCGCCGGGGCGCGCTCGAGACCGAGCGCGGAGACAAGATCCGCGAGCTGGCCGACAGCCGGGAGCGCCACGCCGAGTGGCTCGCGCGGCTGGTTGCCCTCGAGACGCGCGTGGACACCGGCCGCCGCGAGCTCGAGGAGCGGCGCCGGCGGCTGGACGTCCTGCGGCTGGAGCAGGCGGGCGCGGGCGGGCGACGGGCCGAGCTCACGCGCGAGGACGCCGAGCTTCGCGAGCGCGGCCTCAACCGCGAGCACGCGCTCGCGCGGCTCGGCGCCGAGTCCGCGCGGGCACAGGCCGAGGCCGAGGCCATCGCGGCCCGGCGCCAGCGGCTCGAGGACCATCGGCGCGCGGCCGGCCAGCAGCTCTCGCTCCTCGAGTCGGAGCGCCGCCAGGTGCAGGCTCATCGCGAGGCCTGCGAGACCGCGCGTGAGGGCGCCCAGCAATCCCTCGCCGAGCTGCGGCTGGCGCTGGCCGCCAAGGAAAGCCAGCTCCAGGGCCTCGAGCAGCTCGAGCGCGACCGGGAAGGCTATGGCGCCGGCGTGCGCGCCGTCTTCTCCGCCGGCAGCGGGATCCCGGGTGTGGTGGGCACGGTGGCCGATCTGCTCGAGGTGCCCTCCGGCCTCGAGGCGGCGGTGGAAAGCGTCCTCGGCGAGCGCCTGCAATGGGTGGTGGTGGAGCGGTTCGAGCATGCACGGGCCGCGCTGGGCTTTCTCGAGCGTGAAGGGGCGGGTCCCGCGACCTTCCTCCCCCTGGAGACCCTTCCCGGCAATGGCTCCACGCCGGAGGATTCCGCCGACGTGCGCTGGGCATCCCGGCTCATCGCCGGACCCCGGCCGGGTCTGCTGGGCTATCTCCTCGGCCATGTCGGAGTGGTGGACCATCTGGACCAGGCCGAGCGGCTCTGGCGGCGGAACGGGGTGGTCGCCACCTATGTCACCCCCGCGGGCGAGGTGCTCTATCCGAACGGCCGGCTCACCGGCGGCCGGCGCGATGGCGACCGCGAGGCGCAGGACCACTCCATCCTTCGCCGCAAGCGCGCCATCCGCCAGCTGCGGGAAGACGTCACGACGACCGGCGCCGAGGCCGAGCGCGCGCGCGCGGGCCTGGAGGCGCTGGAGACGGAGCTCGGCGCCCTGCGCGTCCGCGAGAGCGGCCTCACCACCTCGGTGCAGAGCCAGGAGGCGGTGCGCCTCACCGGCGACAAGGACCTCGAGGCGGCCATGCGCGAGGCGGAACGACTGGCGCGTCACCTCGACACCCTTCACGTCGAGCAGGCGCAAATCCAGGCCGAGCACGAGGAGACGGCGCGCCGCCTGGACGAGGTGGGCATCGCCCTGGCGAGCGTGCGCGAGCGCGAGGCGGGTCTCGAGCTCGAGCTCGGCGCCATGCGCGCCGACGTCGATGCCGCCGAGCAGATCCAAGGGGGGCTGGCGGAGGAGATCGGCGACTGCCGGGTTCAAGTGGCGGCGGTGGCCGAGCGGGTGGAGGGATTCGGGCGGGACATCGAGCGGCTCGAGGAGCTGACTCGCGAGTCCACCCTCCGTCTCGAGCAGTCGGCGCTCCGCCGTGCGCAGCTCGCCGAGCGGCGCGGCGAGCTCTCCGGTGAGGCGGGGCGGGCCGACGCGCGGGCGCGCGACGCGGTGGTCGATCGCGATCGGCTGGAGGGTGAGGTCCGCGGCACCTCCGAGGTCCACCAGTCCCAGCTTGCCGAGCGCCAGGTCATCGGCACCGAGCTGCGCGCGGCGGAAGTCGACCGGCACCGGCTCATCGCGCGCGTGCACGATCTCGAGCTGCAGGAGACCGAGGGCCGGGTGCGGCGCGAGGAGCTGCTGGGCGAGGCGCGGCGCAGCCACGGCGTGGACGGCGCGGAAGCCCTGCTGGCCGCCCACGACCCCGCGCGCGAGGGGAGCGAGGTGCGCGCCCGGCACGAGGAGCTCGCGCAGAAGCTCGAGGCCATGGGGGCCGTCAATCTCGTTGCCGACGAGGAGTACCGCGAGCTGGAGGAGCGGCTGGGCTTCCTCCGCACGCAGTACGACGACCTCACCGGCTCCATCAAGGATCTCGAGAAGGCGCTCCGAGGCATGACCCGCACCGCGCAGGAGCGATTTCAGGAGGCCTTCGCGGAGGTGAACCGGCACTTCGGCGAGATTTTCTCGCGCCTGTTCGAGGGCGGCCGGGCCGAGCTCCGCATGGTCGAGCCCGAGGAGGGCGAGGACGACCCGCTGGAGCTGGGCGTCGAGCTCATGGCGCAGCCGCGCGGGAAGCGGCTTCAGGCGGTGAGCCTGATGTCGGGCGGGGAGAAGGCCTTGACCGGCCTCGCGCTGCTCTTCGCGATCTTCTACTTCCGGCCCAGCCCGTTCTGCGTGCTCGACGAGGTTGACGCGCCGCTGGACGACGCCAATATCCACCGGTTCCTGCGCGTCCTGCGCGAGCTGGTGTCACAGACGCAGTTCGTGGTGATTACCCACAACCGAAAGACCATGGAAGCGGCCGACGTCCTCTACGGCGTGACCATGGAAGAGCCGGGGCTGTCGCGGCTGGTCTCCGTCCAGCTCACCAACGCGTAACTTCGCTCCCTCGTTGACTGTTCCGCCTCGCAGGGCATAGAGTATCGGTAGGTCTCGACGACCATGGGCTCTCTGGGAAGCTACCTCCGCGAGCTGCGCACCACCAAGGGCATGTCCCTGGAGGAGGTTTCTCGCGCCACGCGCGTGGGCCGGACCCACCTCGAGGCGCTCGAGGTCGAAGAGCTCAGCGCGCTGCCCGCGCCGGTCTTCGTCAAGGGCTTCATCCGCGCTTACTGCGAGTTCCTCCAGGCGAATCCCGCCGAGGCGCTGGGCCGCTATCAGGCCCTCATCGGAGAGCGCCCGTCCGGCACCGCCCCCTCGGCGCCGGAGCCCCTGACCGCCGGCCTCGGCCGCGGCCCGGTCTTTGTCAGCGTAATTCTCCTCGTGGTGCTGGCGGCGGCGCTGTTCCTGCTCAACTCCGGGCTCCGCAGCGAGGGCCCCCGGGCCCCGCGCCCGCAAGCGGGACCACCGGCCGCCCTCCCCCCCGCGACCCCCGCCTCGGAGCCGGCGCCCGTCCAGCCTGCGCCGGCGGCGCCGGCCGCTCCAGCGGCCCCATCGGGCAAGGTCGAGCCCACGGGCCCCCCGCCTTCCAGCGCGCCCCCCGCGGCGCTCCCGGTGGCGATCGCGCCGCCCGCCGCGACCACCGCGGCGCCGCCCGCCCCGTCGGCTCCGGCGCCCGCGCGCGGCCCGCAGCGCCTCGTCGTGAAGGCGATCGAGCCCACCTGGGTGCGCGTGCAGATGGACGGGGACCGCTCGGTCGAGGAGCTGCTGCCGGCCGGCGCGTCGCGGGAATGGAGCGCGGAGAAGCGCTTCACTCTCACGGTGGGCAATGCCGCCGGCGTCACCCTCGAGCTCAACGGGCGCACGTTGCCGCCGCTGGGCGCGCCGGGGGCGGTGATTCGCGAGCTCGCTCTGCCGTGAGCATCTTCGGCTCGCTCGCCGATCGCTTCAAGGACGGTCTGCGACGATCACGCCAGCTCCTCGACGACGGCCTCGATACGCTCCTGTCCGTCGGCCGAGTGGTGGACGAAGCGCTGCTGGAGGAGCTGGAAGAGATGCTCGTCGCCGCCGATGTCGGCGCCGCCACCGCCGCGGAGTTCGTGGAGCGGATCCGCGGCGAGGCGAAGCGCGGCCGGGTCAGCACCGCCCAGGACGTGCGCGCCCTGCTGCGCCGGCTCTTCGAGGAAACCCTGGCCCCCGCGGCGGCTCCGCTGAATCTCTCCGGCCGGCCCACGGTCATCCTCATGCTCGGCGTGAACGGGGCCGGCAAGACCACCACCACCGGCAAGCTGGCGGCCACTCTCCGCGCGCAGGGCAAGGACGTGGTCCTCGCCGCCGCCGACACGTTTCGCGCCGCCGCCATCGAGCAGCTCGAGGAGTGGGGCCGCCGGGCCCAGGCGCCGGTGATCCGGCAGGCCGCCGGCGCCGACCCGGCGGCGGTGGTCTTCGACGCGGTCAAGGCCGCCACCGCGCGCGGCGCCGACGTGCTCTTGGTGGACACCGCCGGGCGGCTGCACACCAAGACCAACCTCATGGACGAGCTCGTCAAGCTCAAGCGAGTGATCGAGCGCCAGCTCCCGGGCGCGCCCCAGGAGAGCCTGATGGTGATGGAGGCGCCCACCGGCCAGAACGGGATGGCGCAGGCCAAGCTCTTCCACGAAGCGGTGGGCCTGACCGGACTCGTCCTCACCAAGCTCGACGGCACCGCCAAGGGCGGCATCGTGGTGCGGATCTGGCGCGAGCTCGGGGTACCCATCAAGCTGGTCGGCGTGGGCGAGAAGATCGAGGACCTCCAGCCCTTCGACGCGAAGGCGTTCGCTTCCGCCTTGCTCCCCGACTCATGACCGCCGACTCCTTGAAGGACCTGGCGTTCATGGAGCGCGCGCTCGCGCTCGCGGAGCGGGGCCGCGGGCTGACCTCGCCGAATCCGATGGTGGGCGCGGTGGTGGTCCGCGACGGCGAGGTCGTGGGCGAGGGCTTTCACGCCGAGGCGGGCGGCCCCCATGCCGAGATCGTGGCGCTGGCGGCGGCGGGCGAGGGCGCGCGCGGCGCCACCCTCTACGTCACGCTCGAGCCGTGCAACCACCACGGCCGGACGCCGCCCTGCACACGGGCCATCCGGAACGCCGGAGTGACGCGGGTAGTGGCGGGCGCGATGGATCCCAATCCCCACGTGACGGGCGGAGGCGCCGAGGCCTTGCGCGCGCGCGGCATCGAGGTGGCGGTCGGCGCGCGAGGCGCCGAGGTGCGCGCCCAGAACCGCGGCTTCTTCACCGCCATGCGCCTGGGGCGGCCGCATATCACGCTCAAGTCGGCGATGACGCTCGACGGCAAGATCGCCGCGCAGGACGGGTCTTCGCGTTGGATCACGGGCGTGGAGGCGCGCGCGGAGGCTCACCGCCTCCGGAGTCAGAGCGACGCCGTCGTCATCGGGATCGGCACTGCGCTCGCGGACGATCCCGCGCTGGACGTGAGGCTCGAGATGCCGTGGCCCCGGGAGCCGTGGCGCGTGGTGGTGGACAGCCAGGCGCGGCTGCCCGCCCGCGCCCGCCTGATCGGGGCGGGGCGAGCGGAGCGCGCTCTCGTCGCCGTCACCGATGCCGCGCCTCCCGAGCGCGTGGCGGCGCTGGAGGCGGCGGGCGCCACCGTGATGGCCTGCAAGAGCGCCCAGGGACGGGTGGACCTCGGCGATCTGGCCGCGCGCCTCTTCGCCCGTGATGTGCTGGCGGTGCTGGTGGAAGGCGGGGCGGAGCTGAACGCCGGCTTTCTCGAGGCCGGGCTGGTCGACCGCGTCGCCATCTTTCTGGCCCCCAAGCTTCTCGGCGGCGCGGGCGCGCCCACGCCCGTGGGCGGACCGGCGCGAGCTCTCAGCCAGGCCCTGCGCCTCGCGCGTCCCACCGTGCGCCTGCTCGGCGACGACTGGCTCGTCGAAGCCGACGTGGCCGCCGCCGATGAAGAAGACTGAGCATGTTCACCGGCATCGTGGAGGAGATGGGCCGCGTGGCGAGCCGGGCGGGGAGCCGGCTGGTCCTCGAGGCGCGCGCGGCGCTGGAGGGAACGGTGCTCGGCTCGAGCGTGGCCGTCAACGGAGTCTGCCTCACCGTGGTGGGGCGCGAGGACGGGCGCCTCGCCTTCGACGTGGGTCCGGAGACCTTCGCGGTGAGCGCCCTCGATGATCTCGCCCCCGGCGACCGCGTGAACCTCGAGCGGCCGCTCCGGCTGGGCGACTTCGTGGGCGGCCACCTGGTGCAGGGGCACGTGGATGGGATCGGGGTGGTAGCCTCGGCGGAGCGGGCGGCGGACACCGCCCGGATCAGGATAGAATGGCAGGACCGGCGGCTGGCCCCGTACCTGATCCCGAAGGGCTCGGTGGCGGTGGACGGGGTGAGCCTCACGGTGGCGGCGCTGGACGACCGCGCGTTCGAGATCATGGTGATCCCGCACACGCTGGCGGTGACGACGCTGGGAACGGCCCGGCAAGGGCGCCGGGTCAACTTGGAAACGGACATGATCGGCAAGTACGTGATCCGCGCTCTCGGGCCGGGAATGGCGGGAGCGGTCGGGGGGACCCCATCGTGACGAGCGACCGCGCGGGCGGCAGCGTCGGAGCGTTCTCGAGCATCGAGGAAGCCATCGAGGAGATCCGGGCGGGCCGGATGCTGGTGGTGGTGGACGACGAGGATCGCGAGAACGAGGGCGACCTCCTCATGGCCGCCGACCGGATCACCCCCGAGGCGGTGAACTTCATGGCCCGCTACGGCCGCGGGCTCATCTGCGTGCCCATGCTGGGCGAGCGCCTCGACCAGCTCGAGATCGGCCTGATGGTGCGGGACAACACCGAGCCGCACGGCACCGCCTTCACCACCACCGTGGACGCCCGCCGCGGCGTCACCACCGGCATCTCGGCCTACGATCGCGCCATCACCATCCGCACCCTCGTCGATCCCGCCTCGCGCCCGGAAGACCTGAACCGTCCCGGCCACATCTTCCCGCTGCGCGCGCTGCCCGGCGGGGTGCTTCGCCGCGCCGGCCATACCGAGGCCGCGGTGGACCTCGCCCGGCTGGCCGGCTCGGCCCCGATGGGCGTCATCTGCGAGGTGCTGGACGAGGAGGGCGGCATGGCACGGCTGCCCGAGCTCTTCAAGCTCGCCCGCACCCACGGGCTCAAGGTCATCACCATCAAGGACCTCATCGAGTATCGGATGCAGAAGGAGAAGCTCGTGCGGCGGGCGGCGGAGACGCGGCTCCCCACCGAGTTCGGCGAGTTCACCTGCATCGCCTACGAGACCACGGTGGACGACCGGGTGCCGGTGGCGCTCATCATGGGAGATATCACCTCCGAGGCCCCGGTGCTGATGCGCGTGCACTCCGAGTGCCTCACCGGCGACGTGTTCGGCTCCGAGCGCTGCGACTGCGGCTCCCAGCTCCACCGCGCGCTGGCCATCATCGCCCGGGAGGGCCGCGGCGTTCTCCTCTACATGCGCCAGGAAGGGCGGGGGATCGGCCTCGTCAACAAGCTGCGCGCCTATGAGCTGCAAGACCAGGGGAAGGACACCGTGGAAGCCAACCACGCGCTGGGGTTCGGCGCGGACCTGCGTCACTACGGCATCGGCGCCCAGATCCTGGTCGACCTCGGCATCAAGAACCTCCGCTACCTCACGAACAACCCGAAGAAGATCGTCGGCATCGAGGGCTACGGGCTGCGGGTGGTGGAGCGGGTACCGCTGGAGATCCCGCCCACCGAGGCCAACCGCCGTTACCTCGCCACCAAGCGCGAGAAGATGGGGCACCTCTTCTCCGCCTTCCCGGACTGACATGGCGGGCCGCGCCCCCGCGGCGCGACCGCGCGCGGGAATACCCGGCGGATCCACCACCGCGCGCTTCGCGGTGGTGGCGGCGCGCTTCAACGAGGCGATCTCGAAGAAGCTGGCCGACGGGGCGGTGGCGGCCCTGGAAGGTCAAGGCGTTCCCGCCGCCCGCGTGGACGTCCACTGGGTGCCCGGATCCTTCGAGCTGCCACTGGCCGCCCTCACCCTGGCCCGCAGCCGCCGCTATGCCGGCATCGCCTGCGTGGGCGTCGTCATCCGGGGCGAGACGCCGCACTTCGAGTACGTCTCGCGCGAGACGGCGGCCGGCATTCGCCAGGCGGGGCTCGCCACCGGGGTGCCCATCGGCTTCGGCGTGATCACCGCCAATACCGAGGAGCAGGCCTGGGAGCGCGCGGGGGGCTCGGTGGGCAATCGCGGAGCGGAGGCCGCCCTCGCCGTGCTCGAGATGGCGGGCTGGCTCCACGCCCGGCGCGGCACCGCTCGGACGCGCTGATGGGCAAGCGCCGGAAGTCGCGCGAGCTGGCGCTCCAGCTGCTCTACCAGCTCGACCTGCAGGACGCGTCCAGCGCCGAGCCCTACCTGGACGAGTTCTGGACCCGGCACCCGGTGGACGGCGAGGTGCGCGGCTTCGTCGAGTCGCTGGTGCGGGGCACCAAGCAGCATCAGCAGAAGATCGACGAGGTCATCGCGCAGTTCGCCGAGAACTGGGACCTCGACCGCATGGCGGTGGTGGATCGCAATATCCTCCGCGAGGGCGTGTTCGAGCTGATGTGGATGATGGAGATTCCGCCCAAGGTCGCGATCAACGAGGCCCTCGAGGTCGCCAAGAAGTTCAGCACCCGGGAGTCCAGCCGGTTCATCAACGGACTTCTCGATCGCGTTCACCGAGAGCTGCGGCCGCCCGAGTAGCCGCCCTTCCCACGGCCGCCCCATCCGCTACGCCGTCCTGTCCGACATCCACGCCAACCTTCCGGCTCTGCGCGCCGTCCTGGAGGACGCGGCCATCGAGGGCGCCCGCGCGGTGCTCTGCCTCGGTGACCTCGTGGGCTACGGCGCCGAACCCGGCGCCTGCGTGGACACGATCGCGGAGCGGGCGGTGGCCATGGTGGGCGGCAATCACGAGCACGGCGCCGCCGGCCTCATGAGCCTGGACTGGTTCAACGCCGCCGCCCGCGCCGCGGCCCTCTGGACGCGCCAGCAGCTCTCGCCCGCCACGCTGGCGTGGCTCGGCAGCCGCCCGCTCTCCGCGATGGTGGACGACGCCACCCTGGTCCATGCGAGCCCGCAGCGTCCGGAGGAGTGGGACTATCTCCTCTCCGCCGAGGACGGGTTCGAGGTCTTCGGGGCCTTCGACACCCGCGTCTGCTTCGTGGGGCACTCCCACCGGCCCGCGGTCTGGTCGCTGGGATCGAGCGGCCCGGATCACGAAGGGCGCTTCGCCGCGTGGCCGGTGGAGGTGCCGCTGCTGGATGGACGGCGCTACGTGATCAATGTCGGCAGCGTGGGGCAGCCGCGCGACCGCGATCCGCGCGCCGCCTACGCCATCTGGGATCTGGATGCGCGGCGGGTGAGCATTCGCCGCGTCGTCTACGACCATCGCGCCGCCGCGACCCGCATCCTGGCCGCGGGTCTGCCCCGCATTCTCGCCGACCGACTGGCCAGTGGGTCCTGACGGGCTCGCGGCGCTGCAGCCCTCGCGCATCCGGGTGCCGCTGCTCCTCGCGGGCGGCATTCTGGGGGCCCTGGCCTTTCCCTCGACGGACTGGTGGCCGCTGACCTGGGTGACGCTGCTCCCGCTCCTGCTCGGCGCCCTCGCGTTGCCGCCCCGCCTGGCGCTGCGGGACGGATGGCTCCAGGGCACCGTGTTCTTCGTGCTGCTCCTCCGCTGGCTCGATCACACGTTCCGCCACTACAGCGCCATCCCGTGGCCCCTGACGTGGCTGCCCATCGTCGCGCTCGCCGCGTACTGCGGCCTCTACTTCGGCGCGGCGGCGTTCTGGGTCGCGTGGGCGCGAACCGCCCTGGGACGAGGCTGGGCCCTCGCCCTGGTGCCGCCGCTCTGGGTCGCCGGCGAGTGGCTGCGCGGCTGGCTCATGGGGGGCTTTCCGTGGGGCCTCATGGGGTATTCGCTGCACACCGCGCTGCCCCTGATCCAGATCGCCGAGCTGACCGGCGTCTACGGCGTGTCCTTCCTCGTCGTCACCGTGAACTGCGCGCTGGCCGGTCTCCTCGCCCTGGGCTGGACGCGGGCGCTGCCGGGAGTGGTGGGGGCCGGCGCCCTGCTGCTGGGCACGCTCGCGTTCGGCTGGAGCGCGCTCGGCGGCGCGGCCCCGGCGCCCCCCCTCCGGGTAGCCGTGATTCAGCCCAATATCGCGCAGACGCTCAAGTGGGATCCGGCCCGGCACGCCGAGATCCTGGACATCTACGAGGCGCTCACCCGCGAGGCCGCCCGGCTCGCCGACCTGACCGATCGGACGTCTCGCCCCGCCGTCATTCTGTGGCCCGAGACCGCCACCACGATTTTCCTCCGCGGCGATCCCGCGCTGCTGAGCCGGCTCCAGCGCCTGGCCGGCGAGCTCCGAATTCCCCTCCTGGTGGGCTCGATCGATCGGCGGGAGACCCCCCGGCCGCAGTACCTCAACAGCGCGTTTCTCCTGACCGGACAAGGGATTACAGCCAAGTATGATAAGATTCACCTCGTGCCGTTCGGCGAGTATGTGCCGCTCGGCTGGCTCATCGGGTTCGTGCGCAGCTGGGCGGAGTTCATCTCCGATTTCGGGTCCGGTGATGGGCCGACCCTCATGGACGTCGAGGGCGCGCGCTTCGGCACGGTGATCTGCTACGAGGTCATCTTCCCCGAGCTGTTCCGGGACGGTGTCGCGGTGGGCGCAACCTTCATGGCCAATATCACCAACGATGCGTGGTTCGGTGAGACGAGCGGGCCCTGGCAGCACCTGGGCACGCTGCCGCTGCGGGCGGTGGAGACCCGCGTCGCCATCGGGCGGGCCGCGAATACCGGCGTCTCGGCCTTCGTCGATCCGAGCGGGCGGATTCGCAAGTGGCTCCCGCTCGGCGCGCGCGGCGTGCTGGCGGACCGTGTGCCGCTCCGCGGGCGAGAGACGCTCTACACGCGGTGGGGCAACTGGTTCGTGTACCTGTCACTGGCGCTGGTCGCGGGAGCGGCCGGCTTCACCCTCTTCCGGAGGTCGCGGTGCTGAGCGAGCTGAAGCGTGACGTGGCGGACGTGGAGCGGCGCCTCGAAGACCTTCGAGGTCATCTTTGACCTCCCGGCGCGGGAGGCCCGGCTCGCGGCCATCGACACCGAGATGTCCAGGACGAACTTCTGGGACGATACCCGGCGCGCGCAAGGTCTCGTGCAGGAGCGGGCGGAGCAGAACCGGACGGTGACCCGCTTCCGCGAGCTCGCCACCCAGGCCGAGGAGGCGCGGCTGCTCTGGGAGATGGCCACCGAGGCGGGCGACGAGAGCCACGGCCCCGAGATCGCCGCGAGCCTGGCCCGGCTCCGCGAGGAGCTGGAGGCGTTCGAGATCAAGGTCATCCTCTCCGGGCCTCAGGACGCCAAGAACGCCATCCTCTCCATTCACCCCGGCGCGGGCGGCACCGAGTCGCAGGACTGGGCGCAGATGCTGATGCGCATGTATCTCCGCTGGGCGGAGCGCGTGGGTGTCAAGGCCGAGGTGGTGGATCTCCTCCCCGGCGAGGAGGCGGGCATCAAGTCGGCCACCATCACCATGACCGGCGAGTACGCCTACGGGTATCTCAAGAGCGAGATCGGCGTGCATCGTCTCATCCGGATCTCGCCGTTCGATGCCTCCAAGCGGCGCCACACCTCGTTCGCCTCGGTGGCGGTGATCCCCGAGGTGGAGGACGTGGAGGTGGTGATCCGCGACGACGAGCTGCGCGTGGACGTCTACCGCTCCTCGGGGCCGGGCGGCCAGGGCGTCAATACCGCCGACTCCGCCGTCCGCATCACGCATCTCCCCAGCGGCATCGTGGTGGCGTGCCAGAACGAGCGCTCGCAGCTTCGGAACCGCGACACCGCCATGCGCATCCTGCGGTCGCGGCTCTATCAGGTGTACGAGAAGAAGCAGCGCGAGGAGCTGGCCGAGCTCACCGGAGAGAAGAAGGACATCGCCTTCGGGAGCCAGATCCGTACCTATACCTTCCACCCCTACCAGATCATCAAGGACCACCGCACCGGGGTGGAGGTCGGCAACGTGGAGGCGGTGATGGACGGGGACATCGACCCCTTCATCCGCGCCTTCCTCTCCGGGGTCCGCGCGGGCGGGGCCTCCGCGAAGGTGGAGTGAGGGATGACCAAGCCCGCCGCTCCGCCTCCCGGACCCGCGCCCGACACCAACGAGCTCATCCGGCGCCGCCACGCCAAGCTGGACGCGCTCCGCGCCAGCGGGCTCGATCCCTTCGGCGGCCGCTTCCCCGTGACCCACTGGGCGGGCGAGCTGGTGGCGCGCCTCAAGGAGGCGGCCGAGGACGAGCTCAAGAGCTTCGGGCAGGTGAGCCTGGCCGGCCGCGTGATGTCGTTCCGCGACCACGGCAAGACCTGCTTCGCCCATCTCCGGGACCGTACCGGCTCCATCCAGCTCTACGCGCGCGCCGACGGGCTGGGCGACCGCTTCGGGCTCTTCCGCGACCTCGACGTGGGCGACTTCGTGGGCGTGACCGGGGAGCTGATGCGCACCCGCACCGGCGAGCTGACGGTGCAGGTGAAGGAGCTCGAGTTCCTGGCCAAGGCGCTCCGGCCCTTGCCCGACAAGTGGCACGGGCTCAAGGACGTCGAGACGCGCTATCGCCGCCGCTACGTGGACCTGGTGATGAACCCGCACGTGCGCGAGACCTTCGTGCTCAAGAGCCGGCTCATCCAGGCCCTGCGCGCCTTCCTCGACGCCCGCGGCTTCCTCGAGGTCGAGACCCCGATGATGCAGCCCATTCCCGGCGGCGCCACCGCGCGTCCCTTCAAGACCCACCACAATGCCCTGGACATGCCGCTCTATCTGCGGATCGCGCCCGAGCTCTACCTCAAGCGCCTGGTGGTGGGCGGGCTGGAGCGCGTGTACGAGATCAACCGCAGCTTCCGGAACGAGGGGGTGTCGACCCAGCACAACCCCGAGTTCACCATGCTGGAGTTCTACCAGGC
>Ga0134127_10002678_pt1 | contig 12797 bp, 26 predicted proteins | sample KB31753_FD_96459 | JGI IMG/M metagenome (GOLD analysis project Ga0134127, IMG submission 96459) | Terrestrial soil microbial communities with excess Nitrogen fertilizer from Kellogg Biological Station, Michigan, USA - KB3-175-3 | ecosystem: Environmental > Terrestrial > Soil > Unclassified ...
ATGCTTCGTCACGTCAGGGAGGCTCCGTTGCGCCGTCCGGCTTGGCGCGCGCTTTGCTCGTTCGTTCGTTCGTTTTTTGCGGCCCGTCGTCCGAACCATGACCTCGCCGGCGAGCGGCCGCAGTGAGTCGATCACCCGGAGCAATTCGCCACGGCGTTGCTCGAGCGCCTCGATTTCCTGCTCGAGCAGCCCGATCGTTTGCTGGATGGCCGTGGCTTTCACGTCGTTCGTTCTCCGTTCGTCGCTTACTTGGCCTGCCGGTCGTCTCCGCCTTTATGGACGCTGTGATCGTTCAACCACTGCAAGGTCACCGGACTGTTGGTGAATCGTCGCCGGTGGACCCACTGCCGGAGCCACAGGAACATCCCGATCCCGACGCACACCAGACCGAGGCCGAGGAAGAGATCGCTCACGTTCACTCGTCGTCCTGTTGAATCGTCGGGAGGGGTCCGGTGTGGCGCTCGTCCGTCACCGTCGGCAACGGATCCTCCACGGGCCCGACGAGCTGTTGTGCCGCGCGGATCCACTCTTTGTGCACCGCCGTCGTAAAGTCTCGCTCCGTCAAAAGCGCCACCATCTCGCGCAGCAGGGTCCGGGCTTTGCGGTGATCGTTGGTCTCCACCGTCAGCACGGCGATCCGGACATTCTCCAGGCCCTCGGCGATCTCCGCCATCGCGTCGAGCACGCGATCGAGCCGATCGACGACGTCGGCCATCTCGCTCACGCGCCGGTCTCCGTTTTCTTCCGACACGCCAGACACCGGATCGACTGCGTGGGCACGCCGGGGATCGGAACCTTCTCCGTCCAGCTATGGCCGCAGTCCGGGCAGACATTCCAGGTCGAGACGTGCGCCGGACCGGCGTCGGCGATCTCGCGTTTTTGATTCACAGAAAACATCGCATTACCCACCGGGTCGCGCCCACGACGCATCGTGGTGTAAGGCGGTGGCGATGATGCGCGCCGCCTCGTCGTCCTCCATCCCTTCGTCGTGTTCGTGTACGTACGATCGGCCGCGTCGCGTGATCTGAAACCGGGGCACGTCCTCTTCGAACGTCTCGTCGATCCGCACCAACCCTTCGCGCAAGAGGCGGGCGAGGTCGGCCTCGAGCTCGTCGGCGGTCATGAGGTCCTCCCTGTCCAGAATCCGGCGGTAGTTAACCGAGCGTCCGTTATCAGGCCCTCACCGTTTTCGGCCCGATTCCGCGTGATCTACTTGACCTTTCCCAAGTCAACATAAGACTTCTTATCGCCTCGCCCGTTTTCGAGTTCCCGCCCAATCTGCCGCGATTTCGAGTTCCGATCGGAACCCGTACATCGGGGGGCGAAAGCGCTTCGGTTTGCCCCGACGGCGGTAGAGGCCAAACAGCGCCAGTTGCCGCGGCCGGCTCTGGGCTTTCAGCATCCGCGGCTTCACGAGCGTCAGAACCGCCTTGACCCGCGCCGCGGCCAACTGCTCGACGTCGTCTGGCCGGAACAGGTACTGCCCGCGCAGCGTCCGCTCGGCCGGCAGCTTCCCGCGACGCACCAACTTGCGCACGTTCTGCACCGCGATGTGCAGCGCGCGCGCGACGTCAATCGTGGTCAGGAACGGGGCGGCCTCAGATCCCCGGCCGATCGCACCGGCCACCCCCCGGTCACACGCCCACTCATAACCTGCCGCCGCCTCTGGTACACTTCGCTCTTGCATAGCAGACGGGCCTCGACCCCGTCGACGTTATGTAGCCCGGACGGCCGCCGCTGCTGGTGGTTGACCCCTCCCGCGGCGGTCTCCGGCTTCCCGCTCAGTTCACCGTCATCGCGTCAACCTGCACGCGTAACTGCCCCGATCGCTGCTGCTCCTCCATCGCCTCGCACGCGATCGCGGACATGCGGGCTTGATGCCGCGCCGTGTCTCGGCGGGCCTCGGCCATCCGGAGGCGCACGACCAACCGCGCCAGCACGAGCGGCTCGATCCAGAGCCACGCCGCAAAGGTCACCGCGCACGCCAGCTGTAACGCGGCTTGTTCGTCGTGCCCGCGCCCGACGTTGACGGCACCCGCCACGACGTTGAACGCGAGGCACACCGCCAAGACGGCACGCGACACCTGATACGCCGTGTTCGGTTCCCGACTGACGTCGGGGGAATTCTTTGGTAGGTTGTCGTCAGACATGCGCTGGCGCCCTGTTAGCCGGCGTTCGTGTTTAGGCCGCGTCGACGCTCAGAACGTCGGGCGCGGCCGTTTCTTTTTTTGAGGTCATGCGGTCCGCCGTCCGGCACGATGGGCTTCGAGCCGCGCGCACCCCAGATCGAAATCCCGCACCGTCACCAGCACCCGGCGCCCGCGTTTCGAGAACGCGATGTACGCCTTATGCCGCATGAGGAACTGCCGCGCGGCTGATCCACTCGGGAAGCCGCGGAGCTCGGCCAACTTCTCCATCGTGATCGCCGGCTCATCGCGCGTGAGGTTGAGCAGTTTGCGGAGGCGGGCGCCGCTGTCGACGACGGACGCGCTCATGCGATCCTCCGGAGCGGGCGGAGGCGGACGACCGTTTCAATCTCGACCCCGTCCCCGGCCAGTTCCGCGAGTGCCTGAATCGTCGGCTGACGTAACTGCTCCACCGCGAACAGGGCATCGAACTGCGGCCGTTCCCGCCCGGTGATCCAGCGCGCGACTTGCCGCTCGTCCCGGCCGACCGCGGCTGCGAATTCCTTCAACGACCACCCACAGAGCGACACCACGCGCTCTACTGCCAGACCGACCGCACACCGCCAGCGGTCCGTCTCCGCTTTCCGGAGATCCGCTTTGACCATGCGCGGGCGCGTCTCCGGTAATACGCGATGCGCGCTGGCGGCCGGATCGGAGATGGTGCTCACGACGCCACCGCAAGCGGGAACAGGTCCGCGGCCTTACGCTTGAGGATCCGAGCCAGCGCCCTCCGTTCCGCGTCACTCGGCTCACGATGGCCGTTGACGATGAAGCTCAATTTGGTGTCGTGCATGTCGGCGGCCTTGGCGATTTCCATCTGCGAAAGGCCGCTTTCAATGATCGCGATCTTGAGCGCGAGGTTCTTGGGCATCGGTTTCTGTGGAGAAACATATAGTGATGGATATCACGTGTCAAGAAGTTCCTTCACTATCTGATGAATGCGAGAAAGCTGGACTGATTTCGCACGCGTCAACTCACTCGCGTTGCTACCGTCGTGCGCAGTGGGCACGAACGAATCGCTGCGGCAACGTGCGTTGCGCCTGGTCAACCTGGGTTTCAGCCACAAGGTACTGGCGGGCAAAATGGAGATTGCGCCGAGTACCTTCAGTAAGTGGCTGCGTCAGAAAGAGGGGATCGGCCCCGTCTCAGTCACCGCGCTCGACGGGTTCAACGCGTACATTCAGGTCCTCGGCGACGAGATCGCCGAGATCCAACGCAGCGACGGCCGGTCCCTTGCAGGTTCCTTAGAACCGAGTGACCAAAGCGATCCCGTTCCCGGCGCGGCGAATGCAGCGGTTCGCCGTGCAGTTGCTGGTCTTGACGGCCTCGCGCGAGAGGCTGAGCAGGCCGGCGGTGTGGGTAGACCGCCCCGCGCCGCCCCAATCGCTCGGGAACATGCTGCAAAGCCTCGCGCTCAAACGACCCGCCGCCGTCCTCGTGCTCGAACACGTCGTCGCAAACATGCTCGATGAGATCGATCAGTGATCACAGTTTCGAATGTGAGCGCGCCTGACACTCTTTGGTGCCCCTGACAATTCGTCGCTGACAGAAAACGGCAATCGACGCTTAGCGCCCGGTCAACCCATCGGCCAGTAGAAAGCCTTTCGAATGAAAGCCTGCCCCTTCTGTGCGGAAGACATTCAGGACGCAGCGATCGTCTGCAAGCACTGCGGACGCGATCTCGCGCCTGTCGCGGCCGCCGCAACCCCGCCAGCGAAGACGAAGAAAGGTCACGGGTTCCGGAACACTCTCCTCGTCATCGGCGGCCTCCTCGTGCTCGGCTTCATCGGACAGTCGATCACTGACACGACGCCGAACACGCTGACGCCCGAACACCTCGCCGCGATCGAGGCGTCGCACAAGGACGGGGTCACGATTCGGCCCATCGACGTGGAATTGCGGAGCGGCATCGTGGTCATCGACTACGAGATTCCGACAACTGTCGGTGCCGTAGCGCAGACGTTTGGAGAGGCTCGGCTGGTCGCTATCAGGGCCGCCTTGCTGAGATTCGGCTACAAGAACTACCGGGTGAATGTCCGGCGCGCCGGGGAAGGCCTCGCGACGCGATACGGCGCCGCGCGCTTTCTGGACCCAGGCCCGGTTGAATGGTTAGCGCGGTGAGCGACGAACAGCCCTTCTACGTACCGAACCGCCCGCCGGCGCCGGCACGCGAGCCGCGACCCACCGAACACCTCTGGACGATTCGGAAGGATGGCCGGCAGTTCGACTGTGAGCTGCTCGACCACGCCACGTGGGGTGTCGAGGTCCAGGTCCTCCGCGATCGCGAATGGTTCTACGGGCATCGGTGCGAATCCCGCGAGTTCGCGATCGCCGAGGCCGACGAACGGAAGTCGCGATACCTGCGCGAGGGCGGCGTGGTGATTGGATAGCTCGGGTGGCCCGTGATCTTCCGACTGGCATCATCCGCACAGCGTCCGGCTATCGCACCTTCCAGCGGGTGCCGGATCCGGATCGCCCGAACGGCCGGCTGGTCACGAAGCGCTGGGGACACGAGGCCACCGAGACGGAAATGGTGCACTGGCGCGAGGCCGAGCGCGTCGAGGCACGCAAGCCGAAGCCCGCCGTCGAGCAACCCGTCGTGCTCACCGGCTTCGCCGCGGATGCGCTCACCTATCTCGAGGCGGTGCGCGCCATGCCCAGTATCAGGGATCGCGCGCGCGACATCGGGGAATGGATCGCGATCTTCGGTGATACGCCGACCGCCGACATCACCGCGACGCCGATTCGCACCGCGCGCGATCAGTGGTTGACGATCGGCCCCAAGCGGATCCTCGAGCGCGTGCCGGGAGAAAAATCGCGGTGGGTGGCAAAGCCGATCCCACTCTCGGCGTCGACCGTCAATCACCGGCTCCGCGCGCTCGAGAACTTCTTCACCGTGCTCGGCAAACCGAACCCGGTCCGCGACGTCCCGGAAGCCGAAGAACCCGACGCGGAACCGCGCGGCCACAGCTTCGCGCTCGCGCTCGAGATTCTCTCCTTCATGCCGGACCGCACGACGCCGAAAAAGAACGGGACCCATGAACCCGGATCGCTCAGTCGCGTCCGCTTCGAAGCGATGCTCTGGACCGGCCTCAACGCCGTGCAGCTCGCCCGGCTGAAGCCGGACGTGCACATCGACTGGATCGCCGGGACCTACCTGCCGCCGCGCCGGAAGAAAGGCAAGAAATCTCGACGCGCCCGACGCCGGCACGAACGGCCGCGGCCGCTGCTGCCGCAAGCGATCACCGCCTTGAAACCGTTCTTCGCGCTTGGCGCGAATCGCCGCTTCTCGTCGACGTCGCTGGCGCGCTCGATCCGGCGCGCCATCCGCGCCGCGAACGTGGTCCGCGCAACGCGCGACCAGCCGCCGATCCCGCTCACGCCGACGGTCCGCGATTTGACCCGACACACGTTCGGGACGGAAGTCTTTCGCGCGAGCAAGAACCTGAAGGCCGTCCAAGACCTGATGGACCACGCCGACATCAACCAGTCGGCGCGGTACGCGATGGCGGCGGTCGCCGAGCACACGGCGATCGCCGTCCGGCAGACGGCGGCCAGGGCGCGCGCCGGTAAGGTGGGAGGTAAGGTCGGCGCCGTTACCACCGGTAACGTTTCGCCCCCAAAACCGACGCGTCGTGAGCGCTCACGACGAACCACCAGTCCGGACACTGCTAAGGATTCTGGTGCGCCCGGCAGGATTCGAACCTGCGGCCTACGGCTCCGGAGGCCGTCTGATGTCTCCGGTACGGCCGAGGATTCCGCGAGCCGGTAACTCAAGGCGGTGACGGCTTCGCCCTGTCCGGCCTACCGCGGCTGACGCGGGGCCGGCGGGAAGGGATCCGTCCCCGGCGGAATCGGCGTGCCATCGCCTGTGGTCGGCGGCGCACACGGATTCGGGCCACACGGCCCGGGCGTGGTGATCGGTTGCGTCGGCACTGGATCGGGTACGGGCGGCGCAGGCTGCGGCGCACAAGGCCCGCCACAGGGCTGCGTCGGATCCGGCGCGGGCGTCGAGGCCGCGGGCGGTGCAGGCTCGGGCTCCGGCGTCACCACGGGCGGCACAACTACCGGCGGCGACGGCTCCGGTTCGGGCACCGGCACTACGGTCACCGGCTCCGCAGCTGACGCGGCCGGCGGACTGGCGACGGCCACGACGGCCGCCTCGACGGGCGTGGGCCGCAACGGACTCCCGCACCCGGTGACGACGACGGCGGCGATCGCGACGGCGACGAGGGTGAACTTCATGGACGTCTTTCAACTGGCCGATGGGTGAACAACCGCGCGGGTCACAAGAGACCAATCGGCAACCCGCAGGAACGTAGTAGCTCGTCTCTCACGTCCGAACACCATCCGGGAAGAGCGGCGCGAGCACGCGCGCGAGGCAGATCGCGCAGATGCCGTGACTGACCCCAGGCGCGGGGACGGTTGGGTCGAAGGTCGGGCAATAGCAGCAGACGAGCGGCGCCGGCGACGCGATGATCTCGACGGACACATACGGGAGGACTTCAGGTTGAAGGAACGTGGGAATCATGAGAACCCTTCTGGTCGGAGGGTTCCCTTTTAGAATGGCGGGAGCCGTGCGACCTGCTTACCCCAGGGAGTTCGGTTAGGAGCCGCTCGGTGTTGGTAGCACCGGGCGGCCCCGCTTCTGTCTGACTCACCTATCTTGACACTAAGGGGGTTAGCTGTCAAGATGAATCAGTGACGAAGAAGAAGCTGCCCGACGCCGTGTTGGACTACTTCAAACAGCAAGGCTCGCGCGGCGGGACCATTGGGAGCCAGGGCATGACAGCGGCCGCCCGGACCGCTCGCGCCCGCAAGGCCGGCCAGGCCGCCGCCGTCGCCAGGACGAAGAAGAAGCATGCGAAGGCGACGAAGGGCTAGAGAGAGGCCGCCGTCGCCTACGGCTTCGCCGCTTCGAGCGCCTGAATCCGCCGCTGTAGTTCCGCCACCCGTACCAAGAGCTCATCCGCCTCCGCGCGCGCCGCGTCGATCTGGCGCTGGCGTTCCGTGGCCGGCGTCTCGGCCGGGCCGGGCGGCTCGGTCACGGGCACGAACAGCGGGTACCGCACCGTCGACGGGTCGACCGCGCCCAGGTTTTCCCACCCGTTGTTGGTGCTCCCGGTATACCGCCACCAGGTGACGCCGCCGTCGCCGAGCACGTGCGCCTTGCCCTGCCAGATCAAGATGATCGAGCCGCGGCCTTCCGTGTCGATGCCGTTCCGCAGCACTGGCCGCGAGCCTTCGCCCGGCGCGAGCGTCCACGATCCGCCCAGGGCATCGATCACCGCCGTCAGCGGCGGCACGCGGGCACCATCAGCGGAGACACGTTGTGCGGCGGTCACCGGGTCCAGGGTGGGCAGGAGGCCCAGCGCGAAGACGAGCGCCGCGAGGATGAGCCATTTCATGTCAGTCCCGCTCCCGCGCCCAGCGGCGCCAGCTGTTCACGATCGTCCGCGGTTTCACGTCGAACTCCAGCCCCAGCGCGCGGGCCAGCGGCCCGATCTCGCCCGGCCCGGCCCGGCGCATCCGATCGGCGATCGCCGTCTTGAGCGACCGGATCAGCACGTCCGGCGTGCAGCCCGCGACCGCGCCTCGCGGCCGGCCAGACAACGGCGGCGGGCATGCGACCGGCGGCCCGGCGGCCCCGTCCTCGGGCAGCAGCTGTCCACACGCGTGACAGACCGGCGCCACCACGACGACCGGCAGGAGCCGCAGCCGGCCCCGTTCGCGGGCGATCGCCGCGGCCAGGACCGCCTGACACTGATCGGTCGTGCCGTGCCAGCCCGGCTCCCCGCACCAGACACACGGCGGCTCGAGAGGCATCGGCGGTTACCATGTCGCCTTCACTTCGAACCCACCACTGATGTGCGCCTCGTGATCGATCGTCCCCGCCGCGCGGACGTCCCAGTGCTCGCCGACCTTCGCGGCGATCGCGCCCGTCACGCCGACCACGCCGCGCGAGTCCCGGGTGACCAGCACGACGGCGGCCGTCCGCGCGTCGGGCGGGAGATTGGCCGCCGCGAGCTGCTCCGCGACGGCGTGCCGGATGTCGTCGGTGCTGAAGATCGGCATCAGCGCGGCCCCACCGGCGTCCCGTGCGCGCGCACGGCCGCCAGGAGCAGCTGCAACGCGTCCTGCACCTCGGAATCCGCGACCATCCGCGTCGGGACCGTCGTCAAGAGACTCCCCAGGCGTTCCGTCAACGCGAGCACGTGCGAGGCTTCCTGCGCCAGGCGATCCCGTTGCGCGCGCACGTCCAGGATCGAGGAAGAGGCCTGCACCGAGGCGGCGGTCCAGTTCGACACGCGATCGGTCACGGCTGCACCGGCGCGCGCCAGCGGTCCTGGCCGGTGAACTCGCCGGGCTTGAGCACCCACTGCGGGCCGTTGGTCCCGCCGGCGTCCGAGAGAATGTCCACGCCGTCGCCGTTTTGGTAGCAGAGATAGTCCACGCTGTAGCCGCGGCAATTGTTGCCGCCGGGTTTGCTCAGCAGGCCGACGCCCGAGTGGCGCAAGTCCCAGGCGACGCGCTGCACGATTGCGAACGCGCCGCACGGCCCGTCGAGCGGAATCCCCGCGGCCATGAGGCGCTCTTTGACGCGGCCGACGTACTGCGCGGTGGGTTCCCCGATGTCGGTCACGGGCGGTGACCCGATCGGACTCGTGCCGGGCACGGTCTCGACCGTGAGGCCTTCGATCTCGAGGGTCTCCCAACTCGCGGCCCGCGGGCGGTATTCGATCCGGCCGTCGGGTTGGAACGAGAGGTAGCCGTGCGCGGTTTTGATCCGGATGGTCATAGCCGCTCTCCGCGCAGCAGCCGCACGATCACCACGATCACGATGATCACGAGCAACAGGTGGATCAGGCTCCCGCCCACCGGCACGACGAACGTGCCCGTCAGCCAGGCGATCACGAGAATCACGATGATGAGTTCAAGCAGGCCCATGCGGCTCCTCCTTCGTCGGGGTGGTGTTGGCGGCGATCTGCTGCAAGCTGGCGGCGACCTTCTGCGCGGCGCCGTGGTTCCGGTCGACGACGTCGGCGTTTACGGCGGTGATCGCGTCTTTGAGGATCTGGTTGTGTTCGAGGCCGAGCGCCTGCAACTTCAGGTTCACGGTGTTGGCCTCGTGGAACGCATCCGTGCTGATGGCCGTGTTCTCGACGATCAAGCCTTCGAGCCGCTGGCTGACGACGTCGGTGTGCGCGGCCAAGGTGGTCGCCGTCGCACTCGTGTGCGCGGCGAGTTGTTTCGCGGTGTTCGTCGTCAGGAGGAGCCCTGCGGTGCGCGCCTCGATCTCCCACGCGTGTTGCCGCTCCTCGCGTTGCATCTGCAGCCTGATCAATCGGCCTTCGCGAAAGTACTGGAACCCGAAGCCGGCGATGACGGTCAGCAGGGTGATGAATTGGGCGTCCATGGGCCGGGCCTCCTCTGGTCGAGTGATCCGGCCCGCGTCCCGGGGAAATCGTGGCTACGTCACGTCGATGGTCAACGTCTCATCGATCGCGTTCAGGGTCGCGAACCGGACGGGCAAGTGATACTGCGCCGCGATCCCTGCGTAGTAGGCGTCGCGCTGCTGCATCGCCGCGGCGAGCTGCGCTTGAAAGTCGAGGCGCATTAAGTCCACGCGCTGCGAGAGCCGGATCAGTGTGTTGTACTGCTCGCTGCTGAGCGTCGCGCGCGTCGGATGTTTCGCGGGCTTCGTGTGCTTCGCCATAGGTCCTAGTCCGGGCTGCCCGTGATCGCGCCCGCGCCGAGCTTGCCGTCCGCCTGGCACTTCTGCGTCACCCGCTTTTCCAGCGAGAGCGTCGAGAGGTTCGCTTTGTTCAACGTGATGAGGAGTGCGTCGGCCTCGGCGCCCTCATATCGGCATTCGATCGCGCGCCCCCCGGACAGGAACACTCCCGCGCCATCCACCTCGCGGAAGACGGCGAGAATCCCGGCGGGCCGATCCGGATGGCTGCGGCGCAGATCCAACCACCAGACGCGGAAGGCGGTCGCGCCCGCGGAGGTTTGGACGGCGACGGTGAGGGTGACGGTTTCCATGGGTTTAGGCGTCCTTGCATCGCGCTTCGAGCGCGGCGAGCCGGGCCTCGTGGTCCTGCGCGAGCGGCACCAGATACGCCGGCACGCGGTCATAGGTGAACGATTGCAAGGCGCCCTGGGGGTCGTAGCTCACCAGCGCCGGATTGACGTGCTCAGCATCGTCGGCGATGAACCCCGCCCAGTCCCGTTGATCGGCGTCCACGCGGCTCTTGTACAGCACGCCACGCAGACCCATGATGGTGCGACGTGCGTCCTCGATGGAGATAATTCGCTCCTCGTGCTTGTTCGCGCGCAACGACGTCACGAGGCGGAGATAGTCGCCATTGGCGACGTTCGCATTCGCGGCGGACGCCGTGGTCGGCCAGGTCGTCATGAGAACCCCGGTGGCCTCAAGCGTGGCGGCGCCATTGCCAAAGTTGATCGCGCCGACCCAGTCCAGCGTGCCACTCGCCGTGACTTGACCGCGATACGCGGTTGTGTAGAAGCGAATAACGCCAGAGGCATGCGAGGTCGCAATGCTGATCCCGCCCGCACCGGACGCCTCTAAGGACACCGCGGCTTGCGAATCCGCGAGGCCGATCTGCGTATAGCCCTGCGAATAGACCGTCAGGAAGCCGTTTGTGGTTCCCGCTGACAAGGTGAATGCCGCACGCGCCGTCGTGCCCGACGTCGTGTTGATGACGTTGACCTGGTTCGCCGCTGCCCCAGCCGCCTGGAAACTATGTGAGCCGTACGCCGACACAAACACGAGGCCGCCGACCGTCAGGGTGCCCGAGAACTGCCCCGTCGTCCCGTTCACCGCGCCGTTCCAGATCGTCCCCGCGTCGTTGATCGACGTCAGCGCCGCATTCCACACCGCAGCGGTGACCTTGTATCCGGCGGCTCGTGAGGTGGCCATCTAAAACCCCAGCACCGTATCGCTATCGAAGGCGTCGACGTCGAGTTCCCACATCTCAAACGGCGCCACCGGGGCCAGGCCCCAGCGACACGTCAGGATGCCGCCCTTGGAGTACTGCAATTCGACCGACTGAATCACCGCCTCAACGGAGGCAAATCCGGTCATCGTTTCGGTCACCGTGATCACGTCGCCCGGTTCCCGCGCAAGCGCCTGTGTCATCAACGCGGTGGACACGTTCGCCAAAAACTCCACCGTCTGCGGCTGGTTCGTCAGCGAGTGTCGTTGCGCCTCGATGTATTCGGCGTACGCCTGCGCGACGAGCGGATCGTCTTGGTAGCGCAACGCCACCGCCAGCGGCCGTGTCCCGTACGCCTGCGTACTGGACGCTTCGTAGGTCTGCGGCCCGAGGTCGTAGACGCCCCGGCCGCGAATCTGGAAGAACGGATTCCCGGAGCCGTCCACGAGGTAGACCGTCAGAAAATAGCTGTTTGTGATCGACACGAGCGCCGTGGACCCAAACGGCGTCATCGTCACCGCCAGGAACGCGCCCACATCCGCGCCTAACCCCGTCTCGAGATGGTTCCCGGCGTAGTCGGTCGCTAAGACCGGCGTCACGACATCTAGGGCCCCGATCCGCGTGCGCGCGACGTCGTCCTGATCGCTATAGGTGACCCAGAATTCCACGGTGGCCCCGGCGGCAATCGACCGCACCGCTTGATCGGCATACAGGACCGTCGTCGCCGCCGCGTCGATCGTCGGCGGATGGATCGTCACCCGCACCTGATTGAACGCCTGGTCGAGCGAATTCGGCGCCGCAAACCCGTGCATGGTCGAATCCGTGAACGTGCCCGAACTGGCCGCGTCGACACGAGTGTGTCGGTTCCGCACCGTGAAGGTTCCGTCACCCTTCACGAAGATGAAGGCGTAGCTGTCCACGGCGATGTCATTGATCAGCCCGGTCGCTTTCACTCCGTCGCCGAGATCCCAGAACGCATAGCCGAAGCTGTCGATCCCCGCGTCGATGTCGCGAGACACCGGCTGTGACTCGGACGGCAGCGAGTCGAGCACCGCCGTAATAAGTTCCGACTCGGTCTTGTCGGTCTGAATCGCCAGTTCCCGCGCGTCGGTTTCGTCGAGTTCCAGCATCACGTCATGGGACACGATCGGCACCAGCCGGTCCCGGTAGGTGCCGGCCACGGGGTCAATCACCCGGGCTTTGCCGCGATGTTTCACGTACCAGATGCCTGTCGTTGGATCCCGCAAGGACACCCGAATCGAGACGCCCCACGTCCAGCCAGACCGCACCGAGGCATGCAGCGGGCTGTAGTAGCCTTGCGGCCGGCCGAACGTCGGCTTGGCCCAGTTCTGCGCGGAGAAGGAGCACTCCCCAGGATCGGCCACGCAATCGAGCGGCCCGTTGGCATCGATCCCGTACTTGAGGTGTAGCCCGGTTTCGAGGTCGATGTCGCGTGTGATGTCGGTCCACACCGAGGCCAGCGAGCCTTCAATCTTCAGCGTGGGGACGATCGGGAGACTCATGCGGCCCGCCGTCGCCGAAGGTCCGCACTCCGCGCGGCCACGGCCACCGCCCGCGGGAGATCCCGCCGCAAGCCGTTGATCGCCGCCACGACTGCCGCGCCCGACCCTTCGCCGCCGCGGCCTTCGCG
>Ga0134127_10002679_pt1 | contig 12795 bp, 9 predicted proteins | sample KB31753_FD_96459 | JGI IMG/M metagenome (GOLD analysis project Ga0134127, IMG submission 96459) | Terrestrial soil microbial communities with excess Nitrogen fertilizer from Kellogg Biological Station, Michigan, USA - KB3-175-3 | ecosystem: Environmental > Terrestrial > Soil > Unclassified ...
AACGCGGCGCTTGAGCACACCAACGACCGACCCGATAACAGCTCGTTGCACAAACCCTAACATTGTGTGGTCCCATTTGTGCCGTCTAATTGAGGGGTGATCTACGTCATGGGTAAGGCAAGCAATGAATGTATGCTCCTCTGGAATCGGGGGGATTTCCACCAATGGGAGGCCAGACCCGACGATAAGATCGCGCAAAACAGCAATATGTATCTCCACCGTCAGGATGCTAGCGTTTTCAGGAGGTTGGCCATCCGTAAGCAGAATTCGAATTTCTTGGAACAGATTATATCCAATGCGCGCCAAAGCTCTGCTGCCGGAATTGACCAGAGATCCTACCGACTCTTTGGACTCTTCGTCTTTCAGGAGGGTTATGCCCTTACCCCGAAAAGTAATACGGTCGCCGTAAATCGGGAGTCGGCTATCTTTGTAGGAAAGTGTTCCATTTTTTCGATGAGATGTGATCTCGATCTTTTCCTCCTCATCACAGAATACTTTTTGGCCGGCATAGACTATGACAAGATTCGCAGTTGCACCTTGCACGCTGGCATCTTCTCGGGCACACAGCAAAACCTCGTACTGCCCTTCAGACCGATAGAACTCCCAAGGGGTCTTGAACAATTCAAAGAATTCGCGAACAAGAACATATTCTTCTGGATTTGCCACGACGCCTATCATGGTTAATAGGAGTATCCTCGCAGATGAATTAGATGCCGCTATTCTGTTTGGTCGATGCTAATTGGAGCAAGAGATGACCTAAGGCCTTAAACATAGTACCTTGCCCCCAATGAAGCATTGGCGTTTTTGCTTTCATGATTGGGTATTGCCGATAGTAGAAATAGCCCTTTCTATCTTGCATATTCCGGATCGTCCATGCCGCAACGAGCTGAGCCAGCGCCAAAGACTCTGGGTCCTGATCTGAAACGAAAGCCAGTGTATCGATTGCTTGTCCCGCGCACTGGATATCAACCGGGTACGTTCGCTCATGGTAGTACTTCGGCCTTCCACTTTCCTGAAAGAAATTAGCCTTGTAATAGGCAAGCCCTTTCTCGAAACTCTGGCGGTAGGACGCGTCGCCCGTCGCATCGCTATAATGCTTGAGACCATCCAGATTATATCCGGTGTGAAAATTGTCGATCCAATGGTGCTCGGCAGTCTCCGCGTACCACCACGATCCATCCGGACGCTGACGTGAGCAACTGTAATCCATTGCCAAGCGCGCGACGCGCTTGCATTCCTTGCCCCCTGTATGCTTTGCCGTTCGAGCTAAAATACCGGCTCCCAGCATATTGGCATTGTGAATTGAGCTCTGAACATGCGCCATATAGCTGATGCATTCCCCTGTCTCGGTTTTTTCCCGTGGCAAATCGAGAATCCAGTTACATGCGCTATCTGCCACACGCAAGAGCCAATCAAACCCAGTCGCTTCGAAAGCATCGATATATGCATGGCCAATCAATGCTGTCCACACAATGATCGGATCATCATTAGTATATCGACCCGTGCGAGAAGCAAAATGAAAATGATTACTCCAACTATGATGCTTGAACCGGGCGACCTTATGCTTATCAAGCCATCTCAAACAATCAATCGCTTTATCCAAATACTCCTGCTGTTTCGTATGCCGGTACAGCATCACATACCCCGAAGCCATATATCCCCGCCCCTTTGTAGACTCTTGCGGCTTCACTCCGAGAGCGGGACGTAAGTTCAGGGGACACTGTCGAATTAGTTGCTGTAGCAGCCGATCTCCAAGAAGACTGCCTAACGCAAGTGGTCGAAGCCAGGAGGATAAACCGTCGAACGGTTCATATCCACGGTACCCCTGCCGCTCGACCCAGCCTTGCACTAGAGCAAGGCTTTGCTGGATTTCCTGAGAAGTGATTACATCCGACCCAATTCCCAAAGCTCTAGATAATCCGTTCGGGCCTCTCACATCATGGCTCATTTTATCCGGTCTCCGTTGTTCAGAAGTTCAGCAGCTCTTCTTAACAACTTCTCCCTTTCCTTACTCCACGAATGGTCCAGATAGACTGCTTGTGCACGATTTGTTATCTCGAGGGCTTCTTTCGGGTGCAATGCAACCCATGTGAGTTTCAGCGCAAGATCATCTGCATTCCCAAGTTCGAACAATACCAGCGAGTCTTCACTGAAGTAGTCCTGAATGCCAGGAGCACGAGGAGCCACAACCGGCTTGCCCAATGCCAGGTACTCAAAAATACGAGTCGGCGTGTTAATTTCCGTGAAGATACTGCGCTTATTGGGAATGACACCGACATCACATTCCGCTATCGCCTCGGCAAGCTGTTCTAGCCGCCTTGGCCCGAGATAATGGACCGCCTTCTCCAGGCCCTTCTCAGTCACGGTCAACATGACCTTTTCCAAGAATGGCGTCCGAGGACCATAAATCCTCAATTCTGCTATGGGGACAGACTGGCGTAGCTTTATTAGTGCCTCCACCGCTAAATCTACACCGTTCCGCTCTACTAACGTGCCGTGATACATGATTATGAAGGGAGCGTTAACCTCATCTAACTGCCTATTCCTAATTTGCGCTGGAGAATACTTGAATATTCGCTCGTCCGGTGAATTCATAACGACAGAGACTTTGGACGCCACGCAACTGCGCGACACAAAGAGCTTTTCACAAGCGCGATTAACAGTCAAAACCACATCGGCAAAAGCGATGCTCCACTTTTCGATAAGGGCCATCAGCCTAACTGCCTGACTCTGCCTCCGCAGATCGAAGATCGTCATCATAAGCTCTGGCATTGGATCATGCAGATCCAATATCACCTTGGCGCCAAGGCACTTGGGGACCAATGCAGCAAAAACGAGAATATCCGGCATATTATGAATGTGCACTACATGATACCGCCTTCTCAGGGACCGAACAGCAAGCTTCGCAAAAGCGATCAGGATAAACAGGCAATACTGACGTAGATAGTAAAGTTTAGAACCTCGTTTATGCTTGAGACCGATCCGGTCGATCTCAATTCCATTGAATGTGTCCCGCTTTGGGCTTCCCTCGTCCATAAGGCATACCACCTCGACGTTCATACCCGCATGAACAAACGTTTCTGCGGCCCTACGAGGACGTGGATCACCGGGAAATGTCGAAAACGATACAACAGCCATCCGCTTTCCTTGCAAACAGGAAATTCCAGGACTCTCAAATTCTTGACGATCTTTCGTATGATCAATAACTGGATCGCCCAACAAGATATCCTGTTGCTTCTGACCAGAGATTGCAGCTTCTTGAGCCACTAAACATCTATTCAAGAATGATTTAGGTACCATATTCGCGTAGAAGTACTGTGCGACTTCTTTTGGCAAAGCAAACCAACACTGCTCCGCATAGCGCTTGCTAGCATATTCAAGCAGATCTCGATAGAGCTGGGAATTGTACTCACCGACAGACTGCTGGCCGTTGAAACTCATGTAGTCCGGATGGACATTCACCAATGCTAAACCACCTTTTTGGGCTACCCAATCGAGCTTGCGCTTCCATACATCGATTGAGTTTTCTTTCAGGACTAAAAAGAGCGTGGAATCTTGTGGCAGCGTGTAGGGAATCTCGACGAAACCATACTGCTCATCTTGTGATACCCAAAACGGGAAAATCGTTTCTGCTCCGTCAGGCTGAGGCTCAAATGGATCCGTATCAAAAGTAGAACTGTCATAAAGAACATTCACTTCGTCAAGCCATTTGAGATTATGCCTCATGAAACCTGACCGAAAACCAACTGCACCCCATTGCTTTACGTACCGATTTATTATTGCGACCTCACTCCTAAAGTGTTCCCATGAACGATACAGGGTCCCATCATGATGTAGATCATGAACGCCTACTTCGAATCCATTTGCTGTCAGAAATTCTCGCTGAGACTCCGGAACTCGATACTTCCCCTCTGGCACGAAGTTAAAAGCGGAGCGGAACCCCAGTTGAATTTCCAAGTCAGCCAATTCACGACAACGATCCAATCCTTCTGTGCCTTCAACGTCGTGGGTTAGGGCAAATGCAAACTTTTTACTTTCAGGCCAACCCGGCCATTTTGCCGGCACTTTACACGCAGCTTCATTGATCGGCCATGTATTGATGCAGGTCCGCCTCAGTCGATTAGCCAGAATGCGCCGAAGGGCTAATCGAACCCTTAACGGAATGCCAGGCTTTACCCAATAATACATATTGTTCAGCATCATCAATGGTTCCTAGCCTCATGTCATTAAAGGCGCAGCGAAAACTCGTTTGCAAATCTTCCTCGAACCGATCAGAGCAAATATCAACAGATTACACGAACAGGTTTTATCGTCAGGCACCGCGAGACAAAACACCGTATTACTCAAACCTATTACCCTCTCCCTGCCTCGCGATCAACTTTTTGTCTATTAGAAGATCCAATCGCCTCCAGAATGTCCGAGTGGGTCATTTTACTAAGGATCTCGACGTTGCTCATGACACAATGTCCGCCTATGACACCCGGGAAATACTTGACGCGAGGAAAGAATGAAATCTCATCATAGATCGAGACGACTTCATCATAATTCTGTCCCAGTTGATCGCAGTACCGCTCCACTTCCTGAGCCCATGCGATAATCAACCCGAAGTATGTAGTCTCTGTCAATTTTGCAAGTTCAGTCGCTTCGGGAGAGGACAGAATTCTCGTCTTCATGCCAACCGACTCAAAGTGTCGCGCTGCGCTCTCTGCGGATGCATTATCGAGACCGCCTACAAACTTGTCATAATGAAGAAGATCAGCTGTCATCCGTGTGTGCTTTCCGCGTACGGGACTATTGACAACAGTTGCTCCAGTTCGCTCTGCGACTGCACGAGTTGTCCCGACTGCAACCGTGCTGTGAATAATAGTAAGACGTGGATTGAATCGCTGGATGTATTGAGCGGTTTGGCCAATAAAATCATTAATTCTAAAGGGGTAACAGACATGCATGACATCTACATCGCCTGGTGGTTCAGCTGGCGGCACAATGTCGACTCCAACTGTCTCGTAGTGCCGCGAGATGACCTCAAGGAGAGGTTTCCCAATTTCCCCTAACCCAATGACCATGACTTTCCCAGTTTTGTTCATGCCATCACTCCTTTCATTGCCTTACCGATCAACCAACCTATGCCAGCAGAATAGAAATACCCAGATACGTCAGTAAAATCCCGGGCCGCTAAAAGCGAAGTCCTTTGGGCACTGCAATCACAGATCATTACCAATCAAGTGAAGCCGATGTTATCCGTTAACCACGCCGAAGGCTGGATCTCTGTGACTCTGTCGGGGCGTCGACCTTCTGACTACTTCTACCTAAAACTTTCCGGAACGCTCCTCGAAGTCTCTGCATCTGCTCTCTCTGATGAAATGCAATAAGATCTGCATCGATCGGTCTTTTTACTCGCGTAACGGACGCCCAAAAGAAACCTGTCAGCAAGAGAAAGCCACCAAGGACATATGGTTTGCTTTTCATCTGTAGACATGCCCTGAATAGTTCCCATAGAGAATGGCCACCAAGATAGTAGTCTTGCTTTCCCAAGTTATACCAGGCCTTGAGTTTTCCAGATGATGCTGTTCCCATTGGGCGGTGATGGTAGCAAGCTTTTTCAGTGAATGTTCTAGTTTTCCATCCTTTCATCCTCGCTGTGGTCACAGCAATCCAATCGATACCTCCACCTTTTATCGGCCTGTATCCTCCTACTTCTTCGAAGCACTGTCGACGAAAGAGCTGGCAAGCTCCAGAGACATGTTCCACATTCGTGAATCGATAGTCGTAGGACCCTTCGACTTCCACAAAAGGGGTGCCGGCAACGCCCAGGCCAGGATCTTCTGCGAACTTCCTCAGGAGAAACTCTAAATAATCGTTCTCAAAGGTAATATCTGCATCTAAATTCCCAATCACCTCATAAGATCTAGTATCTACCTTCTGGTACCCACCATTAAAACAGTGCACCTTGGCCGCAAAGTGTCGATCTCTCCGTTCAGGCATCCGTACAAGCTCGATCCAGTGATTGTCACCGAGAAACCGTTTGACAATTTCATCGGTGCCGTCAGTAGAACCATCGCTGACAATAATCCATCTCACAGGACGAATCGTCTGAGCAATCACCGAACGAATGGTTTGCTCTATGAACTGCGCTTCATTTCTCGCAGGGGTAATCAATAGATAGCTGGGTAATTTATCTTGCATGAATCAGCTCAGACAAAGCAGGGCGCTTCACAACGAGTGCACCCATGGCATAAGACTCGTGAGGTGCAGGGCTGTGGCCTCTGCTAAACTCCGTTTCCGCTTACCTTCTCATTTTCTAATAGCTTCTATTCTCTATCGCAACCCGCTGCTGTGCACGACCGAAACAGGCTCCGGGACTTCAGCCACAACGCACTCCCGCTGGTAAGAAATGGGCTCGGGAAACATCGGAAGCGACGGCCCTTGCGAAGCGGCTTTCTCTGCAACCGGGAAGTCACCGGTCCAGAAACCCAGTCATTCCTACGCCTGCGTGAGGTGAAACGCGATCAGATAGTGAATCCCTGTGCTAATGTCGGCCTCGTCCAAACGTTTTTGGAACTCCGTCCGATCACTTACCCGCAACACTTCTGTACACTTCAGTCCAGACGAGGCAAGAAACACTCGAGCCAGGAAGACAACATCCAGAAACTCCGCCAACGTACAGGGAACGAACCAACACCGAAAAAGAGATTTGCAGAGTCGGATTGACTACATTGGAAAAATGACCAGAGGCCGCACCGATAGTCCATGGGCACAATCACTAGCGCTACACGACGAGTCCACATAGCTTCAGAATCATGGCCTCAACCTGCGCAAGTTTGACTCGCCGATGAACTATCAATTCTCTTGGTGACACATGAGAAACCTCATCTAGCATCTGGGTGAGTGCACCCCCTAGTCGATACGATATCACCGCCTGAGAATGACTTGGCAGATTCGATGGCGCAGGGATGGTCTTATCGATGAATCCACCACGCATTAACACTTCTGTGTTTACGATGATCCGACGGTTTTTCCCTCGTTCAGGGATATTCATCACAAACTGAGCATCCTCAAGGATGATCACCTTATCGGCGAGCCATATATTGAAGATATCAATTGGAATCTTGGTGGTCAGGACGACAAGAATAATCGGCACCTTGAGATACCATTGAGAAAGGATGTGCTTGGACAGGCCCAGCGCCTCATGCAATTCGGTGATTGCTGTACAGGATAAAGAAGTAGGATCGGTATAACACACGACAACCGGACGGCTAAACTTATGGGCAAGTTGCATCACCCGCTGGACTTTCCGAAAGCCATTGACTCTCCCGCGATCCGGTTCCTGAATTCGGGTCTTCCTTCCATGCCCAACTTGGCAATGAATTAATACAAGTACCGAATGGTGTCCTATCTTAACAAGCCCATCAATGACTCGGTTCTTGCCGAAACTAGTTACATTCCGACGGATCTCGATGAAATCATCAAAGACTCGTCGCATGAACTGAGGTAGTGGCAGCGACGATGTTGCATTCTGCGCAATGCCCCTATGGCTTCGTTTGACCGAGGTTAACTTCAGCAAGCGAGATCCCATCGTAGTGATCTACTCGAACAAGGAAACAGTTTCAAAGGCGATCTTCTGTCTTCTGATGTTGAGCCCATTCCGAGACGATCCTTAACGAGAACTGACGACTTCTTCGGCAGCCAGGCTCACTGATATTGTCGATCGCACATGATGAAAATCCCGTCCCATGATCCATCGCACTGGAGCATGGGCCTTCCGTCCCGTTCAAGGCTCAATCAAGGACCTGGCCGACGGGCCCCACACCCGACCTCCGAACACCGGTCTCTCGTACGGGACTATGTCGACTCCAGGCATCGACGATCGTCAGGGCCTCAAACGGCCGCCCATCGGCGAGGGGATCCTACACAACAGTGGACCGTAGGTCTTCTTCAAGGCGCAGACGGTCGCGTCACTTCCTCCGATTTGTCGGCAGAGATCACCGGCCGGGGTGCTGGCCTCCGCCTGATAGATTGCCTATATGAGCTGGTCCTCAGAGAATAATGACCGTGTCATGGGTCCACGCCTTCCACCCAGGACTATCGAAGCTGCCACCCTACTCTAGTGATGACCGGCCGTCCTTTCCCGGGGAGGGGTCAATGCGTAATTGTTCGATCGGAATTCCAGACCGAGGTCTTATAATCTCGACTTGAATTGCAATGATCTCTCTTTGCCAAATGTCGAACTCTCTTTAAACATCTTCTTCACCATTCGCGACTCCCAACACCGCTGCAAACGTCCTTTCAACATACCTTTTTTCTTACGCCACCCCCCCTCCCTGAGATGTACGCCAAATTGTCCAAACTGATTCCAATGTCTTGGATCGCATACATCTTCAGGAAAGAGCACCTTTACGTACTTCTCGACATCCGGAAACATTGCCAAAGTTCTCGAAACTAGCAAGGGTCCGGTGGTATAGAGAACCGTGTAATCTTCCCGAAACATTCCTGGAACGGATTTCGCCATTGCCTCTACCCAATCCGAGTCGTTCTGCGCCCTCACACAGTTTTCAATGATCGCACGGAGAAATGGGTGACCTGCCGAGGCCCCAAACGCATAGTTGCCAATTTCCCAATCCATGTTGTGATCTTCGCGCAAACAAGCATTAATCGTTAACGCTTCAAAGGGAAAGACACAACCAAAGTCCAATAATTCTGATAATGCTGATGCAAGAATGACGTCCATGTCAAAGTAAAATCCGCCAAAGCGATAGACCGCCAAATAACGGAAGAAATCGTACCGCTGGATAGGAATAGGAAACGAGTCGAAGACACTTCGATATTCCGGAAACTCTTTGGCAATAAACTCCTCAACTTGCCTGTCGTCAAAATGCACATATTCGAAATCAGGATTCAGCAGTCTTAAATTTGAAACGACAGCTTTTGCAAGCACCGATAAATCAAGGTTCTTACTTGTCTGAATAATGCGTTTAGGAATTCTTGAATTCATAGTCCGATGGGCTTAGCTATTCTGTCGTGAAACATCGAGGTAATGAGGTAATAAGGGGGGGCGTAAGCTCAAATCCGGTCACCAACAAATATTATCTCTCTTTGCCTATCAACCAGTTACCTTAGTAAGAAAGTCCTCCTTAAATCCCCGAAGAAGATCCAGGTAAAGCTCTTTCTGACCCATCACCCAGATAAGGATCCAAAGGTATACGAGAGTCAGAATCGCTCCACCCAATATTAGCCGCGGCAACGGAGCCACTGCTGGCCCGTAAAGCGATTGCGCCATGTAGGTCACCGCTACAGCCACCATTGCCGACACAAAAGGTCGCCCGATAGCAGGCAAGAGATCTCGCAGGGAAATTATGGTGCCATGCATGCACCATGCAAGACAAGGAATCAGCCACAGCGTCATCACGATAGAATAACCAAATGCTACCCCGTTCGGGCCATAGGGCAATCCCAGAACGTATCCCATAATTACTAGTGGCGCTATGACAAGCGCCATTTTCAAGCTTCGCTCCGCCTTTCCAATTGAGTACAGCAGCCAATACATGGGATAGATTAGTGCAAGGGCTGCAATCGCCGGGATCAACAATTGGAGAATAACGGCCGCATCTATCCACTTTGGGCCAAGGACAAGCAAGACTATGTCATCGGCGAACACGGCACAGGCGAGGGTACTGGGTAGGGTTAATGATAAAAGCAGAGTGTAACTTTTCAGAAAGTAGTTTTTTAAACGGGCGGGGTCGTGTTGAAGGCGTGACAGCGCCGAAAACAGCACCCCACCGGTTGCTGAATTGAGGTTCTCCGATGGTAGAGCGATAAGCTGGGATGCCCTTCCATATATCCCCAAAGCCTCTGCACCCCAGAATCGGCCCAGAAGGACCTTCTCGAGATTGCCGCAAGTATACTGGACCAAGCCATTCAACACGGCCGTGCCACCAAAACGTAACATAGAACCCACGCCCGCTCCGCGTTGGGGCTTACCGGGAACCCATGCTGAGGTAAACCATAAACACGCTGTGAATACGGCCGGGTTCATGACTGTCATTCCGACGAGCGACCAATATCCGTAGCCTTCCAACGCCATACCAATACCTAAAGCAGTACTGCCCAGTTGGGCAAGAGTTTCTACCACCGACAAGGTGCCGAAACGCATGTCGCGTTGGAGAAGTGCTGAGTGTTGTACCCCAGCCCCGGTAAAGATAAATCCGGTCGCTAATGACGCCGTCACCCAAAAAAGAGCAGGTTCATGGTAAAAGGTGACTAGAAACGGGGCGATCGCTAATGACAATACCCCGAGCAAGAATCCCACCAACATGTTGATCCAAAACAATGTTGAAACTTCTTCATTGGTAATCGTCGCACGTTGAATTGTGACCATCGCAAGCCCTGCATCCTTGAAAACGTTAAAGCCTCCCGTGATTGCCGTCGCCATGCCCACGAGACCGAAGTCTCTTGGATCCAGTAGTCGTGCTAGTACCATTAGGGAGCCGACACGAAGGAGCAAATTTGCGCCTTGGGCAAAGATTTTTATGAATGCAGCTCGAAGGCTCTGTTCCTTGAGTTCTTTCATTGGGAGTTCACGACGGCTCGGCCCGCTTCTCAGATGTGCTACAAGTTTTTTCCTGAACTCTCTCGATCCAGATTTCGCGCCAATAGGGATAAGAAGCCCGCGCACAATTTAGCGGGTCTGTGTATCTGCCTTCGCAGTTTGCCCCATCAAGGACTATACATTCGTTTTTAAGTAGCATGAGTTTCCCGGTTTTCTCGTCAATGAGTTTCCGAGGTCGCTGAAGGACGCGGAATGTCTTCCCACAGTGGATCGACAATTCCGCATGGAAAATCATCCCACGATTCAGCCACTTATCATCCAACGTCTTGAGAATCTCTCGATAATCTTTGACACGAACCAGTTCACCAACTTGTAGGTTTAGATTCGCCGAAGGCGTAGGACTGTTTTTCGGCACTTGACCCCTACGCCAAGGATAAGGCATACCACCCCGGAAAGTTTGGAATACATCGTAAACCCAGCGAAAGAGTGATCCGAAACCAACTCCAGACCTTACAAAAAATTGATCATAGGCCTGGAACAGTAAGCCGGATAAGATCTTCGATATAGGCACATTGCCTGAGATATAGTCTTCGATATATTGACTGAAGACCCAACGAGGCAGAGGTTGTGTCGCCTGTGGCAACTGGGTAGCTTGACACACGTACACAGGCTCACCTGCTCCTGTCTTATCGTGGGGGGCGCGTGTCCCCGCCCAGATGTCGCTTTCCAAACAGCCTGAGCTTTCACTGGTTGCGCGATCATGAACGGACTCGCCATATCTCGCAGAACTAAAAGGCGACTCGGGCTGTCCTTCTCGTTTGAGCCAGGCTTCCTTCCATAGAATCATGCACCGCATTTCGCATCCGCCATAAGCCTGACCGTCGCAGTGGACACCCTTCAAATTCACTGCATTGGACATTCCACTTCCGGCGGGACGGTTTGCAAAACAACACAACTTATGGGCATGTTTATAGACTTGGAGTTTTCGGCCGCAGTACTCCAACATCTGGGGCATGAACGGCAACTCATCCAGCCGGCCGTTCTTATCCAATGTTGATAGAATTTCTGCCTTGCTGCGAACTTCCACCCACTCGTCCGCTTTCAATCCCAAAATCCTTGAAATCGAACTTTCACCCATGTCCATTCTCCATAGTCTCTACTGTCGTGACTCAATCGTACATCAGGACAACCATTGTAGAAGAACTGAACAAGAGCTTGGAGACCAACGACACTTGAGGCGTTGCTCTCACGCGATAGCGACCTTTTCAGCCGCAGACCTTTTGCGCCAAACAAAAACTCCAATTCCTCCACCTACAACACAGAATGCGGTGAGAGCGACTACGACGACATTCCAGGTCCCCGATAACACCACATAACATGCCATGCCTATCCCGAACCAGATAAGTTTCCTCCACTGGTAAGAATCGTACCGCTTGGCTATCTCTCGTCTCTCTGCCCATATTCCTTTTACCTCTTTAGAGAAAGGAAAGACTTTACGAAACACTGCCGGGAAGAGGCGAATCGCAAAGAGGCAAGAAAGAAACCAGAGTATCAGAAACCATTCAGAGTCCTCTTTCGAGGAGATACGACAGTACAGTAGCGGCAATACGCAGCCAAGCCCTATTCGATAGAAGGCACTCCACGGGTACTGCTCAAGAAGCAAAGTAATACGTTCGTAGGCAGGCAATTGAGCTGATGAAGCAGTTTCCATGTCGTTTCATTTGAGAAGGCTGACCATTCGACAGAGTCTTACACATTCCTTATGAACAGTTAAAAGGCAATGCCCCTCCTCCGATTTTACAAACTCCGCCTTAAGTGAGAATCATATAATTTGAGGTCATCATGGAAGAAACACGGCGACGTCAGTCTACCGACGAATTCAAGTCCGCGCGCTACAGCTCATACGGAAATCGGGTGGGTCGGTGGTCCAGGAAACCCGGGGACCGGGATATCTGACAATATACGGTATCGCCGGATGATTGAGCAGCGACACGCTGAGCCTCAGGACCGTACTCGCCGGGCGGTGCGCGCCGGACAGACCGTGCGCCGGGGCCAGGTCATCGGGTACATGGGCTCCACGGGCAACTCCACGGGGCCGCACCTCCACTGGGAGGTCTACCGGAACGGTCGTCCGGTGAACCCTCGCGTCGCAGGCTGAGGCCGCCCGGCGCCTCGCGTCAGGCGGGGTCGGTGACGTCCGCCACCGTCGCAGCGAGGGCCCGCTCGAGCTCCAGAGCGTCGACGGTGAG
>Ga0134127_10002681_pt1 | contig 12789 bp, 9 predicted proteins | sample KB31753_FD_96459 | JGI IMG/M metagenome (GOLD analysis project Ga0134127, IMG submission 96459) | Terrestrial soil microbial communities with excess Nitrogen fertilizer from Kellogg Biological Station, Michigan, USA - KB3-175-3 | ecosystem: Environmental > Terrestrial > Soil > Unclassified ...
GCGACCGAGATGTACACGCCGCCCGGCACGCCACGTTCCGTTTGCCCGTTGCCATTCGTCCCGCCGGTCGGTGCGGCGGCACCGGCGAGCATGATCAGGTCGGTGACCTGGCGTCCCTGCAGCGGCAACTCCAGAATGGCCTTGGTGTCCACGACCGAGCTGATGCCCGCGCTGCGGACATCGACAAGCGGCGCCGCGGCCTCCACGGTGACGGATTCCTCCAGCGTGCCGACAGCGAGGACCGCGTTGACCGTTGGCGTGCCGCCAACCTGCAGCACGATGCCGTTCTGCACGTAGCTCTTAAAGCCTTGGAGCGACGCCTCCAACCGGTACGGACCGGTCGGCAGCGTGGTCAGCAGGTAGGCCCCGCTCTCATCGGTGACGGTCGAGCGAACCAGGCCGGTATTGGTCTGCGTCACGGTGACGGTGACGCCGGGCAGCACGGCGCCGCTCTCATCGCGAACCGTCCCATTTAGTTGCGCCGTCGCCTGCGCCCAGGCGGCGGACACCGTCAGGAGAAAGATCAAGATTCCACGCGAACAGCAGGTCACCCACATCTTCATGATGTGAAAACTCCTCGAGAAGGCATACGGTCACCTAACCAGCGTCCGGCTGCCGGGCATCCGGACGGGGGAATAGCTGAAACGACGGGATTGTGGAAGGTTTCCGCCGTTTCGGCAAGGACCTTATACCACTGGAGCGCTATGGAGCGGCGCCCCAAACCGGTCCGTCGCTGCAGCGGGTGCGGGTAGGAGTAACGCCTACGGAAGCTCCGTCGACGATTTTTCCCGCCTATAATCCGCGCTCACACAACAGCCAACGCGCGGATCGAGCCTTTCGACCTGCGACCATTGGAGCGCTTCATCGGGAGGATGCGCATGCCCGAGCCATCATCCGGGATTGAAGATCCTAACGAAGCCCAGAGAAGCACCGAGACATTCAGACCCTTCACGCCACCGTTGCCGGCCTTTCGGTGCCTTCGCGGGTACAGCCTCGATCCCACGCTCACGACGCAATTGGACACGACGCGAGTCGGAGAAATGTTGTTCAAGGTGCCGTGGGAGCCGCTCGAGGCGGGTCCGGTTGGTGAATACCTCGAAGTGATTGACATTGATCCCGCGAGCGGATGTTTCTACGAGCCCGTCAATCTCGACGACCCCGCGATCCTTGTGCAAGATGGATTGAATCCGAGCGAAGGGACACCGCAGTTTCATCAGCAGATGGTGTACGCGGTTGCAAGTCTGACGATACGCAATTTCGAACGCGCCCTTGGGCGCGCTGCTCTGTGGCGGCCGGGGCCGCCGCCGCCAGGCGCCAGCGAAAAGAATGACTCCGTGTTCGTGCCGCGGCTCCGCATCTATCCACATGCGCTCCGAGAGCAGAACGCCTATTACTCGCCGGCGAAGATTGCCTTGCTGTTCGGGTATTTTCGGGCAACTGAAAACGAACCCGGTGACCACGTCCCCGGCGGACTGGTATTCGCCTGCCTGTCGCACGACATCATCGCGCATGAGACGACCCATGCCCTGTTGGACGGGATGCATCGTCGATTCCTGAATGCGACCAACCCTGATGTCCATGCGTTTCATGAGGGATTCGCAGACCTCGTCGCGCTGCTGCAGCACTTCACCTTTGCGGATGTTCTGCGGCACCAAATCGCGCTGACGCGCGGCGATATCCGCGGCCACGAAAATTTGCTGGGCCAGCTTGCCGGGCAGTTTGGGCGGGCCGCCGGCCAGCGCGGAGCGTTGCGGGACGCGATCGGCAAGATCGATCCGCAAACGAACTCGTGGATCCCTCACGTCCCCGATCCGAATGAGTATCAGCAGCTGACCGAACCGCACGATCGGGGCGCCATCCTGGTCGCCGCAGTGTTCGACGCGTTCCTCGGGATATACGAGCGACGCACATCCGATCTGCTGCGATTGTCGACGGAGGGGACCGGTGTCTTCAAACCCGGTGCGATCCATCCAGATCTGGTTGGACGACTGGCCGACGAGGCGTCGAAAACAGCGCATCACGTTCTGACGATGTGCATTCGGGCGTTGGATTACTGTCCTCCTACCGACATCACATTCGGCGAATTCTTGAGGGCCGTTATCACCGCAGATACGGATGCCGTAGCCGACGACGACCTGAAATACCGAATCGCGTTCATCGAAGCGTTCCGCAAGCGCGGCATTTATCCGCGTGATCTTCGGACGCTGAGCGAGGACAGTCTCGTGTGGAGAACGCCTCACACCGACGAAATTCGCCCCTCGGCTGCGCTCGAGAAAGGCATTCGCCGCGTCCGTGCATACGCGCAGGAATTTCTGTTCATCGGCGATGGAGGGGGAACTCGCGGATCTCGAGGGCAAGTATTCGACTTCGAACGAAAGTTGCGACGCGAACTGCACGACTGGCTGAAGGAACACTTCTCGACACATCCGGATGGACAGAATGACGCCGCGTTCCTGGGCCTCGATCCCGCGTTCGGGTTTGAGGTGCATACCGCGCGATTCGCGTTGCGACCAAGTCCAGATGGGGATGTGGACGCTCAATTCCTGGTCGGCCTGCTGCAAAGCAAACCAATGGCGATCGACTCCGACCAGCCCGATGGGCCGCAGGCCACGTTTGAAGGAGGCTCGACGATCGTCGCGGACCTTCGACAGGTCAGGATTCGGTACTGCATTCGAAAGAGCAGCACCAGTTCGACGCGTCAGTCTCGTCAACAGGCGTTCACCGCGGCGCTGCTCGAACGACCCGCCGGCATCTACTTCGATGTGAATTCGTTGCTTCAGATGGAACCGTTCGCCGCGATGCATCGCGGTATGTGAGGGAGGGCATGGCAAAAGCCACGAGTTCGCGGACACGCCGGCCAAAACGTGCACCCGCCAGCAACACGCCAAAAAACGGCGCAGGCAGCGTGCGGATTCGCATGTACCGACAAGGCCTTGGCGACTGCTTTCTGCTCACGTTTACGGTCGGCGGTCTGGAAAAGCACATGCTGATCGACTGCGGCACCCTTGGAGCCACGACCACGGGCATCGGCCTCGCCGACGTCGTGGCAGATATTCGCTCGACGACCAACGATCATCTCGACCTGATGATTGCCACGCACGAGCATTGGGATCACGTGCGCGGTTTCTACGACCGTGTCGAGGAGTTCAAGAAGATCAAGGTCGATCATGTGTGGATGGCGTGGACGGAAAATCCGAAGGACGCGTTGGCCAAGAAAATCGCCAGCAAGAAGGAAGATCTCGGCGCCGCACTCGGCTACGCCTCCCAAGCGCTCGCCCAGTCCACCAATCAGCAGAATCGCGAGATGGGCCTCGCCGTCCGCGATATTCTCGGTTTTTTTCGCGATGAGGATGTTCTTGGCGCCGCGAAGTTCAGCGAAAGCGTCAATACCGCAATGAACTTCGTCCGCACGAGGAAGGGCGCCGCGGTCCGGTTCTGCAAGCCTGGCGATGGCCCGTTCGAGGAATCGTGGCTTCCGGGATTTCGTTTCTACGTTCTGGGGCCACCGTACGATGAGCAAGCGCTCTACGACACTGGCGAAAAGGGGAGTTCGGAACTTTATGGTGTGGCGGCCGGCCTGAGCGCAGGAGCACAGTGGTGTCTGGCTGCCGCCCAGGGTCCTCAATGTGTGCCTGTCGCGGGCTCTGACGGAGCGGCCGACGTCATCTCCGCTATCCCATTCGACACTCGATTCCAAATCAAATCAGATGGTCCAAACGCAGCACACCTGTTTGGCGGCACCTACTTTTCAGCGACAGAATCGTGGAGACGTGTAGACGAAGATTGGTTGAGTGTCGCCTCTACTCTCGCCCTGCAGCTGGACAACGCGACGAACAATACGAGCCTCGCACTGGCCATCGAACGAATGTCCGATCGCAAAGTGTTGCTGTTTCCGGCAGACGCCCAGCAGGGAAACTGGCTGTCGTGGCACGTCGACACACTCAAGTGGACCGTCAAGGATGGGAGTGCCAAGCGGGAAGTACGGGCCAAGGATCTGCTAGCACGAACGGTGTTCTACAAGGTCGGCCATCATTCCAGCCACAACGCAACAGCCAAGGCGCACGGGCTCGAACTGATGGACCAGGAGGCCGAGCTGACATCGTTCATCCCAGTCGATCGAGATGTCGCTCTTGGAAGGAATCCGCCGGGATCCTGGAAGATGCCTGCCCGCAAGCTGTATCGGAGACTGCTCGAGAAATGTCAGGGACGCGTGGTGCGTTCGGATGTGGGATGGGCCGAGGACGCGCAGAAAGCCGCCAACAAGAAGGTCGAGAAAGAGTTCGTCGGAATCGCGACCGCGCAGGAATGGACGTCGTGGAAGGCCACCCAGGCGAAGGCCAACGTTCGCATCTCGAATCTCTATATCGACTACGAATTGAATTGACAGGGGGGCGACTGTAAGTCCTTAGCGGCCTGGATCGAGATCGCGCATCACGACGCGGAGCACCTGAGCGGCCAATCGCGCCTCGCGCTCCGTCACATTCACGCCGGCGCGGAGCTCCCCGGCCTCGTCGGTCAGCTCGTGGTAGGCACGCGCCACGGCGGGCAGGCGGGCGCATCCACCGCGGATGACCCCTGCTCTTTCCGCCTGATCGATACGCTCATCGAACGAAGGCGGACCTGAAGGCGGGCCCAAAGGCGGACCTGAAGGTCCGCCTCTACGATCTGACGGTCCGCCTCTAGGATCGTCAGGCGGCGCGCCGGCGGCCGACAGCGCGTCGGTCAGCAGCGACTCGAGCACGCTGCACGACATGACGAGTGCCAGCGCGAACTCACCACGCTCCAATGCGTCGCGGCTGTCGTCGAACGCCCGCTCGAGGACGGGCCGCAGCTCCGCGTTGTGGACGAACTCGAAGCGGCGTGGCCTCGGCGGCGCGCCGGTCGACGCCGCGGTGACAGCGTCCATGCGTGACAGCGACGCCGCGCTCTGCGCCAGAACGTCCAGGATGCGATCGACGATCGCACTCGCTTCCGCTTCGACGACGACACCACCGTCGGACGAGCGCACGAGAAACGCGTCGCTGTAGGCGCGGGAAAGCCAGTGGGCCTTGCTGCCTCCCGAGAGCTGGTGGATCGCGGCGGCGCAGTCGCGCTGCCACGCGCGTGTCGCGTCGACCGATGCGATGGCTCTGATCTGGCAGCCGCGCTCGATCAGCGCCTCGATTTCCCGAAGCGCGGTGTCGCGCTGGTGGCGCAGGCTCTCATCCATGGGTCTGCACGAGCAGATCGGCGATCTGATTGATGTGCTCACGCATCGCCCGCGCCGCCGCGTCGGGATCGCGGCGCCGGAGCGCCTCGACCACCGCCTCGTGTCCGAGCAGCGATCGTCCGGGCCGCCCCTTCTGCTTCAGCGTCAGCTTGCGCGACTCGACGAGCAGATCGTTGAGCGTCGCCATGATGTTGATGACGACGCGGTTGCGGGTGGCGCGCGCCAGGATTTCGTGAAACGCGGTGTCCTCGGCAATGGCGGAACGTCCGGTCTTCAGCTTCTTCCGCTGCACGTCGAGGATGCGGTCCAGGTCGGCGAGGTCCGCGTCGGTGACGCGCGCGGCGGCGACACGGGCGACTGCCGGCTCGAACATGCGGCGCACGTCCATCAACTCGTCCTGCAAATCGTGGCGATAGCTGAGGACCGACGCCAGCGGCGCCACGAGGCGCTCGACATCGAGCTCGCGCGGGAACGTCCCCTGCCCGTGGCGGGTCACCAGCAGGCCGATCGTTTCCAGCGTGCGAAACGCGTCGCGGATCGACCCGCGGCTGACGCCGAACCGCTCGGCGAGCGTCCGTTCGGAGGGCAGCGGCTGGTCGGGCGGGAACGTGCCGTCGAGGATCAGCACGCGAATCCGCTCGGCGATTTCCTCGGCCACTCGGGTCTTCTTGATGGGCGCGATGAGGCTCGACGCCCCGTTGCGGGAGGCGCGCCGGGTGGCGGCCGGACGCTTGACACGCCGCCGGGCCGATGTCAGACTTCCCGCTCCAACTGGTCCGACCACCGGGCCAGTGTATCACGTGGTACCGGGGTCAGACCCCGGTGACGACTCGACTCAACCCCTTGAGTCGCCGCATCACCAGGGTCTGACCCCGTGTTGGCCCGTTACTGGGGTCTGACCCCCGACGAAACCGCATGGGAGACACGGTCACCTTCACGGTCAGCGGATCCCCACAGGTCGTCTCGCGCGCGATCGAGGAGTACGCGCGCACGCAGGGAAGCCTCTCCGCGATCGTCGTCCCCTGGGAGAGCGACGACGTCACGCTCAGCATGGCGGTCACGGCGGTCAAGACCGACGGGTGGGCCATCGAGCACACGAACCTCGGTACGATCCGCTTGACAGCGGCTGGCGAGGAGCGGACCTCGGTCGCCATCGCCGCCGAACCGCCCGATCATCCCGACCAGCAGAAGCTCACGGCCGCCTTCGAAAAATTCACGCGGCAGATTGAAAGCCGGCTCCAGGCCGTCGAACGATGACGAGCCTACCCGGCGATCGTGCGCCCGAACCGATGCCGACCGCCCTGGCGGCTGCGGTGACACTGCGCGTCGCGGAAGCGCGCGTGGAAGACATCGGCCATGCGATCGCGCGGCTGGCGGCGGCCGATCTGGCGCGCATCGGCGCCCGGCCTGGGGATGTCGTGAAGATCACCGGCCGCACCATTGCCGTCGCGCGTGCAGAGCGAACGGACGAGGCACATGAAGGCGTGATCCAGATCGACGGCACCGCGCGCAGCAACTGCGGCGTGAGTCTGCAGGAGCAGGTGACGGTGGTACCTGTCGAGTCCTCGGCGGCGGTGACCGTGCGTGTGACGCCACTCTGGGAAGGCGCGGCGCCGGCGGTGATCGCGCCGGAGCGTCTGCTCGAGGACCTCGAAGGCGTGCCGGTCATCACCGGCTGCGCGGTGCGCGTGCCGACCTTTGCCAAGGCCGTCAACTTCCAGGTCGTGCGCACGCTGCCGGCGGGTCCGGTCGTCATCGGCAGGCGCACCGACATCAGGCTGGTCGAAGGGGAACAATCGCTCGTCCGCGCGCCGTCGGTTTCCTACGAGGACATCGGCGGGCTCGAGCGCGAGGTCGCGCGCGTGCGCGAGATCGTGGAGCTGCCGCTGCGGCACTCGCGCCTGTTCGAGCGGCTCGGCGTCCTCGCGCCCAAAGGCTTATTGCTGTACGGACCGCCAGGCACGGGCAAGACGCTGCTGGCGCGCGCCGTCGCCGCGGAGAGCCGCGTCCACTTCATTCACCTCAACGGCCCCGAGATCATGCGGAAGTTCTATGGCGAAAGCGAAGCCAAGCTCCGCGAGGTCTTCGAGCAGGCGGCGCGCCACGCACCGGCGATCCTGTTCATCGACGAGATCGACGCCGTCGCGCAGAAGCGGACCGAAGTCGCCGGCGAGGTCGAGAAGCGTGTCGTCGCGCAGCTCCTGAGCCTGATGGACGGCTTCGTCTCGCGCGGCCAGGTCATCGTGATCGGCGCGACGAACATCCCGGAAGTGCTGGACCCCGCCCTGCGGCGTCCCGGACGATTCGACCGCGAGATCGAGATCGGTGTCCCCAACACGCAGGCGCGGCTGCAGATCCTCAAGATCCATTCGCGCGCGATGCCGCTCGGCCCCGACGTCGACCTGCAGGAGATCGCCGAACACTCACACGGCTTCGTCGGCGCCGATCTCGAAGCGCTGTGTCAGGAAATCGGGATGATCGCGCTGCGCCGGTACCTCTCCTCCATTCGGACGACGCCCGACGTGCCGATAGACGAGGCCGACGCTGGCTCGCTTCACGTGACCCGCGAAGACTGCCTGGCGGGGCTGAAGGAAGTCGAGCCGAGCGCCACGCGCGAGTTCTTCATCGAGAAGAGCCCGACGACGTTTGCCTCGATCGGAGGACTCGACAACGTGAAGCGGCTGCTCGACGCCGTCGTCGAACATGCGCACATGCACGACGAGGTGTACGAGCAGGTCGGGCTGACGCCGCCGCGCGGCATCCTGCTCGTCGGCCCGTCCGGCACCGGCAAGACCGCCATCGCGCGGGCCTTATCGGGCGAAAAGCAGATCCCGCTCATCGCCATCGACGGCCCGCAGCTCTACTCGAAATGGCTCGGTGAATCGGAGAAGGCGCTGCGGGAAGTGTTCAAGAAGGCACGCCGCGCCGCCCCCTGCCTGCTCTTCTTCGACACCATCGACGCCATCGCTCCGCGCGTCGGCGCCGATCACACCAACTCCGACGTCTATCAGCGGATTCTCAGCCAGCTGGCCCGCGAGATCGACAACCTGCGCGACGTCAAGGGCGTCATTCTGATGGCGGCAACCAACCGGCCCGAGCGGGTCGAACCGGCATTGCTTCGCAGCGGCCGCTTCGACTATAACGTGCGCTTCGAGAAGCCGGACGCCGCCGATCGCGCGGCCATCGTCCGGATCTGCTGCCGCCAGGTGCCGGTGGCGCTCGACGTGGATCTCGACGCGCTGGCGCGGCGCGCCGAGGGATACTCGGGCGCGGATCTCGAAACCGTGTGCAAGAAGGCGACGCTGCTGGCGATTGCGGAGTTCCACAGCGGCGCGCGGGGCAAGCCGTTCCTGGTACACGAACGCGATTTCCTGGCCGTTCTCGAGAACGGCCTTTCGACCGAGGCTGCATCATGAGTTACACCGAGCTCACCGTCTGGACGCGCGGCATCATCATGGACAAGGAGGGGCGCGACATCGTCAATTCGATTGCCGCCTCCGCTCGCCTCGAAGGAAAGTTCGCGCAGGCGATGGAAAACTACGTCGACAACCCCGATCGCACCAACGCGCCGACCCGCAAGTACTGCCGCATCAGCGACAGCGAGATCGAAAACGCGCTGACCTACGAGAACGAGGCGCCGAACATCCTCGTGCTCGTCGAGCAGACGATGGTGAAGGGGTGGGACTACCTGCGCGGCATGCCGCCCGGCGGCACGCTGGTGATCAATACGCACTACCCGCCTGAGTACATGATTCGCTTCGTGCCCGGTCCCGAGCGGCTGGCGCAACTGGTGTGCGTGGATGCCGCGAAGCTCGCCGATCACAAGTGGCTCTATTACCGCCTCGGCGAGCTCGGCCTCGATCGTCTCTCGACCGAGGGCGCGGCCGAACGCAGCAAGGCGATCGCGCCCGACATTGCCGCGCCGCTCATCGCCGCGGTCGTCCAGACGACGGGCATCGTCAAGATGGCGACGATCGAACCGATGATCGCCAACAAGGCGGCGTTCCACGCCGCGCTCGATCAGTTACACGTCCTCCCGCTGAACCCTGTGGCGGCCTGAACAAGGATCATCATGTCGACCAAAGGCACACACATTCCCGATTGGCTCGCAGTACCGTTTGCCGGCATCACGCCGGCACCGACGCAGCAGAAGGGGCAGGACCTCTTCCCCACCGGCAACTGGCGCGCGATTCGGCCGGTGTACCGCGACAAGATGCCGCCGTGCAACAACGCCTGCGGCACCAACGAAAAGATTCAGGGCTATCTGGACCTCGTGAAGCGCGGGAAGTATCTCGATGCCTACGCGCTGATCAAAGAAGACATGCCCTTCCCGTCGGTCACGGGGCGCGTCTGCTATCACCCGTGCGAGCAGGCATGCAACCGCGGCAAGTACGACGAAGCGATCTCGATCCGTGCCGTCGAGCGGTTCCTCGGCGATCTGGGTCAGGCGCTCCCGCGCGACGTCGTAAAAGCCGGCCCGCCCAACGGCAAGAAGGTCGCCGTCGTCGGCTCCGGCCCTGCGGGACACAGTGCGGCGTATCAGCTGGCGCGAATGGGATATCAGGTCACGATTCTCGAGAAGTCGCCGAGAGCCGGCGGCCTCAATCGCGGCGGTATTCCCGACTGGGTCCTTCCACAGGACGTGCTCGATCGCGAGATCGAGCGGCTCGTCGAGTTGGGCATCACGGTCAAGACGAACACCGAAGTCGGCAAGGACGTCTCGTGGGACGACCTGAAGAAGAACTACGACGCGTGCGTACTCGCCGTCGGCCTGACCGAAGCGAACAGCGCGCGCGCTGAGGGGGAGGACAAAGCGGGCGTGCTCTTCGGTCTGCCGTTCCTGCGCGACATCGGCATGGGCACCTCGAAGGTGAAGCTCGGTGCTCGAGTCGCCATCATCGGCGGCGGCAACACGGCGATCGACTGCGCGCGCGAGGCGCTGCGTCAGGGCGCCGAAGAAGTCACGATGATCACGGTCGAAGGGAACAAGAGCGAAATGCCGGCGGTGCCGGAAGATCTGCACGACATGCTCGAGGAAGGCGTCGAGCTCCTTCACGGGCTGGCGATGACCTCCGTCCTCGGCAACGGCAAGGTCGAGGCGCTGCAGCTCCATCCCGCGCGCTTCACCGGCGCGATCAACGCGTCCCCGATCGCGATCGATCGCGACGCGCCCGCGGCGCGCTTCGCGGTCGACAACGTGATCATCGCCGTGGGGCAGCACGCGTCGCTGAAGTGGCTGCCCGAGGAATTCAAGAACGAGCGCGGCACCATCAAGATCGATCGCTTCGGCCGGCTGGGCGACACGATGTTCTTCGCCGCCGGTGACATCGTGCAGATCGGATCCGGCCAGCCGTTGATGGTGGTCAACGCTGTCGGTGATGGCAAGCGCGTGGCGTTCAGTCTCGACAAGGTCGTGCGCGGCGAACCGCTTCAGGAACGGATGGTGCCGCTCGACGTCATCACCGACCTGAGCCGGATGAACATGACCTACTTCCCGAAGTTCGCGCGGGTGCAGCAGGCGATGCTGAACCCGGTCAGCCGCAAGAAGACGCAGGAGGAAGTCATCCAGGCGTACTCCGAGGAACAAGCGGTTGAGGAAGCGAACCGCTGCTTCAGCTGCGGCACCTGCAACGCCTGCGACAACTGTTACCTGGTGTGCCCGGAGCCGTGCATCGTGCGTTCGGTGCGATCCAATGGCCTCTACAAGATCCTCGTCGACTACTGCAAGGGCTGCCGCGTCTGCATCGAGGAATGTCCGACCGGATGTCTCGAAGGCGTGCCCGAGCTCGACTTCGACACTGGCGTCGTCCGCATGGATACCGCGTTTGCGATTTCCCAGGGGCTCCACGGCCGCCAGAAAGAGGAATTGCAGAACCTGTCGGATCGTCCGCCGAAGGACATCGAGAACTGGACGTAGGGTCCGCCTTTAGGCGGACCAGGAGAGCGCAATGGCAACCGCAACGGCAACGAAGAAGAAGGTCCGGATCAACGGCTGCGTCGCGGCGGCACAGGCCGCCAAGTACGCCGACGTCGATGTGATCACCGCCTACCCGATCCGTCCGTACACGGCGACGATGATGGCGCTGGCGCAGATGGTGGCCAACGGCGAGCTCGACGCCGAGTACATCGTCGCCGACAGCGAGCACTCGCAGTTGAGCATCGCGCACGGCGCGGCGTCGAGTGGAGCGCGCGTCTTCACCGGCAGCTCCGGAGTCGGCGTGCAGTACGCCTACGAGCTCTACTCGCCGATCTCGGGCAGCCGCATGCCCGTGCAGATGATGATTGCCGATCGAACACTCGATCCTCCCGGCGACTTCGGCTCGGAGCACACCGACGCGCTCTCGACGCGCGACATGGGATGGCTGATGGGCTGGTCGTGCGACGCGCAGGAAGCGTTCGACAACCATTTGCTGGCGTTCCGCATTGGCGAAGATCCGCGCGTGCTGCTGCCGCAGATGGTGTGCCAGGACGGTTTCTTCGTCTCGCACATCACCGCCGACGTCGACCTGCCCGACTCGGGCCAGGTGAAGGAATTCCTGCCGCCGTACAAGCACCCCTATCCGCTCGATCCGCGGCATCCGGTGTCGCACGGCCCGCAGATCATGCCGGAACAGGGTCCTCCCCTTCAGCTCGAGCGTGCGCGGGCGATGGAGGGCGCCGTTCCCGTCATCGAGGAAGCGCACGATGACTTTGCGCGAATCTTCGGCCGCAAGTACGACCCGTGGCTCGAGGAGTTCATGACCGACGACGCGGAGGTCGCTTTCTTCCTGCAGGGCGGCCACGGCGTGACGGCGCGCCACGCAATCCGCCACATGCGCGCGCGCGGCGCGAAGGTCGGTATGGTGCGGCTCAAGACCATTCGTCCCTACCCCACCGATCGTGTGATGGAGTCGCTCAGTCGGTTCAAAGTGGTCGGGGTTATCGAAACCAACATGGGACTCGGCAGCGTGAGCAGCGGCGGGTCGCTCTACGCGGAAGCGTGCGCGGCGCTCTATGAAAGCCAGAAGCGGCCGCTCGTCTTCTCGTTCATGGCGGGCATGGGCGGCGAGGCGATCGTGCTGAAAGAGTTTTATTGGATGACCAACAAGATGCTCGACGCCCAGAAGCGCGGCAAGATCGAGAAGCGCACGCACTGGGTCGGGTTTGAGGAGTAACATCCAAACTTCTAATTTCCAACTTCCAATCCCAAGGTGACTTCACTTGCCTTGGGAGTTGGGAGTTGGAGGTTGGGAATGACGGGAGAACAGAATGCCAGCCATTGAAGTCCAACGGCAGATGCTGCCGATGCTCGGGAGCCCGAATCAGGGAGCGCGCTTCTACAACCCCGATCTCCCGCAGACCGAGCCTTTTGTCCCCGGCCACCGCACGTGCGCGGGCTGCGGCCCGTCGATCCAGTACCGGATGACGAGCAAGGCCTCCGGCGACAACACGATTCTGGTCGGACCGACCGGGTGCATGTATGTCGCCAACAGCTCGTACCTCTGCACGCCGTACAACGTGCCGTGGGCGCACACGCAGATCGGCAGCGCCGGCAGCTTCACGGCGGGCGTCGCCGCCGCCTACGAGGCGATGATCCGGAA
>Ga0134127_10002682_pt1 | contig 12789 bp, 7 predicted proteins | sample KB31753_FD_96459 | JGI IMG/M metagenome (GOLD analysis project Ga0134127, IMG submission 96459) | Terrestrial soil microbial communities with excess Nitrogen fertilizer from Kellogg Biological Station, Michigan, USA - KB3-175-3 | ecosystem: Environmental > Terrestrial > Soil > Unclassified ...
CGTATCCGTGATCGCGTGCCGGATGCGCTCGGCAACGCGGGTCGCGATCGCGGCGTCCGTGTCGGCCATCATGACCAGGAACTCGTCGCCGCCGAGCCGGCAGATCGCGTCGTCGCCGCGGACCGTGCTCAACAACCGGCTGGCGACGCGCCGCAGCACCTCGTCGCCGGCCTGGTGGCCGCGCGTGTCGTTGATGCGTTTGAAATTGTCGAGGTCGAGCAGAGCCAGAGCGAGCGGTGTGCCGCGCTGATCCGCGCTCGCGAACGCGCCTTTGAGCAGCACCGACGCGCCTCGTCTGTTCCACAGGTGCGTCAGCGGGTCCATCAAGGCCTCGCGGCGCGCCATGCCGAGTTTCGAGGTCAACGCCGCATGCGCGTTCGTCAGCTGGTCGGAGAGCAGCTCGCGTTGAACGAGCGCGGCGAGATCCATCAGCGCTTGCCGATCCACGGGCGCGAACTCGCGCGGTTTCAGATCGAGCACGCAGAATGTGCCGATGCAGCTGCCTTGATCGTCGACGAGCGGATGACCGGCGTAAGCGCGGAAACGCGGCGCCGCCATCACGATCGGCAGCTTTGCAACGCGCGGATCTGCCAGCGTGTCGCCGATCATGACGATCTGGTTCGCCTCGACCGTGAGCTTGCAGATCGCCTGATCGCGGGGTAGCTCGGAAATGCCCCAGCCTGCGGCCGATTTGAACCACTGCTTGTCGTCGTTGAGCAGCGAGATCGCCGCCACGGGTGCGTGCAGTGCGCGACGCGCAATGCGCGTGATCCGCTCGAAGCGCTCCTCGATGGGCGTGTAGAAGAGGTCGAACGAGTTGATGTTCGCGATCTTGAGAGTCGCCGTGCTCGCGATCGTCTTGGTGAGTAGGGTGTCGTTCACGACTCTCCGGGCCGGCGCTTCTGGCGCTGTAGCATGGCGTAATGTAACTCGCGAGTCAGCGGGCGACGTGTGAGTTACGTCTCGCTTGTCACGCGCTGATCGATGATGCCGCAGCCTCTAAAGTGTGACGCCAATCAATTGCGCCATGCACGCAACTAGTTAGCCTGTCGACACACCCATGCTCCGCCGATGCGGAAACGATCGATGTTGCAGCGAAAAACTCGCAAAGATGCCGCCAGCGGGCGCGCCGACGTCGATCTCGGGATTCTCGAGTCGAGCAGCGTGGTCGCGGCGGTTGCCGTTGCGGCCGACGGTACGATTCTGGCGGCGAACGCGCGCATGCGGCGCTTGCTGGGTCTTCGCGAAGGTGCGCTCGGCACGGGGAAGACCTTCGGCGAGCATCTCGCTGACGCCGCCGCGTGGGCCGCTTGCTGCGACGCGGCCCGCGCCGGTCGCGGAATCGAGATCGATCTGCGCTGTTCCGACGGCGCGACGAAACGCTTGCGCGGTGACCTGCGGGCGGAAGGCGAGGGCGCAGAGCGACGATTCGTTGGAATACTCGTCGACGGCGACGACGACAAGGCGCTACGCGCCGCGGCGCAACATAGCGCACGCATGGAGGCGCTCGGCAGCTTGACGGCCGGTGTCGCGCATGACTTCAACAATTTGTTGACCGTGCTCGTCGGCAATCTCTATCTCGTAGGCGAGGAGCTCCGCGAGCGACCGCTCGTCTTCGAGAAGCTCAAGGCCGCACGCGATGCCGGCAAGCGCGGGTCGGAGCTCATCAAGCAGCTCATGACGTTCGCTCGGCGCGAGGAGCTCGAGGTCGGCACGATCGACCCGTCGAAGGTCGTCGGCGACTTGTTGCCGTTGCTGCGCCGCGCGCTCGGGTCGCGGATCACGCTCGAGACGACGCTGCAAAAGCACGTGGGCGCGGTGCGCGCAAGCGTGGCGCAGCTCGAGAGCGTAGTTGTCAATCTCGCCGTCAATGCGCGCGACGCGATCGAAGGAAAGGGTCGGATCTCGATCGACATATCGGGCGTCGACATCGCGGATCACGAGGCAACGCGACGAGGCCTCGCCCGCGGCGGGCGCTACGTCGTCGTCAGCGTGCGAGATACCGGCGCGGGGATAGCGCCGGAAGCGTTAGAGCGCGTCTTCGAGCCGTTCTTCTCGACGAAACGCGACCGCGGCGGAACGGGGCTCGGGCTCAGCATGGTTCGGTGGTTCGCGGAAAGCTCGGGCGGCCGCGCGGCGATCGAGAGCGTAGTTGGAAAGGGAACGGCGGTGACTCTGCTGTTGCCGCGCCACCAGGTCGACCACGCGGCCGAGACCGCCGAAAGGACGATGCCGTTGTCGACACTGGCGACCGGCTCGGAGCGCGTCGTCGTGCTTGCGATGGACGACGCGCTGCGGGCGACGATCCACCAGACGCTCGAGGTGCTCGGTTACCAGGTAACGGTCGCGGGAGATACTGAAGATCTGCTCGCGGCTGTCGCGGCCGCGCCAACCGATCTCGTCGTCGTCGATGGCCTCGGACGCGGCGACAGCGACGTGCTCGTCCGCGCGCAATCGCTGCGTCCGAATCTGCGCATCATCGCGACGGCGCATCCCGGGCGTGCGCCGGAGCCCGTTCCGGGCTCGAGCATCGCGTCGCTGACGAAACCGTTTACGCTGGCGGATCTCGCCGGAACCGTGCGGCGCACCTTGGACGGCGCCGCGAAGAGTCCGTAGCGCTCGCTACTTGTTGAGCAGCACCGTCAACCGCTCGAGCGCCGACGCGAGATCGCGCATGGCGACGAGCTGCTCATCGCTCAGCGACTCGACGGCTTCGGCGAAATGCGTCAACCGGTATTCCTGCGCGCGTTGAAACGTGCGCCGCCCCTTGGGAGTGACGCTGACTAATACGCCGCGGCCGTCGTTCTTGTCGCCGCTGCGTTTGACGAGGCCATCTTCGACGAGGGCAGTGATCATGCGTGACATCGTCGCGGGACGGACCATCTCGGTGTCCGCCAACGCGGTGACGGAGATCGGGCCGCGCTTCTCGACGACGGAAAGGGCGCTCAAGCGCTCCGGCGTCATGCCGTGAGGCAACTCCAGCGTCCGGAGGCGACGCGTCAGTCGGGCGAATTGCTCGTGGAGCAGGGCAGCAATTTCGGAACGCGCGTCCGCCTGCGGCGGAATTGCATCGGGGATCAAGCCGGCTACCTCTTTGTCGTTATTCGGCAGAATGACGAAGCTCCGAGAAATTGTAGAGGCTTGCAAGACATCTGTTGTCCTTTTGGGATCGCTTTCCCGCTCAATCAAACGCTAGGGTGAAGCGGAAGGATATGAGACGTTCGGGAAATAGGCTCGGGTTCGTCGGATCGACATCTTGGAATTGAAAGCTCTCGTCGAGCAAGTTGTCCGCGGTAAGAGACAGGAGGCCTCGGCGGTTCGGTAGCCGGTACCCGAGAAAAGCGTCCAACACGAAGAATCGGTCTTGTCCGTATGCGAGCGGGACCGGATCGAGCGGGCTTAGCGGAAATCCAGTCTGGAACTCGCCGTCCTGCTGCACGGCGGACGCCCGTGCGCCGATCGTGAAGCCCCCTTCTGCGAAATAGCGGATTTCCACTGGAAGCCGTTCCGTTTTCATGTGCGAGTAGCCGAGCAACGCCAGGGGCTCGCTGCCGTAGCGGCCATGCTCGTATCGCGCCGTAACGCTGATCTCTGCCCGCGGCAGCCAGTAGATGTAGGCCCGTTGCGAGCGTTCTCGCAACTCGATCATCGTCGTATCCGCCGATCCGAGCCCGGCGAGTGACCGTTCGGTCGCCCTCGTGTCCGCCTGCCAACCGACGAAGAGCTGCGGCGACAGCTCTTGCTCGATCGCGGCGCCGCGCACGGTAGCGCGATCGGCCGCGCCACCAAACAGGACCTGTGTAAAGCCCGCTACCTGCACCGGCTCGAGGCGCGGCTCAGCGTTCTGGGTCGATGTCGACAGGCTGCCGAACAACGTCTCGAACGCAGCGGCGCGCACGGTCGTATGCGGCGTGGGCCGCCAGGTGACGCCCAGCTTGGGGTTAGCTGCGTCCTCGTCGGCGAAGGCGTTCTCGATGTGGTCGAAGCTGGCGCCGGCGGTAATGGTCAGCGACGGAAGCGGATCGAAGTACGCGTAAGAGTAGAGCGCGAGCTGCCGGCTCGCTTGTTCTTGGCTGATCGCTGCGGTCGGAACGCCGGGCAGCGAAAACGTTGTGTTGACGGTTTGGTCCTGCCGCGCTGCCAGCGCGCCACTCTGAATACGAAGATCGCCCGTGCCGTAGATATGGTGGACGTCGACGCTGTAGGCGCGACGATCGAGTCGGCTCGCGAAGACTTCGCCCGTCGTCAGGCCGATGAGCACGTCCTGGTAGATTACGGAGCCGAGCAGAGTCTGGTTCGGCGTCAGCCGTCGAGACGTGCCGAGTCGCAGTGAGTCTGCCGTTTCGTCCGTGCGTTCCAAAGAGGAGTAGACATCGCGATTGAAGAACGCCCTCATGTCGCCGTGCTCGGTGCGAGTCGATCGCAGCTCGGCCTGCAGATTCATCTCGTACGTGGGCCGATATTGAACGAAAGCGTTCGCGACATCCTGATCGAAATCGTTGTTGGGACGAAACCCGTCCGTCGAGAAGTGGTAGTGGCCGGCGCTGTATGAGACGCGGTCGTGTAGTCCGGCCAACGAGACGTCGTGGCCCTCGGTTTCATGGCTACCGGTCGCGGCTGAAGCTCTAGCCTTGATACCGTTTGCGAGCACTGGTGATTCGAGCTCGTCGAACGAGCTCGGGCCGGGCCCCGCGCGTTGGGCGAGGACCAAGTTTTGCTGCCCAAGCTGCGGTCTAAGCGGTGCAACGTTTGCCGGCTGCAGTAGCTGGGAGACCAATAGCTCGCTGACGCGCGCGATTTCGTGGCGAGGCTCATTCGAATATGCATCGACGAGAAGCCGATGCCCGGCGAAGTCGACGGGATTGTCGCCGAGCGCCTGCCAAGCGTCGAGCAGCGCGAGTTGTCCCGAGCCGATCTCGGCGTGCATTCGCGCGAGAGCGGAGCTGCGCGTGGCTATGTCCTCGTCGAGCGCCAGCCGAGAGCGGAATATCGGGTGGTCGCCGTTCTTGCTCGCCGCCAGTCGCAGGTCTTGCAGGGCTTCGACGGGCCGATTCGCCTGCAGCTTTTGCAGCGACGAGTACAACCACGGAGTCGGGTCGAACGGGTCGAAATTCTTTGCGAGCTCGATCTGGCTCGCGGTCAGCTCGTCCCGGTTCTCGGCGCCGTAGATTTTCGCCATGTAGCTGCGGGTCAGCGGGTTCGCCGGATCGAGCGCGACGGCCATCTCGAGCTCGCGACGTCCCGCGACGAGGTCATTGCGCCTGATCGACGTGAGCGCTAACCCGAGCCAAGGCAACGGGGCGTCGCGTTCGCGCTCGATGGCACCTTGGAAAGCGCTTGTGGCGGCGCCCGTGTCGAAGGCGCGCAAGCTCGCGAAGCCGAGCACGACGAGCGGCTGGCTCTGGCTCGGGGCCAGGGCCTGCGCTCGAGTCGCGGTCTCGATGGCAGCGCGCGCGTCGTCTCGGGCGAGGGCGAGCTCGGCGAGCCGCGTCGTTGCGATGGCGTTGTAGGGTTCGATCGCCAGCGCTTCGCGAACGACGCGGTCTGCGGCCCCGATGTCGCCGGAGCTCTGCTCGACGTAGGACAGCGCGAGGCGCGCGACGACCGACATCGGATCGCCGGCCAGTGCCGCGCTGAGGCGGTCGCGCGCCGTCGTGCGATCCGCGCGCGCGAGTGACAAGAGCGCATCCATCGAAAGCGCGCCCGCGTTTTGCGGCGCGAGGCGCAGCGCGGTGGCGATGTCGGCTTCCGCGCTGTCGAGCCGCGCCGTCGTGAGACGCGCGGCGGCTCGGTACGCGTAGAAGTCCGGATCAGACCTCTGCGACGGTAGCGGCTCGTCGTCGGCGCCGGGCAGCGGCCGGTCGATGATCCGCGGGTAGTGGCTCGCCCAGCGCATGCGCTCGATCGGCTGCGCGAGCGCTGTCGCCGTCGGCGGCTGGCCGTCGCGAGCGACGGCAACGTGGTCGCTCGCGACCTCGACGTCTCCGTTCGGCGTCGTCACGGCGACTTCGCCTTCGAGAACGACGATTTCAGTAAGCCGCTCGTCCTCGTCTACCCGAATGTCGAACTCAGTCCCTTCGAGGCCCGCATTCGCGTAAGGCGTCTTGAAAGTCAGCGATCGCGGATCGCGGCTGATGACGTGAAGCATTCCGCGCAGCAACTCGAGCAGAGAGCCGACTCCGGAGGGCGGTTCGGGTAGGTTGAGCACGCTGTGCTCGTCGAGCTTGATCGTTCCACCGTCGGACAGAAGGAGAATCGCGCGACTCGAGCGGTCGACCCGAACCAAGTCATCGGTGCATACGCGGTCGCCGGCGGCAAGCCCGACCCAGGCGGTTGTCGCGCTGCGTCGTACTTCGACACGTCCTTCGACGACGCTGACCGAGGCGGACCATTCGTCGCATGTGCGTGCGGCATGCGCGGGGTCGAGCGGCCATAGGGCTGCCAGCCCTATGATCGCGAACGCGCCGCGCATAGGGGCATACCTGACCCGGCGTCGCCTATTCGGGGACGGCGGCGTTTGCGGTGGCGTACAAGCCATCGACGACCTTATTGTCTCTCGCGAGCGCGACGCGACGGCCCGCAGTACCGCTGGCCAACGCCGCGGGACGCCGCCAACTCTTATGCCGAGCTAACAATCAAGCTACTTGGGTGATGTGTCAAGTGCGCGACGAGCCTCAGCGTGAGTCACGCGTAGCGTCCGGTCCTGCCGGCGCACGGCGGCGTCCGCTCGTGCTCGGCGGCGCCCTCGGTGTCATCGGCCTGGTTATCAGCTGGTTGCCCATGACCTCCCCCCTGGAACAAGCACTCGGGCTGGGCTTGCTGTTCGCCGCGCGCGGGCCTTTGCCGCCTCCGAAGGAGGTCGCCGTCGTCGGCGTCTCGCGCGACGCGGCCCGCGCCTTGGGTGAGACGACCGAGCTCGACACGTGGTCGCGGAGTTTGCACGCGCAGCTGCTGGAGCGACTGACCGCGGCGGGAGCCAGCACGGTTGCGTTCGACCTTACGTTTCACGAGCGACGCTCCGGCGACGGCGACGCGGCGTTCGCCGCCGCGATCCAGCGCGCGGGCAACGTCGTGTTACTCGAGTGGACCGAGAACGATGTCACGCCGATCGGCGGGAGCTCGGAAGCGTGGGTCGAGACGCGCGTGCCGCCTCTGCCCGAGCTCAAGGCGCCGGCTCTCGGCTCGGGGCCGTTTGTTCTGCCGACCGTGCCGTTCGAGGTGGGACAGTTTTGGACTTTTGGCCGAGCCAGCGATGACATTCCGTCTCTGCCCGCCGTCGCGCTGCAAGCGCACTTGCTCCCGCATTACGAGGAGTTCGTGCGTCTCGTGGAGCGCGCGCGGCCCGGCGCGACGATGCGGTGGCCGCAGACTCGGGCTGCCGTTCAGGCGAACCGGGAGCTCGAGGTCACGATGACGATGATCCGCCGGACATTTCAGGACGATGAAGGCCTCGATGCTGCCGTGAAGCGCGAGCTCGAGGGGGCGAGCTATGCCGTAACCGTCAACTCGGCGTTGGAGGTGCTGCTCGATCTATACGCAGGTCCGAGCAGCCGTTTCCTGAATTTCTATGGACCCGCGCGCAGCGTTCGCACGTTGCCGTACGACCGGGCGCTGAACGGCTCCGACGAGATCGACGCCGACGGCACGTTGCTGCTCGTAGGGCTTTCGGAGCCTCGCCAGCCGGAGCAGCAGGACGATTTCATCTCGGTGTTCTCGCAGACCACTGGCATCAATCTGAGCGGCGTCGAGCTGGGTGCGACGGCCGTCGCGAACCTACTTGAGCAACGCGCGCTCAGACCGCTGTCGCTGCCTTTGCAGGGCGTGCTCATCGTCGGGCTCGGTATTGCATTCGGCTTCTTCGTCGGGCGAGTCACGGCCACACGCGCGGTGGCCATCGCGGCGCTTGCGGGCGCTCTCTATTTCGGTGTCGCCTACTGGGAGTTCGCGACGTCATACATTTGGGTGCCGCTCGTCGTGCCGTTGCTCGTGCAGTTACCGGCGAGCTTCGGGACGGCGGTGTGGTGGAGTTATCGCGACTTGGCAGCTCAGCGCGAGCGCGTGCGCACGGCGCTCGGATACTATGTGCCGCGATCGGTCGTGACTAGCCTCACCGACGAGACGCTGACACCGGGAGCCGATCGACAAGCGTTGTACGGCACCTGTCTCGTAACCGACGCGGAGAGCTACACATCGGTGGCCGAGCGGCTGCAGCCCGCCGAGCTCGCTGCTGTGGTCAACGACTATTACCAGGCGATTTTCCGCGCCGTGAAGGCACATGGCGGCGAAATTTCCGACACGGCCGGCGATTCGATGGTGGCCGTGTGGGCCAGCGCCAGGCCCGACGCAAGCTCGCGGCTGCGGGCCGCGCAAGCGTCACTCGCGATTCTCACCGCCGTCGAGGAGTTCAATCGAGGTCATGCCGACTCCCCCTTGCCTACGAGAGTGGGGCTCGAGACCGGCGAGATGGTGCTAGGCAACATCGGGGGCGAGCAGCGTTACGAATATCGCGCCGTCGGCGACATCGTCAATACCGCGTCCCGGATACAAGGGTTGAATCAGCTGCTCGGAACTCGCGTGCTGCTCTCCGCGACGACTCTCGCCGGCGTCGATTGGCCGGCGCGCGACCTCGGCACGTTTCTGCTGCGCGGTAAGCGGTTGCCGGTGAGTGTCCTCGAGCCGATCGCCGCCGGCGCATGCCGGCTCGACAGTCAGAGTCTGATGGAATTCGCGGGGGCGTTAGCCTCGTTTCGGCGGGGTGATTGGCAGACCGCCCAGGCCGGTTTCGCTGGGCTCGCGACGCGTTTCCCCGGCGACGGCCCGACCTGCTACTACGAAGCGCTGAGTCGGGCGATGCGACAGGACCCGCCGGAGAGCTGGGCCGGCATCGTTCGAATCACGGCCAAGTAGCCTCCGCTATGAGGGCCGGATCTTCCGGACCGCGCCGAACTCCACATGTACGACCGGATCGCGGACCCGCGACCCGGCCGCATTCCGCTCGAGATAGGCGAGCACATCGTCGACCCCGGCTACGCACTCGCGTTTCGTGTCCGGTTGGCGCTCGAGCAGGTCGCGCAGCATGCGCTGGGTCCTGTCTTGCACCGACAACGGCACCAATGTCAGCAGATCGACCATGCGCAGGATCTTGTCCTGATCCTCGCTCGGCAAGCACTCGACCGTGCGCACCAACCGCAGCACGTCCTCTGATACGGCCATGACGATTGCCTCTCTCGATTGCGCCTCATGGCGCATGCCATGTGTAGCAGAGGCTGCGCGGCCCGTCTGTCAGGTACCGGACACTTCTCGCAAAAAAGAAAAAAATCTGGACTTATGTCGTCTCCTTGACAGAACGACGGGCGCGAACCTGTAACGCTTACTCCACGGTGTCCCGCGCACCGCCTTCAAGGAAACACTTAGGAGTGAGCCATGATTAGGAAGCTGCGTACTTTTGTGATGGCCTTGTTACTGGTCCCGGTGCTGATTTCGAATGCCAATGCGTTCAACACGGAGGGCGACACCATAGTGAGTACGTCGCGTTCCGGATGGTGCTACGCCAACATCGGCGGCCAGTGGTACTACTATCCCTGCTGACGTGGCTAGAGCTTCGCGCCCTCGGCAATCATCGCTCGCAACGCGTCGGTGTTGCGGATGACGATCTGCGTGCGGCCGAGCTCGATCCAGCCGAGTCGGCGCCAATCGGCAAGGTGCTGATTGACGATTTGGCGCGAGATGCCGAGGAAGCGTGCGAGCTCGGCCTGCGAGATCCGCAGCTCGAGGTGGCCTACGCGAGCCGCGCGGCCGTGCAACGACGCGAGAATCAGCAGTCGTTTCGCGAGCCGCGCGGGTCCGTCCATGAATGCATTTTCCTCGACGAGCTCGCTCGTCCAGCGCAGCCGTTCGCACATCAGCTTCAGCAGATGGATCGCGAGCCGCGGCTCGCGCTCGAGGAACGGCAGGAAGTCGGTTCGCTGAATGACGATCAGAGTCGAGTCGTCGAGCGCTACCGCGTTTGCTGTTCGGGGTAGGCCATCCATCACGGCGATCTCGCCGAACGTGTCGCCCGGCTCCATGATGTTGAGGAATACCTCGCGGCCGCCCGACGCGCTTGCGCTGATGCGCACGCGGCCGGACACGACACCGAAGAGAGCGTCGCCTTGGTCGCCCTGCGAGAAAATCACGTTGCCTTTGTAATACGTGCGTTTCGCGGCGAGCGCCGCTAGGCCGTCGAGCGCGGAGTCCGACAGGCTGCGAAAGAGATAGTTGTGCTTGAGCACCGCTTTGGGGCTCAGCTGCGGTCGCGGCGTCGAGCCGTCGTCGCTGTCGGTCATCTGGCGCATGCCGGTTTTCCCGATATCGGCGGGAACAGACTACGGCGGCGAGGTTTGCCGCTCTTGTTTGGGGCCAGTATCGTGTACCCGCGACGCAATGCCAAGCGCTGAAGCGACGGAGCAGATTCGGTGATCAAGACTCCATGGCGACTCGCGGGCCGTCTATTGGCGCGCGACTGGAGGTCGGGCGAGGTGCTCGTGCTGCTCGCCGCGCTCGTCGTCGCGGTCGCGGCCATGAGCGCCGTGACGTTTTTCACCGACCGCGTGCGCTCGGCCGTTTCGCAACAGGCCGGCGAGGCTCTGGCTGCCGATCTGCGCGTCGAATCGATCAACCCGCTGCCGCCGTCATTCGCCGAAGCGGCGACGCGGCATGGCCTACAGACGGCCGCCGTCGTGAACTTTCGCAGCGTCGTCGCGGCCGGCGAGACCACCTCGCTGGCCGACGTCCGAGGGGTCAGCGAGCGCTACCCGTTGCGCGGCGTCGTGCAAGTTGCCGACCGCTTGGCCGGCATGCCGCAAGACGCGACTGGCATTCCCGCGCTCGGCGAAGTCTGGGCGGAGCCGAGTCTGCTGGCGCGTCTCGGCGCTGCCGTCGGCGACTCGCTCGAAGTAGGGCGGCTGCGCTTGCGCGTCGCGCGGACGCTCGAGTTCCGACCGGACGAAGGTTGGCGCCTCATGGAGATCGCGCCGACCGTGCTGCTGAATTACGACGACGTGATGGCGTCCGGCTTGCTCGCGCCCGGCAGCATCGTCGAGCACACGGGGCTCTATGCCGGCGACGCCGCAGCGGTCGAGGCCTTCCGCGCAGAGCTCGATTCGTTGCTGCGCGCGGAGGACGAAGTCGAGGATTACCGTGACGGCCGGCCGGAAGTCGGAGCCGCCATCGCCAATGCCGAGCGGTTCCTTGTGCTCGCGGCGCTAGTCAGCGTGTTGCTCGGCGGGGTCGCGGTCGCGATGGCGGCGCGACGCTTCGTCGCGCGGCGCCTCGACGCGGTCGCGCTGATGAAGTGTCTCGGTGCGCGGCACCGCGAAGTGCTGCGCCTGAACGTGCTGCAGCTCTTGATCCTCGTCGTCGCAGCTAGTGTGCTCGGCTGCGCGATCGGTTTCCTCGCCCAGTTCGGCCTCACCGCGCTGCTGGCGGACTTCATCGAGGCGCAATTGCCGGCGCCGAGCCTGCAGGGTGCCGTGCTCGGCCCCGTGACCGCCCTGGCCGTCGCGATCGGCTGCGCGTTGCCGCCGCTGTTGCAACTCGGTGGCGTACCACCCGCGCGCGTGCTGCGGCAGGACGTCGGTCCGCCGCCGCTTAGGTTTGCGACGATTTACGGTGCGGCTGCCGTCGCCGTCACGGGGCTGCTCTACATTCTGTTCGGCGACTTCGAGCTCATCGCGTATCTGCTCGCGGGCGCCGTCGTGACGTTCTTCGCGCTGTACTTCGCGGGCCGGCTGCTAGTGCTCGCGCTGCAGCGCATGCGCGGCGGCGTCGGCGTCGCGTGGCGCTACGGCATTGCGAACGTCGCTCGCCGCGGCCGCGAGAGCAGCGTTCAGGTCGTGGCTTTCGGCATCGGTCTGATGGTGCTGTTGCTCTTGACGTCGGTACGCACCGAGCTCATGACAGAATGGCAGGCGACGCTGCCCGCGAGCGCGCCGAATCATTTTCTCATTAATATCCAGCCGGACGAGCGAGAGGCGCTCGGCGCGATGCTCGTCGCTGCCGGTGTTCCGGAGCCGGCGTTCACGCCGCTCGTGCGGGCGCGCATGACTCATATCAACGGCGTGCCCGTCGACGATTACCAGGCGGCGACGGCGCGAGGGCGCGGCGAGCTCGACGACGAGACGAACTTGACCTGGTCGGCCGCTCTGCCGGCCGACAACGAGCTCGTCTCGGGCGAGTGGTGGCGCGCGGGCGACGAGCTGCCGCAGATCTCGCTCGAGGAAGAGCTGCGCGCGGCCATCGGCCTCAAGCTCGGCGACGAGATCACGTACGCGATCGGCGGCGAGAGCCTCACCGTCCGCCTCACGAGCACGCGCAGCGTGTACTGGCAGTCGTTCCGGCCGAATTTCTTCATGGTTCTGTCACCGGGAGCGATCGAGCGCTTCGCGCACACCTACATCACGAGCTTGTACGTTGCGCCTGAGCAGCGGCGCGTGACCGTGGACCTCGTGCGGCAGTTCCCGAGCGTCTCGGTGTTCGACATAGGCGCCGTGCTCGCGCAGGTGCGCCGGTCGATGGATCGTGCGGCGCTGGCCGTTCAGTACGTATTTCTGTTCACACTCGCGGCCGGGATCACGGTGCTGCTGGCCGCGATCCAGGCGACACGCGACGAGCGGATGTTCGAGAGCGCCGTTCTGCGCACGCTCGGCGCGCGACGCAGCGTCGTGCTTCAGGGCGTCGCCGCGGAGTTCACGGCGCTTGGCCTGCTCGCCGGGACGCTCGCGGCGATCGGTGCAGCGTCGATCGGCTACC
>Ga0134127_10002686_pt1 | contig 12770 bp, 13 predicted proteins | sample KB31753_FD_96459 | JGI IMG/M metagenome (GOLD analysis project Ga0134127, IMG submission 96459) | Terrestrial soil microbial communities with excess Nitrogen fertilizer from Kellogg Biological Station, Michigan, USA - KB3-175-3 | ecosystem: Environmental > Terrestrial > Soil > Unclassified ...
ATGCCGCCGCCGGCCCCTTCGCCACCACGGCATCGCCCTCGCGCACCTCCGCGAGCCCGCCGATCAGCAGGCCCCACTCCGTCCGCTCCACGACGGCGATATCCGGCGGATAGTCCCGCCTGGTCACCTGCCTCTCGTCCACCCACTGGAAGTCCGCGCCGTAGAGGTCACGGTTGGCGACCTTGACCTTGATGCGGTGCTCGCCGACCTTCCCGGGGACGACTTCGCGATCCGCCACCTGGCCGGTCATGAGCGTGCCGTCGGCCAGCGTCAGGCGCAGCACGCTCTTGGGCCAGAAGAATCCCAGTCCGTTGTAGAGAATCAGCCCGATGAGCCCTGCCACCAGCAGAAGGGCCAGCGCGAGCGCGCCCCCCGTGAGCCAGATGAAGGGCTCCCCGCTCCGCCAGGTCTTGCCCAGGCGCGTGCTCACAGGTAGCGGTACTTCTGCCGGAGCTTGAGGCGCACCAGCTCGGCGACGGTGTTCACGGCGAAGGTCAGGCAGAATAGCAGGAACGCGGCCAGGAACAGCACGCGGAACAGCGTCCCGCCCTCCGGCGCCTCCGGCAGCTCCACGGCGATATTGGCGGAGAGCGCGCGGAAGCCGTTGAAGATGCTCCAGTCCATCACCGGCGTATTGCCGGTGGCCATGAGCACGATCATGGTCTCGCCCACCGCGCGGCCGAAGCCGATCATGATGGCCGAGAAGATGCCCGGGCTGGCGGTGGGGAGCACGATGCGCAGCGCGGTCTGCCACCGGTTCGCCCCCAGCGCCAGCGAGCCCGCACGCAGATGCTGCGGCACGTTGGCGAGAGAGTCCTCGGCGATGGTGAAGATGATGGGGATCACCGCGAAGCCCATGGCGACCCCCACCACGAGGGAGTTCCGCTGGTCGTAGGTCAGCCCCAGCGCCGACAGGAGCCAGCCGCGATAGCTACCGCCGAGCAAGGTCGCCTCCACCAGCCCGCCCAGCGCAAAGGCGATCCAGGCGCCGGCGACCACCACCGGGAGGAGGAAAAAGACCTCGGTCCCGGTCTTGAACCGGCCGCGGATCCACAGAGGGAGCATGCGCCAGGCCGCGAAGGCGGCAAGGATGCAGACCGGCAGGACGAGCGGGAGCAGGAAGAGGCCGGGCACGATCCGCTCGATCATGGGCGCCAGCCAGAGCCCGGCGAGGAAGCCGAGCACCACGCTGGGAAGCGCGGCCATGATCTCCACCACCGGCTTCACATAGCCCTTCACCGCCGGATGCATGAACTCGCTCACGTAGGTGGCGGCGAGCAAGGCCAGGGGGACCGCGAAGAGGAGCGCGTAGAACGTCCCCTTGAGGGTGCCGTAGATCAGCGGCGTCAGGCTGAACTTCGCCTCGAAGTCGTCGGTGCCGCCGGTGGACTGCCACACGTATTCCGGCTTCGAGTAGCCCTCGTACCAGACCTTCCCGAACACCGTCTTGAGCGTGATCTCGGGGTGCGGGTTGTGCACGTCCCACCGGGACCAGGCGCCCTTGCCGTCCGCGCTCAGGATGCCGTCGGTCTTGGGGGCGAACACGACCGCGCGCAGGTCGCCGCCCGGCGCTGTTGGAGACAGCAGGGTCTGGCCCGAGGTCCCGTAGTTGAGGTGAAGCTGGCCGGCGCCGTCCGCGGTGACGAAGCCCTTGTCCCGCCTCGAGGGGCTGATCGCCACCACCGGGCCCGTGTGCGGCGTGAAGTCATAGACGCGCGTGAGCCGCCGGTTGTCGCCTTGCGGAGGCGGAACGACCTGCCACGTGGACACCCGGCCTCCCGCGTCGCCCACCACCAGGGTCCGGTCCCCGAGCAGGAAGGCCAGCACGGTGATCGGCGTCCCCGGCGTCCCGGCAACCGTGACCGCCTCCATCACCGTCGGGCTCGTCCTGTCGCGAAGGTCAAAGTGGAGGACCCGGCCCTGGGATGTCCCGATGAAGAGGTCCTCGCCGCGCCCGTCCACACGCAGCGCCGTGATCTCCCCGTCCGTGGATACCGGCAGCAGTTGCCGCGACTCCACTCTGGTGGTCCCGCCCACGAGGGCCTTCTTCTCGGTCACCGACAGCAGGGCCAGCTCGGTGGGACCGATCAGCGCCACCGTCACCGGTCCCGTCGGGGTCGCCGCGAAGGTGAGCTGGCGCACGGGCCGCTTGCGCTCGGGATCCAGCGCCAGGGGCTCGCCGATCACGGGCCGCGCCGTCACCGTCCGGCGTCCGTCCTTGAACGTCACGTCGAAGCTCATCTCGAGCGGTACCGCCCGGCCGTCCGAGGTGCCGATGAGATGCTGGCCCTTCCCGCTCGCCGCCACCGTGGTGACGGCGCCGCCGGCGAGAGGCGCGATCGGCAGGGGCGCCGCGCCCTCCTTGCCCTTGAGCGAGAGGATCTCGAGGACGCCTCCGGTCGTGACCGTATAGGCGAGCTCGCGATACTCGTCGACGCCCGCCGACTCGCCCGGCGCCGGCGCCGACACCGCTCCCCCGCGCGACGGGAGGGTCCCCGCCGGCGTCGCCGTGGGCGCCTTGAAGAGGGGATACACCTCCGCGACGATCACGAAGAGAATGGCCAGGATCGCCGCGATGATGATGATGCCGACGAGAATGACCAGCCGTGACGTCCACCGGTCCAGGGTGATCCGGCGGCTGGTCCGGGCGCGCGAGACGACGAGGGGACGGGCCGGAGAGACCGGCCCGCCCGTCCCGATCGCGTCGGAGTTGATCGCCACCTACTGGACCTTGTTCAGCTCTTCCTTGGCGATCGAGGCCGGGATGGGGAAGTAGCCGTCCTTGATGACGACCTCCTGACCTTCCCTGGAGACCACCAGCTTCACGAACTCACGGGTGAGCGGGTCCAGCGGCTTGCCCGGCGCCTTGTTCACGTAGACGTAGAGGAAGCGCGACAGAGGATAGCTCCCAGCATAAGCATTGTCGGGATCGGCCTCGTAGCACTTGCCGCCTTCCTTCTCCGCCAGCGGGACCGCGCGGACGCCCGCGGTGGCATAGCCGATTCCGCTATAGCCCATCGCGAACCGGTCCACCGTCACGCCCTGCACCACCGAGGCCGAGCCGGGCTGCTCCTTGACCTCGTCCTTGTAGTCCCCGTTCTTGAGCGTGTGCTCCTTGAAGAACCCGTAGGTCCCGGACGCCGAGTTCCGGCCGTAGAGGCTGATGGGCTTGTTGGCCCACTCGCCGGTGAGGCCGAGCTGGCCCCAGGTCTTGACGTCGTCCTTCCCTCCCTGACGGCGCGACTTGGAGAACACCGCGTCCGCCTGGGCAATGGTCATGCACTTGATGGGATTGTCCTTGTTCACGAACACGGCGAGGGCGTCCACCGAGGTGCGGATGGGCGTCGGCTTGTAGCCATACTTCTTCTCGAAGCCGTCCACCTCGGTGCCCTTCATCTCCCGCGACATGGGCCCGAGCTGGGCCGTGCCCGAGATCAAGGCGGGGGGCGCGGTCGATGATCCCTTGCCCTCGATCTGGATCTTGGCGTTCGGATAGAACTTGCCGAAGCTCTCCGCCCAGAGCGTCATCAGGTTGTTGAGCGAGTCGGAGCCGATGCTCGAGATATTGCCGCTGACCCCGCTCACCGCCTTGTAGGCGGCGAGCGCCGGGTCCAGCTTGGGAGGCCCACTGGCCACCGCATGGCCGGCCACCAGGCCCACCGCGGCCATCGCTCCGATCGCGAGGCCGGGCAGAATGCTTCGCTTTCTCATTCTCATCTCCTTGTTGGTTGTCCGCATGGTGCCGTCCGAATGTTTCAGGCGCATAACCGCAGTGTTACGTTTGTGTTAACGCTGGTCCCGGTAGCGGTATCCGACGCCCCGGACCGTCTCCACGCCCGGCTCCGGCACCTTGGCGGCGGCGAACTTGGCCCGCAGACGTGCCACGTGAACGTCCACGGTGCGGGGCTCCACGAAGCCGTCGCGGCCCCAGACCAGGTCCAGGAGCTCCTCTCGGCCGAAGACCCGGCCGGGGACTCCCGCGAGCGTCGCCAGGAGCTCGAACTCCCTGGGCGTGAGCTCCACCGCGCGGCCCTTCATGCGCACCTCGAAGCGGTCGCGATCGATCTCGAGGTCGCCCGCCTTGAGCTGGCGCTTCCGGTCCGCGCCCTCGGTGGCGCGGCCCCGGCGCGTGACCGCGCGCACTCGCGCCACAAGCTCGCGTGGGGAGAACGGCTTGGTGACGTAGTCGTCGGCGCCCAGCTCGAAGCCCAGCACCTTGTCGCCCTCGTCCACGCGGCCCGTCACCATGATCACGGGGATGCGCCGGGTCTCGGGGTCCTGCTTGAGGCGCCGGCAGATCTCCCAGCCATTGAGCTGGGGCACCATGATGTCGAGGAGGACCACGTCGGGCTTGCCGTCCCGGACGTGGCGGATGGCCTCTCCGCCCGTGTTGAGGACGTGGACCTCGTAGCCTTCCTTGTGGAGGTTGAAGCGGATCAGCTCGGCCACATCCGGCTCATCCTCGACGAGGAGAACCCGGCCGAGCCGCTCCCGGCCCGGAGGGCCGGCGGGCTCTACGGCGGGGCGGCGGCGCTGCGAGGGAGGCGTCATCTCTCCGGCGGCTCTCACGAAGGGGAGAGTGCCGGCCCCGGGTTACAGCTTGATGACGGCGGGGTAAATCCTGGGTGAACGGGTCCCGGGCCCCCTCAGCGCATCGGCTTGCGGGCGCGGACGAAGGCGCTCATGAACTTGCCATCCACCTGCGGCGCGATGGCCTCGGCGTCGATCCCGGCGCCGGCGAGAAACTCGCGCGCGTCCTCGACTCGATAGACCCGGGTGGGCTCGACCTCGATGCTCTCGAAGCCGGAGCGGGCGAGCTTGCCCCGGTACTCCCCTTCCTCGAGCGCGCCGGCCACGCAGCCGATCCAGAGCTCCACGCTACGCCGGATCCCCGCGGGCACCTCCCCCCGCACCACCACGTCCGACACCGCGAAGCGGCCGCCGGGACGGAGGACACGTAAGGCCTCCGCGAGCACGCGATCCTTGTCCGCGGACAGGTTGATCACACAGTTGGAGATGATCACGTCCACCGAGTCATCGGGGAGCGGGATCTGCTCGATCTCGCCCTTGAGGAACTCGACATTGGCCAGGCCCGACTTCTTCTCGTTCTCGCGGGCCAGGGCCAGCATCTCGTCCGTCATGTCGAGACCGTAGGCCTTGCCGGTGGGGCCGACGCGCTGGGCCGAGAGCAGCACGTCGATGCCACCCCCGGAGCCGAGATCCAGCACGGTCTCGCCGGCCTGGAGCTGAGCCAGCGCCGTCGGATTGCCGCAGCCGAGCGACGCCGCCACCGCCTCCTGCGGAAGCCCGCAGGTCTGGTTCGCCGCGTAGAGATTCGACGTGATGGGGTCGGCGGCGCCGCGCGACGATGCGGTGCCGCAGCAGGACGCGCTCCCTTCCGACACCACGCGGAGCGCGGCCTGCCCGTACTTCTCCTTCACGATCTCCTTGATGTCCTCGGCGCTCATGACGGGTCCTCCCTCAGCGGGAGCAGCAGCCGCCCGCCGCCTTGGCCATGGGCAGGCCGAGGCTCACGGGGCGAATGGTGGCCGGTATCTCGTCCTCGAGATCGTAGTTGAGGTGATAGACCTCCCACTCGGCCCCGTCCGGATCCACCACCCAGAACTTGTCCTGGTTGGCGTGGCAGCAGTCGACCGCCATCTCCTCGCGTACCGGCAGTCCGGCCGCCTTGATCCGGTCGAGCTGGCTCATCACGTCGGCGGTGCTGTCCAGCTGGACACCCAGATGGTTCACCGGCCCGGTGCCGGGCCCGCCGCCCTGGGACAGGGCGAGGTTGACCGGCCCCCACTCGGGCAGGAACTTCGCGTAGCCGGGCTTCTCCTTCACCGGCTCTGCGCCGAAGAAGGCGCGATAGAAGGCGCGGCTCTTGTCGAGGTCGGAGACATGCATGTGGATGTGGACCTTGGCGCTCATGGAGTCCTCCTCAGCAGCAGGCGGTGAGCAGCCGGACCAGGGCGGTCGCGGTGTCACGCCGGACAGAGTAATAGATGTAGCGCTCTTCCTTGCGGCTCTGGACGAGCCCGGCCCGCCGGAGGGCGGCCAGGTGATGGGACAGGGTGGGCGCCGAGATCTCCACCGCTTCCTGGATCTCGCCCACCGGGACTTCCCGGCCGGAGCGGACCAGGAAGAAGAACACCTGGAGCCGGGTGAGATGGGCGAGGGCCTTGAAGGCCTCGACGTGCCCCTCGCTCGCGTCGAGCTGGTGCAGGGAGAGCGCGGGTCGCTGTTTCATACTTCGATAGATATCAAACTATCAAACCGCTGTCAAGCCCCCCGAACGCCCCGTCCCGCCAACGTTCAGCCGGCGCCGGATGTCGCCGCGGGCAGCGTCACGCGCACGCGGGTGCCCTCGCCGGGACGGCTCTCGATGACGAGGGTGCCGCCGTGGGCGGCGACCAGATGCTTGACGATGGCGAGCCCCAGCCCGGTTCCGCCCAGCTCACGCGAGCGGGCCCGGTCCACTCTGTAGAAACGCTCCGTGATGCGCGGGAGGTCCGCGGGCGGGATGCCCACGCCCGTATCCACCACCGCCACCTCCACCAGGCCCTCGCCCGCCACCGCCTCCACCGCCACCCGTCCGCCCCGCGGCGTGTACTTGACGGCATTGTCCACGAGGTTGATGAGGATCTGGGCCAGGCGATCTCGATCCGCCTGGACAGGGGGCAGATCGGCGGGCAGTCGCGACTCGAGCGTCACCCCGCCCGCATCGGACTTGGCGCGAATGATGTCGAGCGCGCCCTCGACGACCTCGGCCAGCACGACCCGCCCGCGCTGCAGCGACACCCGGCCCAGCTCGATATTGGACAGGTCGGTGAGATCGTTGAGCAGGCGCCCCAGCCGCTCGGTATGCCGGAACACCACCTCCAGGAAGCGCCGCGCATGGGCGGGATCATCCATTGCCCCCCCGAGCAGGGTCTCCAGGTATCCCTGGATGGCGGTGAGCGGAGTCCGCAGCTCGTGCGAGACATTGGCGATGAACTCGGTGCGCACCTGCTCGAGCTGGCGGAGCGCGGTCACGTCGTGGAGCACCATGGCCACGCCGGTCTCGGCGGGGCTCAGGCGCAGCGGGACGGCGTGGACCTGGAGGGTGCGCTCCACCGGCGTGGACAGGCGAAGCTCGTGGCGCTTCGCGACGGGTTCCACCCCCGTATCCCCGCCCAGGGCGCGCGCCTCCCGGAACACGTCGCGGAGATCCGCGTTGCGGATCACCTCGAGGAAGGGCTTGCGCTCGAGCCGGCCGCCGCCCAGGTTGAACATGGCCCGGGCCCGCTCGTTCATGAGCAGGATATGGTCGTGGGCATCCACCGCGATCACGCCTTCCACCATGCCGTCGAGAATGGCGGTGACCTTGGCCTGCTCCTGGGCGAGGTCCTGGATCTTCTCGCGCAGGCGGGCCGCCAGCACGTTGAGGGATCGGCCCAGGGTGCCGATCTCGTCCGGCGAGCGCACGGGGGCGCGCACCGCGAAGTTGCCCTCGCTGAGCTGGCGGGCGATGGACTGCATCTCGACCACCGGCCGCGTCACGCGGTCCGACACGAAGAGCCCGATGCCCAGCGCCACCGTGAGGGCGACCAGCCCCCCCACCAGCATCACCTGATGGACGCTCTCATGGGACGTGGTCACCTCGGCCAGGGGCAAGGCCAGCCGCAGCACGCCCACGATGCGGTCACCGTCGCGCAGCGGAGACGCCACGTAGAGGAGCGGGGTCTCGAGCGTATCGCTGATGCGCAGGTCACGGCCCACCCGCCCGGCGAGGGCCGCGCGCACCTCCGGCCGGTCGGCGTGATTGCCGATTCCCGCGAGGCCGCCCGGGCGCTCGCCCGACTCGGAGACGACGCGGCCGTCGGGCAGGACCACGGTCACGCGGGCGCCGGTGGCGCGCGAGGCCCGCTGGGCGAAGGCCTGTCGCACCGCCTCGGGCGCGGCCCCACGAAGCAGGTCACGCGCCTCGTCGTGGAGCACCCGCTCCAGCGCCGCGAGGCGCGTCTCGAGGGACTCAACCGCGAGCGCCTCGAGCGCGTGATTGAGGTAGAGCGCCGCCGCCAGCCCCGCGATGGCGGTGAAGCCCACCAGGGTCAGGGTGAGCTTGAGCGCGATGCGGCGGCGGAGGAAGAGCAGCAGCGCGCGCATGCTCAGGCGTCCGGGTCCAGGCGGTAGCCGACGTTCTTCACGGTGAGGATGCGCTCGCCTTCCGGGCCGAGCTTGGCGCGCAGCCGCCGCACGTGCACGTCCACCGTGCGCGACTCGATCTCGCCGGCCCGCGCATAGCCCCAGACTCGGTCGAGGAGGAACTCGCGCGACAGCACGCGCCCGCGCGCCTCGAGCAGCGCGCGGAGGAGATCGAACTCCTTCGGGGTCAGGCTGAGCGGATGGCCCGACGCCGTGGCCTGATGGGTGGCGCCGTCCAGCGTGATCCCGCCCACCGCCAGCAAGGCGCCCGAGATCGGCGCCTGCGTGCGTCGGAGCACCGCGCGGACGCGGGCCAGCATCTCCTTGGGCGAGAAGGGCTTGACCACGTAGTCGTCCGCGCCCATCTCGAGGCCGACCACGCGGTCCACCTCGTCCCCCTTGGCGGTGAGCATGATCACGGGCAGGCCGGCCGTCGCCGGATCCGCGCGGAGTCGCCGGCACACCTCGAGCCCGTCCATCTCGGGGAGCATGAGGTCGAGAATGACCAGGTCGGACGGGGCGGCGCGCAGCTGGCGCAGCGCCTCCGGCCCCGTGGTCGCGCGCGTGACCTGATAACCGTCACGCTCGAGGTGGAATGCCAGGAGGTCGCGAATATCCGGCTCATCCTCGACCACCAGCACCCGGCTCGCCATGCCGGGGCCATCTTACCAGCGGCGTGTCTCGCCGATTCGCAGTATCCAGGCGCGATCGGGGCCGATGCCCCGGCGCGCCGCTTCCGCGAGCATGCGCGCGGGCGGCTCGCCCAGCGGCTCCTCGGCCAGATCGAAGGTGCCCCAGTGAATGCCCAGCAGCACGCGCGCGCGAACGTCCTCCGACAGCTGCACCGCTTCCTCGGGCGTCACGTGCACCGCGCGCATGATCTCCGGGGGGAGATAGGCGCCGATGGCGACCGCCGCGAGATCGAATGGGCCCAGGCGCGCTCCCACCTCCTTGAAAGCCGGGAAGTATCCGGTGTCCCCGGTGAAGTAGAAGCGGCGGGTAGGGCCGAGCACCGCCCACGTGGCCCAGAGCCGGCGGCTCGAGTCCCAGGGCGTCCGCTGCGAGAAGTGTTGCGCCGGCACGCAGACGAAGGCGACGCCTCGATGCTCCACCCGCTGCCACCAGTCGCGCTCCTCGACGCGCGTGATGCCGTTGTCGGCGAACCAGGCCTTGAGGCCCAGCGGCACCACGAAGAGCGGATCGTGCGCCGCGGCCAGCCGCTTCACGGTGGCGAGGTCCAGATGGTCGTAGTGGTCGTGCGAGATCACGACCACGTCCACCCGTGGCAGCTCCTCGAAGGGCAGTCCCGGCGGCACCAACCGAAGCGGCCCCGCCCAGGACAGCGGACTGGCCCGCTCGCTCCAGCCGGGGTCGGTGAGGATGGTCAACCCGTCCATGCGCAGCAACACCGTGGCGTGGCCGATCCAGGTCACGGTGGGATCCGGCCCGGCGCGAAGCGCGCGCCCCGCCGCCAGGCCCTCGACCGTCTCCCGCGGGGTTTCGAAGCTGCGTGGGGAGAGCACGCTATCCCAGAACCGGCTCACGATGAACTTGAAGCGCATCCAGCCGGTGGCGCGCGGATAGGTCGGGTCGACGTTGCGGAAGCCGCCCTTCACATGATGGGCGGGCGCGCCGGGCAAGGGCTCCTGGCCGACGCCGGCGCAGCCCAGCGCGAGCAGGCTCAGCCCGGCGACGACGAGCGCGTGAAGGGGGAGAGCGAGGCGGGTGCGCACGATCCAGGAGTGTATCGCCGGCTCACCGCCACGGCCAGACGGATGCCGCGCTAGGGGCGCCCCGATCCATTGGGGCTCGGCGCCGGGGGCAGGAGCCCGAGCACGCGCAGCCGCTTCCGGAGGGTATTGCGATTGATTCCCAGCAGCCGCGCCGCCTTCAGCTGATTGCCTCCCGACAGCTGCAGCACATGCCGCAGCAGCGGAAGCTCGACGCGCGCCATGACCGCGCGATAGAGACGTCCCCGGTCCGTGGCTCCCTCTTCTCGCACGAGCGCGGGCAGCGCGCTCACCACGAGCCGTTCGAGCTCGCCCGCCAGCTCGGCGCCGTTCATGCCGCCAGTACGGAGCAAACGCTGTGCCGGGGCTCGAGTTCGATAAATCAGGCGGTTGGCGAGCCGGTCGCGCGCACGGGCGCCCGCGGCTGCCCAAGCGGGAAGCAGGCAGCCTGTATCTTGTGCAGGCGCCTTCAGGACGCCGGCGTCAGCCACGACACGTGCGCGCTCACGATCTTCCAGCCTTCCGCGGTACGCACCCAGGTCTGGCTCTGCCGTCCCTCGCGCCCGGACTCCTCCCGCCTGAACTCGGTGTTGGCGGTGGCGAAGTCTCGCCCGAAGGTGGTCACGACGGTCCGCATCAGGCGCCGCCTCAGGTCGACATTGGCGCGCGCGCGCCGCGACTTCATGATGGCCTCGAACCCATAGCCATTGTCGAAGAGCGCGTACCGGATCACCCGCGGGTCGTTCCAGAAGAAGCTGTCCAGCGCGGGCACGTCGTTCGCCACCAGCGCCGCCTCATAGCGATTGAACGCGGCGGTGACCTCGGCGACGATCTCGGGAATGTTCGGCTCCATTGGGCTCCTCGCAGGCGATGGCTCAGGCGATGGGCGCGGCGACGACGCCGGCGGCCTCCAGATAGTGAGCGGTACGAAGCAGGAAGGACTCGCGAAACGGCGCCCCGACCAGCTGGACGCCCAGCGGCAGCCCCGAACGGCGCGCGAGCGGGACCGTGATCACGGGGAGCCCGATGAAGGACAGTGGCTGCGTATAGAGGCCGAGCGTGGACCGCATGGGGACTTCGACCCCCGCCACGGTGATTCGCTCCTGGCCGATCCGGGGCGCCGGATACGGCGTGGTGGGCGCGAGGATGACGTCGATCCCATCGAACAGCGCGGCCACGCGGGCGCGGTACCACGCCCGGAAGCGCTGTGCCGCCACATAGGCCGCGGCCGGGATGAGGGCGCCGGCGAGGAAGCGGTCGCGCGTGAGCGGATCGAACGCGTCCGGCCGCGTCCGCAGATCGGCCAGATGGAGCTGCGCGCCCTCCGCCGAGGTGATGATCATGGCGGCAGCGCGCGCCCGGTGCGCCTCGGGAATGGTCACCACGCCGCGGGCACCCAGCGCATCGGCCACCGTCCTCACCGCGGCAAGCGCCCCCGGCTCGCCGCCGCGCGCGAAATGCCCGTCGGCCACCGCGAAGCGAATCCCCGCGATCCCGCGGGCGAGCTCCCGGCGGCTGGGCTCGGGGGGGCGACGGCTCGCCACGGGGTCCGCGGCATCCGGGCCCTGGAGTGCGTCGAACGCCGCCGCGAGATCCCGGGCCGAGCGCGACAGCGGTCCCACGTGATCGAAGCTCCCCGCAAAGAGGGCGGTGCCGGCCCGCGAGACACGGCCATAGGTCGGCTTGAGCCCGAATACCCCGCAGAGCGCGGCGGGCACCCGGATCGAGCCATTGGTGTCCGAGCCGAGCGCGAGAGGCACCATCCCCGCGCCCACCGCCGCGCCGGAGCCGCCCGAGGAGCCGCCCGCCACCCGCTCCCGGTCGTGGGGATTCCGCGTGGCGCCGTAGTGGCTGTTCTCGGTGGTGAAGCCGAAGGCGTACTCGTCCATGTTCAGCGTGCCCACCAGCACCGCCCCTGCCCGTCGCAGGGCGGCCACCGCGGCCGCGTCTCGAGCCGCGGGCGGGCGCTCGGCGTGAATGCGGGAGCCGGCCAAAGTGGTGAGTCCCTTCACGTCGAAGAGATTCTTCACCGCGAAGGGCACTCCGGCGAGCAGGCCGGGATCCTCGCCCCGCGCCACGCGCGTGTCCACCGCGTCGGCGTCGCGGCGCGCGGCATCGGCAAGCACGGCGGTGAAGCTATTGAGCGCGCCGTCGCGCGCCGCGATTCGGCCGAGGGTGGCTTCCACCGCGTCACGCGCGGTCAGGCGCCGCGAGCGGACGGCCTCGGCGATGCCGACGGCGTCCAGCTCCGCGAGGGTCGGCGGGCCGGGCGATCCCGTCATGGCTCGAATACCGGCGCCGCCTCGACCTCCTCCGGCAGGGGGAACTCGAGCACCAGCGCGGCGGCGGCGAGCAGAAGCGCGAGATGCTGCGCCACCGCCGCCTTTCGCGCGGGATCGAGCGGCAATCCGACGGCGGCCGCCATGCGCTCCGCGTAGAGAATCACCGCGTCCTGTCCGGATGCCGGGGGCGGCGGCGAGCTCATCTCAGAGCTTCCGCAAGCGCAGCGGGGGAAGGGCATAGAGCCACCGGCGGCTCCCCGTCCAGAGGGCGTCCGTCGCCTCGAGCAGCGCCGGGGCGGAGCTGGCGAGCACGCGCGCGAGCACGCCGCCCCGCCCCAGCGCGCTCACGCCAACGCGCGCCCCTCCGATGCTCGCCGCGCGCGCTGTCAGCTCGGCCGCCAGGCCCTCCCACTCCCGCCGTTCCGCGGGTGGACCCTCCCCCGTGCCGGCGGCCACGGTGGCAAAGGTGGCGACATAGGCGTGCCCCTCCGCGCCCCCCAGCCGGTCCCAGAAGCGGCTGCCGCCGAGACAGGCCCGGTCGCGGACGATGGGGCCGGCCGCATCCGAC